>JACDJB010000070.1_pt1 | contig 153139 bp, 132 predicted proteins | sample 7454121 | NCBI WGS metagenome assembly JACDJB01 (sample SAMN14253290, study PRJNA609438) | sludge metagenome | isolation source: sludge after 25d culture with pyrite | collected 2018-12-20
GCCGACCTCTTCGATGAGTTCCTTCACCGCCGTGCCCTGCCCGGCGATGATGGCCGGATGGTCGAAGGGCGGCACCAGCGTCAGCCCCTGCTCGTCCTGGAAACGGCGCGCGATGGCTTCGCGATCTTCGCTGAACCGGTCGTAACTCACCACCGTCGCACCATAGCCTTCGGTGGCGGCCCGCTTGGCGCGCGGCGCATCGGCCGGCATGATGATGGTGGCCTTGGCACCCAGCAGGCGCGCCGACATGGCGACCGCCTGGGCATGATTGCCCGATGAAAAGGCCACCACGCCGGCGCGGCGCTGTTCGTCCGACAGGCAGGACAGGGCATTGAAGGCACCGCGGAATTTGAAGGCGCCGATGCGCTGCAGGTTCTCGCACTTGAAAAAGACCTGACTGCCCAGCCGCTCGTTCAGGCTGCGCGACTGCAGCACCGGGGTGCGATGGGCCACGCCGCGCAAGCGCTGGCTGGCGGCCAGGATGTCGTCATAACCGGGGAGTTCCATAAACTGTCCGACTCACATTCCAGGGATTGAAAAGGGTGTTGGAAATGATAGCACCCGGCAGGCACGCCCGAGCGTCATGGTGTACGATGACTGTAAATTTTCTCAGCATTGCCATGGCCATTCATTCCGACGCCCTCACTAGCCTCGATCCCGACTTCGACGGCAGCGCGCGCATCGTGTCGCCCGCCAGCGCCTCGGCGAACGAGGAAACGGTCGAGCGCGCCCTGCGCCCGCGCATGTTGGCCGAATACACGGGTCAACGGCGCGTGTGCGAGCAGTTGGAAATCTTCATCGCCGCCGCGCGCCAACGCGGTGAATCCATGGATCACGTGCTGCTCTTCGGTCCGCCGGGGCTGGGCAAAACCACGCTGGCCCACATCATCGCGCACGAGCTGGGCGTGCAGCTGCGCCAGACCTCCGGGCCCGTGCTCGAGCGCGCCGGCGACCTGGCCGCCCTGCTCACCAACCTCGAGTGCAACGACGTCCTGTTCATCGATGAAATCCACCGGCTCTCGCCCGTGGTCGAGGAAATCCTTTACCCGGCGCTGGAAGATTTCCAGATCGACATCGTCATCGGTGAAGGGCCGGCGGCGCGCAGCGTCAAGATCGATCTGCAGCCCTTCACGCTGGTTGGCGCCACCACGCGCGCCGGCATGCTCACCAATCCCCTGCGCGACCGCTTCGGCATCGCCGCAAGGCTGGAATTCTATGATGCGGCAGATCTGCTCCACATCGTGCAGCGTAGCGCAGGTCTGCTCAATACGCCCGTCACGCCCGACGGCGCCATGGAAATCGCGCGCCGCGCGCGCGGTACGCCGCGCATCGCCAACCGCCTGCTGCGCCGGGTGCGCGACTACGCCCAGGTGCGCGCCAATGGCGAAGTCACCGCCGCCATCGCACAAGATGCCCTCACCCTGCTGGAGGTCGATCCGCACGGGCTCGACCTCATGGACCGCAAACTGCTCGAGGCCATCGTGCACAAATTCGACGGCGGGCCGGTCGGGGTCGACAGCCTCGCGGCCGCCATCGGCGAAGCGCGCGACACGATCGAAGACGTGATCGAGCCCTACCTGATCCAGCACGGCTTCCTGCAGCGCACGGCACGCGGCCGCATCGCCACGCGCAATACCTGGCAGCACCTGGGCCTCACGCCGCCAGCCGCACCCGCACCCACCGACACCCTTCCGTCGCTGTTCGACGACGGCGGCCAGAACGGCTGAACCACAGCGCGGTCCTGCGGTGCTCAGTCCACCAGGGCCAGCAGCGCCTCGCCATAGCGTTCCAGCTTGCGCTTGCCCACGCCGTCGATGCGCGCCAGGGCGTCCAGGCTGTCCGGACATTCCAGCGCAATGCTGCGCAGCGTGGCATCGTGAAAAATGACATAGGCGGGCACGCCATGCTCGCGTGCAGTGTCGGCGCGCCAGGCCCGCAAGGCCTCGAAACGCCGGCGCGCCGCCTCGGGCAGGGCCGTCTGCGCCGGGGTCTGCAGGCGTGACGCACGGCTGCGGCGCGCCGACGTCGCCTCGCGCAGCATCAATCGGGTTTCACCCCGCAGCACGGCACGGCTTGCCGGCGTCAGCGCGAAGGTGCCATAGCCCTGCGCATCCGGCTGCAGCAACTGCAGCGCGAGCAGCTGGCGCAACACGCCGCGCCAGGCCTGTTCGGACAGATCGGCGCCCACGCCGTAGACGCTCAGGCCATCATGCCCGTTCGCCCGCACGCGCTCGGTCTCGCACCCGCGCAGGATGTCGATCAGATGGCCGGCGCCGAAGCGCTGGCCGCGCTCATGCCAGAGCCGGTACACCGTCGAGAGCAGCTTCTGCGCTGCGACCGTCCCATCCCAGGTACGCGGCGGCACCAGGCACGTATCGCAGTTGCCGCAAGGCACGGGCAGGACTTCGTCGAAATAGGCCAGCAACTGCTGGCGCCGACACGCCACGGTTTCGCACAGCGCCAACATGGCATCCAGCTGTGCGTTCTGGCCGCGCTGGAATGATGCGTCGCCGCCAGAATCCTCGATCATGCGGCGGCGCTGGATCACGTCCTGCAGCCCATAGGCGAGCCAGGCCGTGGCCGGCTCGCCATCGCGACCCGCGCGACCGGTCTCCTGATAATAGGCTTCCACGGACTTGGGCAGATCGATATGCGCCACGAAGCGCACGTCGGGCTTGTCCACACCCATGCCGAAGGCGATTGTCGCCACCATGATAAGCCCGTCCTCACGCAGGAAGCGGGCCTGGTTGCGCGCGCGCTGCGCGGCATCCAGGCCAGCGTGGTAGGGCAAGGCCGTCAGACCGTTCTCGCACAGAACGGCGGCCATCTGATCCACCCGATTGCGCGACAGCGCATAGACGATGCCCGCGTCACCCGCATGCTCATCACGGATGAAAGACAGCAGCTGACGCTTTGCATCCTTTTTCTCGACGATGCGGTACTGGATGTTGGGTCGATCGAAGCTGGAGACGAAATGTCGCGCCTGTTCCAGGTGCAGGCGCTGGGCGATCTCGTCCCGGGTAGCTGCGGTGGCCGTCGCCGTGAGCGCCAGGCGTGGCACGTCGGGCCAGAGTGCCTGCAGGCGCGAGAGCGCCAGATATTCCGGCCGAAAATCATGACCCCACTGGGACACGCAATGCGCCTCGTCGATGGCGAACAGGGCCAGGCGCCCGCGCGAAAGCAGATCGATGCAGCGATCCGTCAGCAGACGCTCGGGCGCGATGTAGAGCAGGTCCAGCCGGCCCGCCAGGAAATCCTGCTCCACCGCGCGATTGCCGGCCCAGTCCTGGCTGGAATTCAGGAAGGCGGCGCGCACGCCCAGCTCCGTCAGGGCGTCGACCTGATCCTGCATCAGCGCGATGAGGGGCGAGACGACGATGCCGGTGCCGGGACGCACCAGCGCGGGCACCTGGTAACAGAGCGACTTGCCGCCGCCCGTGGGCATGAGCACCAGCGCATCGCCGCCGGCGATCACATGATCGACGACGGCCTCCTGGTGGCCCCGAAACGCATCATGGCCGAACGTGGCCCGCAGAACCTCACGCGCAGCCGACATCACGACCTCGGGCGGCGCGGCGCGCGTGCGCTGACGAAGGCCTGACCGCCCAGATCCAGCGTGCGCCGCAGACCGCTGTATTTTTCCAGCACCGACGACTTGTAGACCACACCCAGCAGGCGCGGCGTGGCCTCGCGGCTCACCACCGGCAGGCGCTCGCCCGAGAACTGCATGAAATAATCCTTGGCCCGATCCAGCGTCATGTCCTTGTGCAGCGTGCGTACGTAGTCCAGCCGCAAGACCTCGGCGGCGGGACGATCCGGTGCACTGCTGTCGTTGAGCATGAGGCGCGTCAGGTCCTGGCGGGCAATCGCGCCCTGGTAAACATTGTCTTCATCCACCACGTAGATACTGCGCACCGGGTACTCCACGAACATCTCCATGACCTGCGCCACGCTGTCGGTCGGGCGCACGAGGGTGGTGGCCGGGCGGATGAGGGCATCCAGCGTGGTATGGCGCAGTTGCTCGCGCATCTGCTCGTCACGCGCCCGCGCCAGCGTCACATCATACATGGCGACTTCAGCGACGGCACGCGCGACGAAGTGGGCCACCACGCAGGCCAGCATCAGGGGCAGCACGATCTGGTAGCTTAGACTCATCTCGAAGATCATCAGCAAGGCCATGAGCGGCGCGCTGGTGGCCGCGCCCAGGAAGCTGCCCATGCCCACCAGCGTGAACATGGCCAGCGGCACGCCCAGCCCGGGCCAGAGCCAGCCCAGCAGCAGGCCCAGCAGGGTACCGAACGCCGCTCCGACGAACAGGGAGGGCGTGAAAACCCCACCGATGGCCCCCGAGCCCACCGTCAGCGCCGTGGCCAGCACCTTGAGCACCAGCACCAGCACCACCATCTGCCAGGACCAGGGGTCGTGCAGCAGTGAGCTCACCACGCTGTAGCCATTGCCCGCCACTTCGGGATGCCAGATCAGCACCAGGCCCAGCAGTGCGCCACCCAGGCCCAGGCGCCAGGGCAGCGCCAGGCCGCTGCGCCGGAAAAGGCCGCGTACCCAGGCCAGCACCTTCAGGAAAACCGGCGCGGCCAGGCCGGACAGCAGCCCCAGCAGCAGGAAGGGCAGCAAAGCCAGCCCTTCCGGCGAGACCAGCCCGTCCATGGCGTAATTGGTGTGGTAGTGGCCCGTCATGCGCATGGTCAGGTTGGCGGCGGCCGCGGCCAGCAACAGCGGGCCCAGGCTTTGCATGGCCATACTGCCCAGGATGATTTCGGCCACGAACAGCGCGCCCGCCAGCGGTGCGCCATAGGCGGCAGCCACGCCGGCCGCCGCGCCGCAGGCCACGAGCAGGCGCAGGCGCAAGGTGCTGAAGCGCGCAAACCGGCCGATGGCCGACGCCGCCATCGCCCCTAAATGCACCATGGCGCCTTCGCGTCCGATGGACCCGCCCGAGGCCACGGTGAACAGGGAAGAACCCGAACGCAACAGGCCGTGGCCCAGAGAGAGCCGGCCATCGCCGATGGCCACCGCCTCCATGTAGTCCGCACCGCGCCCGGTACTCAGACGCGCGGCGGCCCACAGCAGGGTTCCAGCGATCACGCCTCCCAGGGCGGGGAACAGCAGCCGGCCATACCAGGGCAGGCTGGTGATGACGCCGACGATGGCGCCTTCCCGACCCGTGGCCAGGTGCTGGATCAGGCGCATGCCCTGGTGAAAGCCGATGGTGGTGAACGCGGCGCACACGCCCACGACCAGCGCCCAGGCCAGCATGGCCGGCAGGTCGGACAGCCAGGGGTAGCCGGCAATGCGGCGGCGCAGGTGCTGCACCCGATGCCGCAAGGGCCGCAGGAGCTGACGGCGATACGCACGCGAAACAGGCCGCTTCGCCACCTATTTCAGTCCGTTTCCGCTGGCTTGCCAAGCCGCGCGGGGCAGCGCACACTTACACCTCATGACGACATCCCTGATAAAGATTCTGGTGGTGGACGATGACCCGGCACTGCGCCAGTTGCTGGCCGACTATCTGAACCGCCACGGTTACGATACCTTGCTCGCCCCCGACGCCAGCGACCTGCCCGAGCGCATCGTGCGCTATGCGCCCGACCTCATCGTGCTGGATCGCATGATGCCCGGCGGCGATGGCGCCGAAGCCTGCCGCCGCCTGCGTCAGCAGGGCGAGGACATCCCCGTCATTTTACTCACGGCGCGCGACGAGACCGTCGATCGCATCATCGGCCTGGAAGCCGGCGCGGATGACTATCTGGGCAAGCCCTTCGATCCACGCGAGCTGCTGGCGCGCATCGAGGCGGTGCTGCGCCGCAAGAAAGGGCCCTCCGCGCTGGTGAAGGATGATCCCATCCATTTCGGGCCGTTCGTCTACGATCCCGCCACCCGCCTGCTCTCGCGCGACGGCGCGGTCATCCGCCTGACCGGCGGCGAGACCAACCTGCTCGAAGCGCTGGTCGGCAACCCCGGCAAGCCCCTGTCGCGCGAGCGGCTGCTGGCGCTGGCGCGCGACGATGAGGAAGGCGTGCGCAACGACCGCGCCATCGACATCGCCGTGCTGCGCCTGCGCCGCGCCATCGAAGACGATCCACGCCAGCCGCGCTGGATACAGACCGTCTGGGGCGTGGGCTACCGGTTTTCGCCTTGAAGCGCCGCCTGCTGCAGCTGCCGCGCTCCCTGCGCGCGCAGATGGTCTTGTCCACCCTGCTCATCATCGTGCTCGTGCAGGTGGCCAGCTTCGCCACGGTAACCTGGTCCTGGCGCCGCTTCACCCAGAACGTGGCCGTCGACCTGACGGTGACGACCCTGCACACGCTGCGCAGCGCGCTGGCCGGCATGCCCGCAGCCGACCGCGCCGCCTTCGTGCAGTCCGCTTCGGAAGGCCAGTGGCGCCTCTGGTCGCGCACTTTGCCGGACGCGGCACGCCTGGAGCCCATCCGGCGTCGCCCGGCGCGTCAGGCGGGCATGCGCGCCCGGCACGAGCCACCCCGCAACGATGTGCGGCGCATGCTGCGTTCGTTTGTAGAAACATTGAATCAACGTCTGGATGATGACGGCACGCGCGTCCTGCTCTCGCATGGGCGCGACCCCAAGCTCTACATCTCGTTGCAGGACCGTCTCGACCCCGACGCCGACGTCGCACCCGTGGCGCGCGAATGGCTGGTCATCCCACTCGATCGCATCGCCCCGCCGATGGCCACCCCCGTCATCCTGCTCTGGCTCGCGGGCATGGGCGGCTTTCTTGTCCTGGCGCTGATCTTTTCCTGGCACATCACGCGGCCGCTCACGCGCCTCGCCGCAGCCGCCGACCAGCTCGCGGCCGGCCAGCCCCAACGTGTGCAGCCTGCCGGGCCCAGCGAGACGCGCGCCCTGGGGGAACGCTTCAATGCCATGCTCGACGCGCTCGAAGAAGCGCGTTCCGTGCGGCGCACCTTGCTGGCCGGCCTGCCGCACGATCTCAAGGGCCCTTTGTCGCGCATGTGGCTGCGCCTGGAGATGCTGGACGATGCCCGCATCCGCGACGGTCTGCGCCAGGACGTGCAAGATATGCAGCGCATGGTGGACCAGTTCATCGGCTTCGTACGGGGCTCGGACCCGGCCTCGCATGATTTCGCCCCCATGGATCTGCAGGCCTGGCTGCACGAGCGGGTCGCGGGCTGGCAGGAAACGGGGGTGGACATCGCGCTGCGCGCGACGGCACAAGGCGAACTCAGGGTACGCGCGGATCGCCTGGCGCTGGATCGTGTGCTCGACAACCTGATCACCAATGCCCTGCACCACGGCAAGCCGCCCATCCGCCTGACGCTGTCGGCCAGCGCGGACACGGTGCTGCTCGAGATCGCGGATCACGGGCCCGGCATCCGGCCGGCGCAGCGCGCCGAAGCCTTGCGCCCTTTCTCGCGCCTGGACGAGGCGCGCACGCGTACCGGCTCGGTCGGCCTGGGCCTGGCCCTCGCCGACGCCATCATACACGCCCATCAGGGCAGCATCCTGCTGGACAGCACGGCGGACGGCGGCCTGCTGGTGCGCATCCAGCTGCCACGGCTCAGCGCGGCCTGAGCGGCAGCGCCGCTGACCGCCGCGGGCGCGTCGGGCCGAGCAGGCCCCGGTACACCCAGAGGTTGAAGCCCAGCGCCACGGGCACACCCAGCAGGGCCGCCCACAGCACCCAGCGCAGGGCGCCCGCCGCCACAGTCGCATCCCAGACGGTGACGTTGTCCAGCACCAGATAAGGAAAATAGCTGTAGGCCAGGCCCGCCAGGACGACCAGGAACACGATCACGACCAGATGAAAAGGCAGGCTGGCGCAGCGCCGCCCACCCCGGGCCAGGCGTCCGAGCTGAAGCTCGAGCAGCACGAAGGCGACGAACAGCACGCTCCACACGCAGGCGATCAAAGTCCATTGCACCTCGCGCCCCCACTTCAGGAAGACCCCGGTATTGGTCAGGCCCAGCACCACGGACACCGCCACGGTTCCCGCCGCCATCCAGCGCACGGTCCGGCGCCCCCACTGGGCGGCGTGGCGACGCAGCTTGCCCTGCTCGCGCAGGACCAGCCAGCTGGCGCCCAGCAAGGCATAGGCCGCCACGGAAAACCCGGCGAACACAAACGCCAGCAGAGTCATCGCCCAGCCGTTGCCGTAGGCGCTGGCGACCGCGGCCAGGATCAGGCCGTGCGACAGGGCGGTCAGCCAGGAGCCCAGCGCGAACAGCCGCATCCAGTAGGGCTGGCGTGCTGCGGGCGCGCGCAGGCGCAGTTCGAAGGCCGCCGTGCGCAGCAGGATGCCGAGCGCCAGCAGCGTCATGGGCCAGAACAGATAGGCCATGATGGCGCTCCAGGCGATCGGGAAGGCCGTCGCCAGCAGGCCCAGGCCGAGGAAAAGCCAGAAACCGTTGGCATCGCGCCAGGGGCCCAGCAAGCCCATCATGCGCAAACCTTCGTCCGGGGTGCCGAAGACCAGCAAGCAGCCAACGCCAATATCGAAACCATCCAGGATGGTGGCCGCCACGGTCGCCAGGAAGAACAGGCCCACGAGCAGGAGCGGCGTCCAGAACGCGGCGTCATGCGTCGCCAGGCCCAGCGCGCCGCTCAGCGTCTGCATCACGGCTGCCACCTTTGCCGCCGGATGGGCACGACGCCGTAATGCGTGATGTGACGCAGCAGACGCACGAAACCGGCGATCAGCACGCCGTAGCAGATCAGCCAGGCCAGCCCGCTGAGCGACAGGCCCAGCACCGACTGCGTGACCAGGATTTCATTCAGCGTCACCGTTCCCTGGATTGCATAGGGGAATGCCCCAAATTGTATATACGCCAGTGCTACCAGCAGCAAGGGCCAGCCGGCCAGGCCCAGCCGGCCGTTCAGGCGCCGCCAGACGGCGGGCATGGCGAGCAGATCCTGGTTGCGGCGCCGAAACCAGTACAGGTTGGCCAGCGTCGTCACGGCCATCAGCAGGCCCATGCACAGCCACAGGCGAAACGACCAGAACGTCAGGGCGACCGGCGGCATCATGCCGGAAAACTGGTCCAGACCCCGCCAGCGCCCTTGCTCGTCGCGCGCCAGCAGCTGCCGACCCCCATCGCGCCAGGTCAGCTCGAGACGATTCGCCGCCTGGCTTTCGTCGGGCCAGCCCAGCATCAGGACGTCGGCGCGGTGCCCGGTTTCCCACAGCGCCGCCGTCGCCGCGGCCTTGGCCGGCTGATGCTGGGCCACGAAACGCACCATTTCGCAGACCGCCACCGCATGCACCAGCACGCCCGCCAGCGCCAGGCCCAAGCCCAGGCGAAACACGCCACGGGGCGCGGGATCCGCCGGATTGCGCGCGGCCTGCGTCGATGAAATAGCGATCATCAGAAACGCCACGGCCAGCGCCGAGAGACCGAGCAGCAACAGTCCATGCGGCGCGAGCGCCGGATTGAAAACGACGTACTTCAGATTGGTCAGCACATAGCGGCCATCGACCATGAGGGCGCCCGTTGGCGCCAGCGGCCAGCTGATGAGCACGAGAAACAGGAATGCCGTGACGGAGACGCCGACCGCCACCATGGCCACCATGAACAGGTGCAGCCCCGGCGCAAGACGACGCTCGCCGAACAGCATGCCGCCCAGGAAACAGGCCTTGAACACGAAGCTGGACAAAATGATCCCGGCAAGCAAGGGCGCCGACACCTCGCCCATGCGGGCCAGCAGACCAGGCCACAAAACACCGACCTGGATGAGCACCGGCACGCTTGCGGCAAAGCCCAGCACGACCGCCAGGGCAAACACACGCACCCAGAACCGGTAGGCCGACAGCCATTGTTGCCGATTCCGACCCAGGGCGCGGGCACGCAGGACCAGCAGGCTCCAGGCCAGCCCCAGTTCGAGCACCAGAAAAAGCAGCATGAATCCGACGCCGGCGAAGAATTGGATTTGCGCCAACCACAAAGTCGCGTGCATCATAATGCCGCATAGTGTAGAGCCTGTGGCGTCATTTTGCTGCTCAATACCGGGCAAACCGGGTGGAACGTGGCAAAATAGCCCAAACCTGTCGTTTTTCCCGAAAATCCATGAGCACCCCCACAGAAACTCCTCCCGCGTCCAACTTCATCCGCAGCATCATCGAGCACGACCTCGCGGCGGGGCGTCACACCGGCAAACGCTGGGCCGGGCGCCCCGGGCCGGCCGCGCTGCAGCGCACGGGCACGCCCGACACGGCGCGCATCCGCACGCGCTTTCCGCCCGAACCCAACGGCTATCTGCACATCGGCCATGCCAAAAGCATGTGCCTGAATTTTGGCCTGGCGCAGGATTTCCAGGGCGCCTGCCATCTGCGTTTCGACGATACCAACCCAGAGAAGGAAGAAGACGAATACGTGCGCGCCATCATCGACATGGTGCGCTGGCTGGGCTTCGACTGGCACTACGGCGACGAAGATAACTGCTATTTCGCGAGCGATTACTTCGGCGTCATGTACGAATTTGCCGAAGCGCTGGTCACGGCGGGCCACGCCTATGTGGACGAACAAAGCGCCGAGGAAATCCGCCTCACGCGCGGCACCCTGACAGAAAAAGGGCGTAACTCGCCCTGGCGCGACCGGCCGGCGCAGGAATCGCTGCGCCTGCTGCGTGAAATGCGCGACGGCCGGCATCCGGACGGCAGCATGGCCTTGCGCGCACGGATCGACATGGGGTCACCCAACATCAACCTGCGCGATCCCGTCATGTACCGCATCCGCCACGTGGCCCACCATCGCAGCGGGACGCAATGGTGCATCTACCCCATGTATTCCTGGGCCCATCCCGTCGAAGACGCGCTCGAGACCATCACGCACAGCCTGTGCACGCTGGAATTCGAGGATCAGCGCCCGTTCTATGACTGGATCCTGGAGCGCCTGTGCGCGCTGGGGCTGCTGGATGCCCCGCTGCCGCGCCAGTACGAATTCTCGCGCCTGAACCTCAGCCACGTCGTCACCAGCAAGCGCAAGCTGCGCCAGTTGGTGGACGATGGCCACGTCCGGGGCTGGGACGATCCGCGCATGCCCACCCTCGCGGGCTTGCGCAAGCGCGGCTATACGCCCGAATCCATACGCCTGTTCTGCGAGCGCCTGGGCGTGAGCAAGGCGGCTCAGCACATTCCGTACAGCGATCTCGAACAGGCCCTGCGCGACGATCTCGATCCGCGTGCGCAGCGCGCCGTGGCGGTGCTGGATCCGCTCAAGCTGGTGCTGACCAACTATCCCGCAGATCGTACGGAAGATTGCGTGGCGCCGCGCAATCCGCACGATCCGCAGGCGGGCCAGCGCCAGTTCCCGCTCTCGCGCGAACTCTGGATCGAGCGCGACGATTTTCGCGAAGATCCCCCCAAGCGCTATTTCCGTCTCTACCCTGGCAATACGGTGCGCCTGAAATACGGCTACGTCGTCCGCTGCACCGGCTGCGTGAAGGACGCGACCGGTCAGGTGGTCGAAGTGCATGCGGAAATCCTGCCCGACACCAAAAGCGGCACGCCGGGTGCGGACGCGATCAAGGTCAAAGGGGCCATCACCTGGGTCAGCGCCGCGCACGCCGTGGCCGCCACGGTTCACCTGTATGACCGGCTGTTCCGCGACGCGCAACCCGATGCGGGCGACGCGGACTTCCTGCAGGCCCTGAATCCGGACTCCGTACGCAGCGTGCAGGCCTGGCTCGAGCCCGGCCTGCGGGCCACGCCGGGCGAGACCTGGCAGTTTGAACGCCTGGGCTATTTCGTCGCCGACCGGGATGAATCGACCGTGGACCGCCCCGTCATCAACCGGATCACCACACTGAGGGATGTCTGGATTTGAAAAACAAGGAAACCCTGGCACTGGATTTCAAGAGTGCCACCCTGTACGCCGTGCGCGTGGTATTGCACAGCCATGATGACCAGGCCTTGCGCGCTGCGCTCGCCCGGCGCATGAGCGATGCCGGCAGCTTCTTTCACGGCGAACCCGTCGTCATCGATGCCCACGGGCTGGAACAGGCACCCGACTGGGCCGCGCTGGTTCAGGATCTGCGTCAGCACGGCCTGCACCCCATGGGCATCACGGCACCCGAGGCCCTGCTGCCCGGGGCGCTGCAGGCGGGACTGGTGCAGGTTGAACTTTCGGCGGCCCCCGCAAGACCGGCGGCCCCCGAGGCCCCTCCGCCCGAGCTGACGGCCATTCGTCCCACCCCGGCACCGGCCCCGGCGCCGCCCGCGCAGCCGGCCGCAGCCGCGCCCGCCGCCATGATCGTCAACGGGCCGCTGCGCTCGGGACAACGCCTGTACGCGCGCGACACCGACCTCATCGTGATTGGCGTCGTGAGCCAGGGCGCCGAAGTCATCGCCGACGGCAATATCCACGTCTACGGGCCCTTGCGCGGCAAGGCCATGGCCGGCGCGCGGGGCAACACGGCGGCGCGCATCTTCACCACGCGCCTGGAGCCGGAACTGATCGCCATCGCCGGCGTCTACCGCGTGGTGGAAACGCAGCTCGAGCCCGCGCTCTACCGCCAACCCACGCTGATACAGCTCGAAGGCGATAGCCTGCAGATCCGGGCGCTGGATTCATGATCCAGCAGTCATCCCTGCCCAGCCATCACGACAGGGCAGGCGTTTTGTTTTACGATAGCGGGCAACACTGACCTAGGGGAATGCATTCGTCATGGCACGTATTGTTGTGGTGACATCCGGCAAAGGGGGTGTGGGCAAGACCACCACCAGCGCCAGTTTTTCTTCCGGCCTGGCCATGCGCGGGCACAAAACCGTCGTCATCGATTTCGACGTCGGCCTGCGCAACCTGGATCTGGTCATGGGCTGCGAGCGCCGCGTCGTCTATGACTTCGTCAACGTCATCCAGGGCGAGGCCTCGCTGAACCAGGCCCTGATCCGGGACAAGCAGCTGGAAAACCTCTTCATCCTGCCGGCGTCGCAAACCCGCGACAAAGATGCGCTCACCCGGGAAGGGGTCGAGAAAGTCCTCACCGAGCTGGACGAAATGGGCTTCGAGTACATCATCTGCGATTCACCGGCCGGCATCGAAACCGGTGCGCTGATGGCGGCCTACTTTGCCGACGACGCGCTGGTGGTCACGAACCCGGAAGTCTCTTCCGTGCGGGATTCCGACCGAATCCTGGGCATCCTGTCGGCGAAATCGCGCCGGGCCGAGCGCGGCGAAGAGCCCGTGAAGGAATACCTGCTGCTCACGCGCTACAGCCCCAAGCGGGTGGCCGAAGGCGAAATGCTGTCCATCAAGGATATCGAAGACATCCTGCGCATCAAGCTCATCGGGGTCACGCCGGAATCCGAGGACGTATTGCAGGCCTCGAACCAGGGCATCGCCGCCATCCACCTGCGCGACAGTGATGTCGCGCAAGCCTATCAGGACATCGTGGCGCGCTATCTTGGCGAGGACAAACCCCTCAGGTTCACGGAATACGCCCGGCCGGGGCTGTTCAAGCGCATGTTCGGGGGCAAGTGAAATGTCGTTTCTTTCCTTTCTGCTGGGCAACAAGAAGACGTCGGCCAGCGTGGCCAAGGATCGGCTGCAGCTGATCCTCATCAACGAGCGCGGCGAAAACCGGGCATCGCCAGACTTTTTGCCCCAGCTTCAGAAGGAGCTGGTGGAAGTCATTTCCAAGTATGTACACATCGATCCCAGGGACATCCAGGTCAACCTGGAGCGCCAGGATGCCCTGGAAGTGCTCGAAGTCAAGATCGAAATGCCGCAGCAGGCGGACGCCGGCGCACCGTCCACCCCGCGCTGAGCGCGCCGGCACCGCAACCTCACACCCCCAGGAAACGCGCGCGCAAGTCGGCGTCCTGCATCAGCGTTTTCAGCGACCCCCGATGGCAGATCTGGCCTTTTTCGAGAATGACGGCGCGATCCGCCACGCGGGCCGCAAACTCCAGATTCTGTTCTGACAGCAGGACGCTCACGCCGCGTTCGCGCAGGCCCCGCACCATATGCGTCATGCGCTCCACGATGATGGGCGCCACGCCCTCGGAAGGTTCGTCCAGCAGGACGACATAGGGATTGCCCATCAGGCTGCGCGCCACCGCCAGCATCTGTTGCTCGCCGCCGCTCATCTGGTCGGCGCGCCGCGAGAGCAGGGGCTCCAGCGGCGGGAACAAGGCCAGGACTTCCGCCACGTCCCAGGCGGGCAATGCACTGCCGTCGGGCCAGCGGCGCGGCGGCTGGCGCCCCGTGCGCAGGTTTTCCGCCACGCTCAGATCCGCGAAGATGCGCCGGTCCTCGGGTACGTAGGCCAGGCCCAGCCGGGCGATGGCATGCGCCGGCATCCGGCTGATATCCTGTCCAAGAAAGCGCACCTGGCCGCTGCGCCGCGCGATCAGGCCCATGATGGCCTTGAACGTGGTGGACTTGCCCGCGCCGTTTCGACCCATGAGGGCGAGCACTTCGCCACGCGCCAGTCGCAGATCGACGTCGAACAGGATGTGCGCGCCCCCGTACCAGGCATTCAGCTGCCCGATTTGCAATACCGTGGTGGCCTTTGGCGCGGGATTCATCCATCGACCTCCGGCGACATCGTGCCGAAATAGACGCGCTGCACCTCGGGGTTGGCGCGCACCCGCTGCGGCAGGTCATCGACCAGGATGCGTCCGCGCGCCATGACGATGATGCGCTGGGCATGCGCGAACACCACGTCCATGCTGTGCTCGGTGAACAGAATCGCCATGTTGCGTTCGCGCGCCAGGCGGCAGACCAGCGCCATCATCGCCTGGCGCTCGGCGGGCGCCATGCCGGCCGTGGGCTCGTCCATGAGCAAGAGGCGCGGCCGGGCCGCCAGCGCCAGCGCCAGTTCGAGCCGCTTGACGTCTCCATAAGCCAGCTCGCGGCTGGGGCGCGACGCCTGATCCGCCAGACCGACCTGGGCCAGCAGAGCCCGAGCCTCGGGCACCTGCCGGTGCCGTGCGTTCGACCAGAACCGGTAGACGTGCCGACGATGGGCGATCAAGGCCATCTGCACGTTCTCGAGCACCGTCAGCGAGGTGAAGCTGGCGGCGATCTGAAAAGTGCGCCCCACACCCATGCGCGCGATGCGCTGGGGCGTGCGCTGCAAGAGCCGCTGGCCGTCCAGAAGCACCTGACCGGCATCCGCGCGCAATTGCCCGTTGATCATGTTGAAACTGGTGGTCTTGCCCGCCCCGTTGGGCCCGATCAGGGCGAGGATCTCGCCGGCGGCCAGATCGAAGCTGACGTCGTCCACCGCCTTGTGCGCACCAAAGGATTTGCACAAGCCCCTGACGGCCAGCAAGGCACTGGAACCCGGCATCAGGACACCCTCCGCGTGCGCCATCCGCGCCACTGCTCCGCCGCGCCCGCCAGACCCGCGGGAAACACCAGCACCAGCGCCAGGATGATGGCCCCGAACGCCGCGTGCCAGTACTCCGTCAGGCCGGCGAAGCCGTCCTCGAGGAATTGAAAAGCCGCCGCGCCCAGCAGGGGGCCGGACAGCGTCTGCAAGCCCCCCAGCAGCACCATGACCAGCGCATCCACCGATCGGCCGATGGACAGGGCTTCGGGCGACACGCCGCCCTTGGCGAACACGAACAAGGCGCCGGCCAGGCCGGCGAACACCCCGGAAATGATGAAGGTGAGCCACTGGATGTTGCGCACGTCCATGCCTAGCGCCTGGGCGCGCAGCGGCGAATCACGGCTGGCGCGCATCGCCAGGCCGAACGGCGAGAACACCATGCGGCGCAACAGCACCGCGCAGGCGGCCACCAGCACCAGAGCGAAATAATAGTAGCGCAGACCCGAAAGCCCGTCGGCCGGCCAGACCCCGATGATGCCGTTGGAGCCGCCGGTAAAGCCGTCCCACTGGTAGGCCAGCGACCAGATAATCTGGGCGAAGGCCAGCGTCAGCATGGCCAGGTACACGCCCGAAAGGCGTACGCAGAACCAGCCGAAGATCAGCGCGCCCGCCGCCGCGACCCCGACGCCCAGCCCGACGGCGGCCAGCATGGGCAGGCCCGCGCTCTTCGCCAGCAGCGCCGTGCCATAGGCCCCCAGCCCGTAATACGCTGAATGGCCGAACGAGATCATCCCGCCGGGCGACATCATGAAGTGCAGGCTGAGCGCAAACAGCGCCGCCAGCACCACATCCAGCATCAGCACGGGCAGGTAAGGCCATGGCGCCGCCAGAAGCGGCAGCCCGGCCAGCGCCAGAAACAGCAGCACGAAACCGATGCGCAAGCGGCGCCCGGCGGGCCGCACCGCCGCGACCACCTGGCCCTGCACGCGGACGGCGGACGGCGCACGCCCGAACAACCCCCAGGGCCGAAATACCAGCACCACGGCCATGAGCATGAACTCGGCCGCCAGCGTCAGGCGCGAGAAATCCAGATCCAGCCCCAGCAGCTGCACGCTGCCCAGGCCGATGCACAACGCCTTGAGCTCACTGATCAGCAGGGCCGCGAGATAGGCCCCCGGCAGGGAACCCATGCCCCCTACCACGACCACGACGAAGGCATCGGCGATGATGCCCAGATCCATCTGCAGACTGGCCGGCTGACGCGGCAGCTGCAGCGCGCCGCCCAGCCCCGCCAGACCCGCTCCCAGCGCGAAGACGGCCGTGAACAGCCAGGCCTGGTTCACCCCCAGCACCGCCAACATCGTGCGATCCTGCGTGGCCGCCCGCAGCAAGGCGCCAAAATACGTCCGCGCCACCAGGCGCCACACGCCCCACAGCACCAGCGGCCCCAGCACCATGAGGAACAAATCGTAGGCGGGCAGGTAATACGCACCGATTTGCACGGCGCCGTCCAGCCCGGGCGCCAGCGGCCCCATGATGTCTTCCGGCCCCCAGATCCAGAGCGCCACATCGCCCAGCACAAGAACCAGGGCGAAGGTGGCGAGCAGCTGGAACAGCTCGGGCGCGCGATAAATGCGGCGCAGCACCAGCCATTCCAGCATCGCGCCCAGCACCGCCGTGCCCAGGGTGGCCAGCAGGACGCTCAGCCAGAACCCCCAGGCCGTGCCCGGCGCAATCCACTGCACCAGCGTGACCGCCGAGTAGATGCCGAGCATGTACAGCGAGCCGTGGGCGAAATTGACCACCCGGGTCACGCCAAAAATCAGGGAAAGCCCGAGTGAAACCAGAAACAGGGAGGAGGCATCGGCCAGCCCGTTCAGGAACTGGACCAGCAAGCCGGACAGCATCATTCAGGCGCACCCTCGCACGTCACGGCTGGTCGGCGGCCTCGGGACGCCACTGACGCACCAGCGCATCGTCCGGCTGCACGCTGGCACCGTCCACATACTGCGCATCCACCATCACGCCCCGGCCATCCTGCACCGCCAGACGCCCGACGTAGGCGCCCATGGTGGACTGGTTATCCTGTGGTCGATACATGATGGGCCCGAACGGCGTCATCACATCCAGCCCCTTGAACGCCGCAATCAGCGCCTCGGTATCCGTCGAGCCGGCCCGCGCGATGCCGGCCGCGAGCGAACGAATGGCGCTGTAGCCCACGACCGTTCCCAGGCGCGGATGATCATTGAAGCGCGCCTGGTAAGCCTCGAGGAAGGCCCGGTGCTCGGGCGTATCGATGGCGTACCAGGGGTAGCCCGTGACGACCCAGCCTTCCGGCGTTTCCGCGCCCAGCGGATCCAGATATTCGGGTTCACCCGTCAGCAGGCTCACGACCGGCAGGTCATCGAAAAAATGCCGCTGGCTGCCAGCGCGCACGAAACGCGCCAGATCGGTCGCGAACAATACGTTGAACAAAGCGTCGGGACGCGCTGCGGCCAGCGCCTGAACCACGCTGCCGGCATCGATCTTGCCCAACGGCGTGGCCTGTTCGGCCACGAATTCGACATCGGGCTGGGCCTGCTTGAGCAGGGTCTTGAACGTGGCCACCGCCGACTGGCCGTACTCGTAATTCGGATAGACGATGGCCCAGCGCCGCTGGTTCATCTTGACCGCATGCGGAATCAGCATCGCCACCTGCAAATAGGTAGAGCTGCGCAGCCGGTAGGTATAGCGGTTGCCGTCGGACCACACCAGCTTGTCCGTCAAGGGTTCGGACGCCAGGAAAAAACGCTGCTTGTGACGCGCGTAATCGCTGACCGCCATGCCCACGTGCGACAGGAAAGTGCCCGTGAGCACGTCCACCTTTTCGCGCGAAAACAGTTCTTCCGCCACGCGCACGGCATCGCCGGGATTGCCGTTGTCGTCGCGCACCACGAGCTCCAGCGGCCGCCCGTTGACGCCGCCGGCCGCGTTGATTTCCTCGACGGCCAGCGTCATGCCGTTTTTATAGGGCCCGAGGAATGCGGGCTGCGCCTTGTAGCTGTTGAGCTCGCCGATGCGGATGGGACTGGCCGCGTGCGCGGGCAAGGCTCCCAGCAGCAGGCCGGCCATACCCCACCCGGCCAGGGATTGAAAAAAAGAACGCGCGCTCATGGATGAACCTCTGGAATGTGAAAAACCCGAAACCCCTATAGTAAGGCATATGCCCTGGCATGGCGCTAAACCTCCGGCGGTGCGAGGCATGCCATGGCAAACTGCCCTTGCGCCTGCAGCGCCTGTAGTTCCTCCACGAAAACACTGGGCAGGCTGGCATCGGCCACCAGATAAACCGGCCCGCGCGTGCGCGTCAGGGCCACGTAGAACAGGCGTCGCTCTTCGGCGTGGGGATAGGTTTCGGGCGAGGGCAAAACCCACTCGAGCAGCGGATCGCTGCGGATCTCGCAGGGGAAGCCGTGGCGCCCGCCATGCAGGCCCAGCAGAATCACCGCGTCGGCCTCCAGGCCCTTTACGCCATGGATGGTGCGAAACTCCAGGCGCAGGGTGGGAAACAAGGCCTGCCACTGCCCCAGGGCGCACGGTAGCTGGTGCTGATAGCGCCCGAGCAGGAAGACATGAGTCTGCTGCGCGCAGGCGCGCTGCGCAATGTCCGCCAGACAGGCCTGAACCGCCGACGCGGCCTGGGCGTTACCCTGGTAGCTCATCAAGACCGGCGCCGGCGCAGCGCCCGCGGCACGGGCGCGGACGCGCTTGGGCAACTGGGCCGGATTCTGACGGATGAAGGCCCCGGCGGCATCGGCGACCGACTGGTCGAAGCGAAACGTGCGGCTCAGCTGCAGCACCGTGGGCGCGCCGAAATACTGCGCGAAGCGCGCCAGGACGTCGGGCAAGGCGCCGGCGAAGCGATAAATGGACTGCCAGTCATCACCCACGGCGAACAGGCGGCAGGACGGCTGCGCGGCCAGCAGGGCCTGCAACAATTGCAAGCCGGCCGCCGACATGTCCTGGAACTCGTCGACCAGGATCAACTGCCATTGCGGGCGGTGGCGGCCCTGGCGCAGATACTCGGCGCTGCGGCGCAACATGCCTTCGAAATCGATGCGCCCAGCGCCATCGAGTGCCTCATTCCAGGCCGCACACAGACGCATCAACAGGGGCCGGTGCAAGGCCACGCGCAAAGGGTCGGGATTGGACGCCATGGCCGCGCGCAGCGCCGCCTCATCACGACCCGACAGGCGCGCCAGGGCAAGAAAACGCAACAGGAAGCGGCGCTGCACGGGCCCCGGTGGCGGCCCCAGACGCGTCAGAACCGCTGACGCGCCGGGCAGCGCACACCCGGCGCGCACACCCCACCATTGGCGCAGGGCGGGAAACACCTCGGCGCGATGGAATTGCGCCACATCCAGCGCCAGTACCGACGCGCCGACAGGCCGCGCGCCTTGGGCACGCTGGCGCAGGCAGACTACCCATCCCTCGATCGCGGGCAGATAAAACCCGCGCCGCCCCGACAGGGGCCCGGGCGCAGCGACCAGCCCCTGCCAGCCGGTACGCGCCGCCAAGCGCGTCCGGCGATAAACATAGTCCAGATCGTGCATCGCCAGCCAGTCGGCCACGGCCTGCTCGAACTGCGTGGGCAGGCATTCTCCCCGGCGCGTCAGAAAACCGGCCTGGCGCCCCTGCACCACGCCGTGCGTGCGCACGAACTCACGCCACTGGCGGCGCGTGGAAAAATGGCACGGGTGGCGCACGCGTTCCTGAAAGAACAGACCGTATAGCAGCCACTGGTCGAGAAACCCGGCATCCGTCGCCAGCAGGTCCGCCACGACCTGATCGAACAGTCGCGCACCGGCACCACTGCCACCCTGGAGTACGGCAGGGCGCCGGCCTTCGACGCGACTGATGATGGACAAGCCCAGCGCATGCAGCGTACACGCCTGCACGCCCCGGGCGCGCATCGGCCCTGGCGCCAGGCACTGTTGTACGCGTTCGCGTAATTCCGCCGCAGCGCCGGCATTGAATGCCAGCGCCAGAATGGGCTGGGCCGGCGTCGGTGCGGTGCACAAGGCATGCGCCACACGCGCCGTCAGTGTCGCCGTCTTGCCTGATCCCGCAGCGGCCAGCACCAAGGTCCGCGCTGCCGTACTCGTCGCGGCACGGCGCTGCTCGTCCGTAAGACGGGCCGCCAGCGCCAGGTGGTCAAAAGAAGGGGCAGCCGGCCTTGCGCCCCGGTCGTGCGCACCAGTGCGCATCACGGCCTCCTGTCAGTGTCACAGAAAGCCAGTGTAGGCACCGCAGGCCGCCGCGGCCAGCGTCGCGACACGATGCCGTAGACAATAATGTCACGGCACCGGGATTCAGCGATTCTTGCCGATCTGGTCGCCGACCACGCCGCCGATGGCGGCACCACCCACCGTGCCCAGCACGCTGCCGCCGGAGATGGCGGCCCCGGCGACGCCGCCCACCGCTGCGCCGCCCACCGCGCCTTTCTGGCGACGGCTCATGTTGTCCCAGGATGAACATGCGGCCAGGGAAAAGGCCAGGGCCATCAATGCCGCCACACGGACTATTCGATTCGCACTCATATTTCCTCCTGAATAAAAGCGTTTTGCTTGATTTGCATCAAAGCAAAACTGCGTTCATCCATTATAGAACCATGCGCGCGGCACCTTATTTCAGCGGCTTGAAACGGATACGGCGCGGCTTGGCGGCCTCGGCACCCAGGCGCTCGCGCTTGTCCGCCTCGTATTCTTGATAATTACCATCGAAGAACACGACCCGCGAGTCGCCTTCGAACGCCAGGATGTGCGTGGCGATGCGATCCAGGAACCAGCGATCATGGCTGATCACCATGACGCAGCCCGCAAACTCCAGCAGGGCATCTTCCAGCGCTCTGAGCGTTTCCACGTCCAGATCGTTGGACGGCTCGTCCAGCAGCAACACGTTGCCACCCGCAATCAGCGTCTTGGCCAGGTGCAGGCGGCCGCGCTCGCCGCCGGAGAGATCGCCCACGCGCTTGTTCTGGTCGGCGCCACGGAAATTGAAACGGCCGATGTAGGCGCGCGACGGCATTTCGAAGCGGCCCACCGTCAGGATGTCCGAACCATTGGCAAGCGCCTCGAAAACGGTCTTGTCATCCGGCAACGCCTCGCGCGACTGATCCACGTAGGCCAGCTGCACCGTCTGGCCGATGCGGATCTCGCCGGCGTCGGGCTGCTCCTGACCGGCCAGCATGCGAAACAGCGTGGATTTGCCCGCGCCGTTGGGCCCGATGATGCCGACGATGGCGCCGGGCGGCACCTTGAAGTTCAGATCGTCGATCAGCAGGCGCTCGCCGTAGCCTTTGCTGACATTGCGGAATTCGATGACCTCGCTGCCCAGACGCTCGGCGACAGGGATGAAGATCTCCTGCGTCTCGTTGCGGCGCTGGTACTCGTGCGAAGACAGCTCTTCGAAGCGCGCCAGACGCGCCTTGGCCTTGGCCTGGCGCCCCTTGGGATTCTGACGCACCCACTCCAGCTCTTTCTTGATCGTGCGCTGGCGCGCCGATTCCGCCGCTTCTTCCTGATGCAGCCGCGCCTCCTTTTGCTCCAGCCAGGACGTGTAATTGCCTTTCCATGGTATGCCATGGCCGCGATCCAGCTCCAGGATCCAGCCGGCGGCATTATCGAGGAAATAGCGGTCGTGGGTGACAGCCACCACCGTGCCCGGGAAGGCGCGCAGAAACTGCTCCAGCCATTCCACGCTTTCGGCGTCCAGGTGGTTGGTGGGCTCGTCCAGCAGCAGCATGTCGGGCTTGGACAAAAGCAGACGGCACAGCGCCACACGACGCTTCTCACCGCCCGACAGCTGGCCTACCCGCGCATCCCAGGGAGGCAGACGCAAGGCATCGGCCGCGATCTCCATCTGATGCTCGATATCGTCGCTGCCGCTGGATGCGGCGGCCTCGAGCACGGCCTCGAGTCGGGCCTGTTCCGCCGCCAAGGCATCGAAATCCGCATCGGGCTCGGCGTAGGCCGCATATACCTCGTCCAGGCGCGCGCGCGCCTGGAAGATCTCACCCAGTCCCGCCTCCACGGATTCGCGCACCGTGTGCTCGGGGTCCAGACGCGGTTCCTGTGGCAGGTAGCCGATCTTCAGGCCCGGCATCGCGATGGCTTCGCCATCGATCTCGCGATCTTCGCCCGCCATGATGCGCAGCAGGGTCGACTTGCCCGCGCCATTGAGGCCCAGCACGCCGATCTTGGCGCCGGGAAAAAACGACAGGGAAATATCGCGCAGGATCTGACGCTTGGGCGGCACCATCTTGCCCACCCGATTCATGGTGAAAACGTATTGACTCATGACATGCCTGAAAATGGTTCGTGAAGGCAGGCCGCAAGGGCCTGCTCGCCCGGCACGATTGTAGTCGAGCGCCGCACACGGTCTAGAATACAGGCTTGGTCTTTCTGCCTGCGCCCGAGATGCCGCCATGCCCAGCCTGCCGCCCTACCTGCTCGATCCCCTGCACTTCACCGAAGCCGAAATCACGTTGCTGGCCCGCACGGCCGATGCGCTCAGCGCCTGGCTGGGCAAACCGGTGCTCGCGGAAATCATCGACGCCACGGAAACGGGCTATGAATGCGTGCTTTATGCCGTGCCCCTGCTGCCGGGCCAGGAACCGGCGGGCAAAACAACGGTACAGATCGGCGGCACCGACGCCCGCCTGCTGGGCGGCCGGGGCGGCCTGCCAGGCGAAGCGGGGGCGCTGTACCTGTGCGAATACCTGTGGGGCATACAGCTCACCAGCCTTCAAGGCGTGCGCTATATCAAGGTCGACAGTGCCGGGGAAGAAGTCGCATGGTCGGAAGACCTGCACGAGATCCTGCCTTTCGACCTGCGCGAGCCCCCGCTGGGGGATGAGGGGGACGACGGCGCGGGGCTGCAATAGCACTCCAAGCGAATCCGGTCAAAACAGCATCAATACTGCCGCGCAGCCGCACTTAACGGAGGCGATCCAGTAAGCGATAATATTCGACCATGGCCAGCACCCCCAGCTTATGGAAGGCATGCAAGGGTATGGGATGCAGGGGCGTAACGGGATAGGCCAGCCCAGAGGCCGACCCTGCCAGGCATGCGGAAGCCAGGATGCGACCCATGGTCGTGGCCAACGCCACGCCCCGACCGTTATAGCCCAGTGCTGCGAAAACACCTGGCGCCAGCACGTGCAGATGAGGAACGTGATCCACAGTCATGGCCACGCGACCCGACCATCGATAGGGGAAATCGACGCCCTCCAATTGCGGGAAAAGGCGGATTGCAGCACGCCTCAATCTGCGCGCATCGACCAGACGGGGAAACGCGCGAAATGGCCCACGATAACCAAAAATGAACCGTCCTTGCGCATCGCGCCGGTAATAACTGACCAGGCGGTGCGTATCCGCCGCCGCTGCCACCTCCGGCAACACCTGGGATCTGAGCCCCTGCGGCAACGGTTCGCTGGCAATCTGCATGGAATACACCGGGACGACCGACTCCCGCAGGCCTGGCCATAACTTCGGCGTATAGGCATTGGTTGCAAGCACGACTTTTTCGCACCGCACCCGGCCTTGCGGTGTCACGACCTCCCATCCCTCTCCCCGCTGATGAATGGCCAACGCCGGAGAATCTGTATGAATGCGCGCACCTTCCGACTGCGCAGCCCGTGCGAGCCCGCGCGCATAGCTCAGCGGCTGTACCGTGCCCGCATTGCGAAAATACATCCCGATCCGATAGTGTCGTGTACCCAGCCCAGTCGCAAGCCGCGATGCATCCCATATCTCGACCGGGGCGCCATAGGCCTGCCACTCGCGCCCGCGTTCGGCAAGAACTGCAACTTTATGGGCGCTGTCCGCAAGCTGAATCCAGCCCATTTCCGGGTCACAGTCGATATCATAGCGCCGGATAAGCGTGAAAACAGTATCTGCCGTACCGGCAATCAGATCCAGCAAGCTTCGGCCCAAAGACTCGCCGTACGTCTGCAGCAACGCGCCAGGATCGTATTTGAAGGCAGGGATAACCTGCCCCCCATTGCGCCCCGATGCTCCGAAACCTGGTTCATAGGCGTCGAGCAAGACCACGTCGCAGTGATTGCTTGCCAGCGTCAATGCCGATGCCAAACCCGTATAGCCGGCGCCGATCACCACAACCTGGGCGCGCTGGTCACCCACGAGGCGTGTGAACTGACCCGAGGCGCACGCAGTCGCGTACCAGAGCGATTGTTCGAAACTCATCTGCTCGCCCGGCGAATGCGGACAAGGGCTGATGCGGGTCATGCTCACTCTCCGTCAGTCACATAACCGTTGCGGCGATCGTACGCCAAGCGCTCGGGCGCGCGGGCGCCCACCGGGCCCCAACCCGCCCCGCCCGCACTTTCCAGTCTTATCACATCGCCCCGCCCAACCTTCAGTGCAATTTCCTTGCTTGAAAGCGCACGCGTCTGCCCATTCGTCGACCGCAAGAACGCACCCGCCGGTCGGCCAGCCGCGCCACCAGCCGATCCCCACGGTGCAGTTGCATCACCAGCCTGCTGAAAAAAGACACTGATGATGAGATCATCAGCCAGCAACTCATAGTCACGCCGCATGGCCAGTCCACCGCGATGCCGGCCTGCCCCCCCCGAATCCGGAATCAGCTCAGAACGCAATATACGGATCGGACTACCCGTTTCCACGATTTCAGCCGCCAACGTACCGCAATTGCCACCGTGAGTATCGACCGCCGACAAGCCATCATCCTCGGAATGGCCGCCCATCCCGCCGCCAATAATATCGTGGACGATGAAATAGCGTGGCATCCCACCGGCAGGCAAAGCCTGGGGACGGGTATCAAAACCGCCTGCACGGAAGGTCGGGAACGAGATATGGCCACCGGCAGAGATGGTTTCCGGCACGACGACCGCCATTGCCTTCAGAACCACCTCCACCACGCCTTGCTGGACATAGTGGCGATTGCCTACGGCCGCAGGCCGGCGCGGGTTGAGCATGGAGCCCTCGGGTGCCACTATGGCAATCGGACGACTGCTGCCACCATTGGCTGGCGTGTCTTCGCCAGTGATGCAGCGCAGCGCATATAGCGTCATCGCGTGCGTAGAAGCCCAGGGGCAGTTCAGGGCATTACGGCGCTGCAATTCGGTGCCTGCGTAATCGATGCGGATCTGCTCCCCTTCGACATGGATTGCGACGCGCAAGCAAATGGGTTGATCACTGGAAACATCATCTTCCAGGCGAATCTCCGAACGATAAACACCATCGGGAATGCTGCGGATTGCATTGCGTATAAAGGTTTCTCCGTAGGAAAGAATTTCCTGCACCAGGCTTCGAAACCGTTCCGGGCCGTAGCGCTCCACCAAGGCAGACAAACGCCTTTCGCCCGTACGGCAGCCCGCAATCTGCGCCACGAGATCGCCCGAGCAAGCACGCGGGTTGCGTACGTTGCCAGCGATGAACTGGAATATGGTGTCGTTCTGCACCCCTTCGCGCACCACATGCATGGGTTGAAAGATGAGGCCTTCGGCAAACACTTCAAGATTATCCGGCGCCGTAGTGCTTGGCAGTTTTCCACCAATATCAACATGATGCGCCACAGTTGCCGCGACCGCCATCAACTGCCCGCCATGAAACACCGGGCTCATCAAAACGATATCTGGCGTGTGCGTACACCCACGATAAGGATCATTGCAGATAAGCACGTCTCCGGGCTTCCACACGCTCAGCGGGATCGTCTCGCAAATGCCATGGAAAGCATGAGCGAGTATGCCCAACTGTGCCGGTATGGTCTCCGCCTGGGCCAGCAACTCCCCTTCCGTTGACAGTAGTGCGCAGGAATAATCGAGCATGTCCCAAATAATGGGAGAGAATGCCGCGCGCCTGAGTGAAGCCGACATCTCTTCCGCTATCGAGATCAGCTGATACTGGAAAACGTCTCTATCAATAATATTGCTCAACATGATTCTGGCACCTCATCCACCGCCCTATAAATACGCAATAAACTGCCGTCGATCCTCGCACGCTGTTCAGGCAGAACCAGTATCGTCGTATCAGGCTGTGCAATCACCGCCGGTCCGTGAATCACTTGCCCTATGCCCAGCGTCTGGCGTTCATAGATTGACGCTTCACAATGCCCCCACCGGGGCCCGAGATACAAATGGCGTCGGCCAAGGGGCACCCCGGGTTCTGTAGGCACTGTGCTGCCTTCGGTGTCCGGCTTGTCAGTCAACCCAATCGCTTCCAATCGCACATTCACAATCTCACAGGGCATGGTTGCGTCTGCGAAGCCATAGGTCTGTTCATGCAACGCGATAAAACGGCTCTTGGCTTCTACGGGGTTCCAGGTGATGGCTGAATCATCACCCGCTTGCATGCCCAGCGGCACCGTCAACTCATGCGCCTGTCCGATATAGCGAATGTCGGCCGAAAAATGATATTTCCGCTTTTGCACTGGAATACCATCACGCTCGAAGGCGTCGTCCGCCTGACGCATCAAAGACTGCATATGCGCCTGGATGACAGCGCCATCAATCGCATCCAGCGCTTGGGAGAATGGGGTTTGATAATGATATTTCAGCTCGCTCAGCAACAGCCCGGACGCCGAGAAGACACCAGGACGCGCAGGGATGAGGATCTCCTGCATGTTCAGCTCCTCCATCAGGAAGGGCGCAAACATTGAACCCGCACCGCCGAACGAAAGCAGTGCAAAGCGTCGCACATCGAATCCCTTCTCTACAGAAAAGCTGCGTATGGCCTGCGCCATCTGCGCATTGGCAATGGCCACCATGCCAAAAGCTGCTTCCTCTGCAGAGATTCCTAGCCGATCTGCAATTACGGCGACCATGGCCTTTACGGCCAATTCTCGATCCAGAATCAGGCCATCGCCCAAGGCCATGCGTCCATCAAGCACGCCCATAATGAGTGCAGCGTCGCTGAGCGTGGGCTGAGTGCCCCCCTTGCCATAACACGCCGGCCCCGGATCCGAGCCAGCGGATTCCGGCCCGACACGGATGGCACCACCCAGGTCGACGCTGCCGATCGACCCGCCCCCAGCAGAAATGGTCGATATATCCAAAGACGTCGTGCGCAGGATCTCGCCATCCATTATCCGCTCAGTCGCAGTGACCGCACGACCTTCGGAAATCAAGGAAAAATCTGCCGAAGTCCCACCCATGTCAAACGTGACCATGTCAGGAATGCCATAGCGCGCGCTGATGGCCAGCGCCGCCACCACACCACCCGCAGGTCCTGACAGCAACATGCTGGCTGGTCGTTCGCAGGCGGTTTGCGCCGTTGCCACACCGCCATCACTCCGCATCAGCAACACTGGCGCACGCAGGCCGGATCGTGGCAATTGCGTGAGCAGATCTTCGATATAGCGCCGCACGACTGGCCCCACGTACGCGGATATCGCAGTGGTATTGGTGCGAGGATATTCCTGAATCTGCGGGTTGATGTCGGCACTTTTATAGACTGGAATATCCGGACAGATTGCATGAATGGCCTGCGCCAATCGCTCTTCATGTGCGGGATTCAGATAACTGAAAAGAAAGCTGATCGCAACGGCCTCAGGCGCCATGGCGCAGATTTGACGCGCCATGGCTACTGCCGTTTCCTCGTCCAGCACCCGGACGGGCTCGCCGAACGCATCCACACGCTCATCCACCTCGACAATACACGAACGCGGCACGAGCGCCGCCCGTGACGGCTGCTTGAGCGAATATGCCAGCGGTCGCCGCTGCGTGCCTATCTCGAGGCAATCCCGAAAACCCGCCGTAACCGCGAGAACAACACGTGCGCCTGAACGTGTCAGCCAAGCATTGGTAGCAATCGTAAACCCATGCACAAACGTATCAATGGCCGACAAGCGGACACCCGCGGTGGCACAAATGGATTGAATGCCTTCGAGAATGGCTGCGCTCGAACCAGGTGATGACAAAACCTTATGGGCAAGAACAATTTTTCGTCCTTCATCCGACAAAATAATGTCAGTGAATGTCCCACCCACATCTGCAGATATGGAAATCATGCTTTACTTCCATTTGAATCAAAAATCTGATTAACGGCGTGATCAGGCACCTTTCAGACGGATCTGATCGTAAGGCGCCAGCCCACCAAAAACGCCTAAAGGTATATTTTCTATCTTGCGGTTGTACAAGGTGGTGTAAATACCCTCGTTAGTCCAGCAAAATGGCAGATCCTGGGTGATCTTGTGCTGAAATTTGCGGTAAATAGCCTTGCGCTTCTCGGCATCCGCCTCGCTGGCAGCCTCGGATAGCCAGGCATCCACTTCGGGATCGGAATAACCTTCCGTATTGGTCCAAACCATGGGTTTGATGTTGGACGACAGGAAGGAACGATCGACACCCACCACTGGATCAGACCAATTGAACGTCGAGTTCATGCTCATCTGGTAATCCCACGCCGCCATCCGACGCGCCCAGTCGGCGAAATCCGTGCTCTTGCGAAGGACAATATCCAGCCCTACCTTGCGCAGCTGCGACTTGAGGTAATCGGCAACAAGTACGGTGCTGTCGGGTTCGAAAGTTGGAACGTCCAGCGTCAGTCGGGTGCGCACCCCATTGCTTCCCGCAGTCAGCCCCGCTTCGTCCAGTAATTTTCTCGCCTTGTCCAGATCATGTTCGTAAACGACAAGCGATGCCTCATCGTAAAAGAAATTTCGACTGTGAAACGGTCCGTGCAGGGCGCGCGACATGCCATGGTGCAGGCGCTGGTTGATGAATTGCTTGTCGATGGCGTGTGCAATGGCCCGACGCACGCGTACATCGTCCATGGGTTTCACACGCAGATTGAAATCCACATAATTGACGGGACCGATCGCATCATAACCATCCGAGGTAATGACGACATCCGGATTGTTTCTCAGCTTGATCAGATCCGTTACCCGAAGGAAGGAAAACGGCAGGTAGTCAATTTCTCCTCGCTCGAGCATCAATGTCTTGCTCAGGGAATCCTCGCTCAATCGGAAAACCAGTTCCTGGAAAAACGGTTTTCCACGGAAGAAATCCTCTGTGGCGACCATATATATCTGATGCGACTGCTGCCAGTCCACAAAACGATAAGGACCTGAGCCGACGGGTTTGTCATTGGCGGGATTGTTCAACAAAGGCCCGGCATGCTCACCATAGACATGCTCGGGCAAAATGGGCGTCAATGGCGGCGTGAGCACGCTGAACAAGCCAGTGAACGCCCGCTTCAGGCGAATTTCCACCGTAAGGTCATCAAGCGCTTCTACTTCATCCAGAATTGCCTTGTATGTCACTGACATCAAAGTATGGTATTGCTTGACTGCATTGATGGAAAACACCACGTCACTGGCGCGCACGGGATGCCCATCATGAAAGCGGGCGTTATCGACCAGATTGAACCGGTAACGCTTGCCATCTTCCGAAACTTCCCACGACTTGGCAAGATAAGGCTGAGGCTTGAAGTGCGCGTCCAGCAATACCAGGCCCGCGAACATCTGCGATGCCGGCATTCCAGTGACGCTGCCGGACTGGATCGCCGGATTCAACGTCCGAGGATTCTGGCATCCGATCACCAACCGACGCCCTGCCGGTGCGGACTGGGCCATCGGGCTGGATACCGGTAATACCAGCGTACCGGCAACACCCAGCGCGCTGCCCATGAATTTTCTTCTGCTGAACGACATGACAACAACCTCCTAAGGGAAAATAATGGCAGGGCAAGGCCTGCAATGCCGAAACCCCATCCGTTGAAATTCAGGAATTGCTCAAGGCACGTCGATGCAACCACCACCCGTACTGGGGTGGCCAGATGCGCTCGAAATAATCATCACCGCCCAACTCAACGGCAGCTTGCAGCGGCCAGTGGGGATTAAACAAGGCTTCACGCGCCAGCATCACCAGGTCCGCCTGGCCGCGAGCCAGAATATCTTCCGCTTGCCGTGCCTGGGTAATCAAACCGACCGCCATGGTCGGCAGGCCAGGATTGTCCGCGCGTATGCGTGCCGCATAGGGAACCTGAAACAAAGGTTCGCGCCGCATGACTTGTGCGGTGGAAAAACGACCGATGCCACCCGATGAACAATCAATCAGATCCACACCACATTTGCGCAACTCGGCAGCCAGCACGACGGAATCATCAAGCGACCAACCGCTGTTTTCCTCGGCCCTGTCAACGCAGGACAAGCGATAGAACAGTGGTTTATGGGCAGGCCAGTGTTCACGACATGCCTGCGCTATTTCGAGCGCCAGGCGCATGCGACCTTCACGGCTCCCGCCATACGGTGGCGCCATATCATTGGCCAAGGGGGAGTAAAAGGAATGAATCAGATAACCATGAGCACCATGTACTTCCAGAATATCGAAGCCTGCCGCATCGCAGCGGCGCGCCGCTGCGGCGAATGCATCAATCACGGCCTGAATGTCGTCCGTCGTTGCTTTTTCCGGAGCGAGCCAACCGGGATTCTTCCGCTCTGCCGAAGGCGCAAGCGGCGTCCAGTGCGTTTCACCGCGGGCCAGCTGCTCCGCCGCGAGCATGCCGTAACCTTCCCAGGGCCGTTGGCGGCAAGCCTTGGGGCCAGTATGCAAAAGCTGCGCTGCGGGCGTAGCACCCAATGATCGCAACGTGTCCGCCAGATGTGCCAGGGACGGGATGAACTCATCCGACCAGATGCCCAGGTCTCCGTAGGTATTGCGACCCCGTTTATTTACGCAAAGCCCTTCGGTGAATATGGTTCCAAAACCACCGACCGCGTACTTGGCCAGATGCTGAACATGCCAGTCGGTCAGAAATCCGTCCTTGCCCACGTACATTTGCATGGGTGCCAGCACAAGTCGATTCTTGAGATGCACGTCACGTACGGAAAAAGGCTGTAGGATTCGAGGTGATGTCTGCAAGTCCATGGACCGTTCCCAAATTGAACATCATCAATGGAAAAGCAGTCTAAGTACGTCAGCCCGAAACATCCAATCATGTTTTCCGATCCGCATCATCAGAAATCATGATGGCAGCGCAATACTCATGAATTTCAATCATCTGAAGACTTTTGTGACCGTAGCCCGTTTGGGCCACCTCACGCGTGCTTCCAGCCTGCTCCACTTGACGCAACCCGCAATCAGCGGCCACTTGAAGAGCCTGGAAAATGATCTTGGGCTGCGACTATTCGAACGCACACCGGGTGGCATGGCCCTAACCGAAGAAGGTCGATCCCTGCTGCCACGGGCTGAAAAAATTCTGGCGGATATCGATGAGTTTCAAAGTCTTGCCAGAAGCCTATCCATAACGTCCAGCATTCGCGTACGCATTGGCGTCATGATGATCGACCCCGAGCCCTTGCGTCTGGGATTGCTCATGACGCGCATGAACGAACAACATGGCGATATCACCGTCGACCTGGAAGTGAGCGGTGTCGCGCAATGCATTTCAGGGGTAGAGTCTGGCAGGCTCGACGGCGCTTTTTTTGGTGGTCCCAAACCGCATCAGGCGCTCGCCGTGTGGCCTTTGGCGACGCTGCGTTATCGCGTCATCGCACCGCCGGCATGGACCCACTTGCGTGAGACCGTCAACTGGAACAGCCTGGGTCTGATGCCCTGGATTCGCGCACCGCGCCCCAGCGCACATCACGAGATGGTGGATCACATTTTCAGGCACGCCAGCATCAGCCCGATGAAAATCCTGCATGTCGACCATGAATCCGTCATCATGTCGCTGGTGCGAGCCGGCCTGGGACTGAGCCTGGTCAGGGAAGATCTTGCGCTGGCGGCCGAAGCGCGCGGCGAGGCAATTGTCTGCACCTTCGCACAAACAGTAGAGCTGCCTCTTTCATTTATTTATCGCCGCGACCGCCGCGCCGAGGCGGGCTTGAACACCCTGATCCAGGTGCTGACTTGCATTTGGTCAGATCAGGAGTGAGATTTTGAAAAATCACGCGCGCTTGACTTTCTCCAGCATTTTGAACGTGCCCTTGGGCGCGTTGACGAACAGGCGCTTGAAGGCCTTGCCCAGGCAACGACGTTCAATGGTATTGCGGCGGTTGCGGTTGATTTCTTTCATGTCGACCTCAGGTAAGCATCTGGGAAAAGGGTTTCGTGACAACCGGCTATTCTATCATCCGCCCATGGCCGGGTTTATCATAGCGGCATGAACTCGGATATTCGCATCTTTGGCGCCCGCCAGAACAATCTCAAAAATCTCGATCTGACCATTCATACCGGCGAACTGCTGGTCATGACGGGCGTGTCGGGTTCGGGAAAAAGCTCGCTGGCCTTCGACACGCTGTATGCCGAAGGCCAGCGCCGCTACGTGGAAACTTTTTCACCCTATGCGCGCCAATTCCTGGATCGCATGGACAAACCCCAGGTCGATCGCATTGAAGGGATTTTGCCCGCCATCGCCATCGACCAGGTCAACCCGGTGCGCAATTCGCGCAGCACCGTCGGCACGATGACGGAGCTCAACGATCACCTCAAGCTCCTGTTCGCGCGCATGGCCCGACTGCACTGCCGCCAGTGCGCCCGACCCATTCTGCGCGACAACGCCGAATCCGTGCGCGAGGCGCTGAGCCTGCGCTGCGCGGCGGACGATCCGCGGCTGGTGATCACGTTCGCGGTGACGGTACCGGGCAATTTCACCGAAGAGGAAGTCCGCGGCTACCTGGATCAGCAAGGCTATACGCGCATCCACGCGCAGGAAGCCCAGTCTGCGGCGGCCACCATCAAGGTCCTGCATGTGGTGCAGGACCGGTTTCGCCTCAGCCGCGCCGAGCCCGAGCGCGTCATGGAAGCGCTGGAACAGGCGTTCCGGCAGGGCCGCGGCCAGCTCGCAGTACACGTCGTGGACCGCGAGCCGGAGACGGTGTGGCGTTTCAGTCAGCACCTGCATTGCGCGGATTGCGACATCGACTATGCCGACCCGCTGCCCAGCAGTTTTTCCTTCAACTCGCCTCTGGGGGCCTGCGAAGAATGCCGGGGCTTCGGCCGCATCATGGGCATCGATTATGACCTGGTCATCCCCGACAAAGGCAAGACGCTGCGCGAAGGCGCCCTGCGCCCCTTGCAGACCACGACGTACAAAGTTTTCCAGACCGAAATGGAAGGCTATGCCCAGGCCGCCGGCATTCGCCTGGACACGCCCTGGTCGGCGCTGGACGACGACGAGCGTCGCTGGGTCATCGAGGGCACGCCCGACTGGCGCGAAGGGCGCAAGGCCTGGGACACGCAATGGTATGGCATGCGGCGCTTTTTTGCCTGGCTGGAAAGCCGGGCCTACCGCATGCACGTGCGCGTGCTGCTTTCCAAATACCGCAGCTATACGCCCTGCCCGAGCTGCCAGGGCGGGCGCCTCAAGCCGGAATCCATGCTGTGGCGCCTGGGCACGCACGTCGTCCCCGCCACACCCGGCACACCGCGCTTCATACCGCCGCAGGCGCGCTGGACGCCGGATCAGACCGATCATCTGCCGGGCCTGGGCCTGGTTGACCTGATGCGTTTGCCCATCGTCCAGGTGAGGGCATTTTTCGATGGTCTGAGCTTCGGCACCGCGATGGATGCCGCGCTCACCCTGCTGCTGGACGAAGTGCGCAGCCGCCTGAAATACCTGTGCGATGTCGGCCTGGGCTATCTGACGCTGGATCGCCAGAGCCGCACGCTGTCCGGCGGCGAAGTGCAGCGCATCAACCTGACCACGGCGCTCGGCACGTCGCTGGTGAACACCTTGTTCGTGCTCGATGAACCGTCCATCGGTCTGCATCCGCGCGACATCCACCGCATCGTCGAGACCATGCATGGCCTGCGCGACAACGGCAATACCCTCGTAGTGGTGGAACACGATCCCCAGATCATGGTGGCCGCAGACCGCATCCTGGACATCGGTCCGGGGCCGGGCGAGCGCGGCGGCGAGATCGTCTACGACGGCACGCCGCGCGCCTTGCGCGAGGCGAACACGTTGACCGGCGACTACCTGAGCGGCCGGCGCCATGTGCAGGCCCCGCGCCCGCTCGCGGTGGCGGACAGCACGCCGCGCCTGCTTCTGGAAGGCGTGTGCGCCAACAACCTGAAAGACATTTCCGTGGCCTTTCCCCTCCAGCGCCTGGTCTGCGTGACGGGCGTTTCCGGGTCGGGCAAGTCCACCCTCATCCAGGATGTCCTCTACCCGGCGTTCCTGCGCCAACGCGGCCGACCCACGGAAACGCCGGGCGCCCATCGCCAGCTGCTGGGTGCCGAGCGGCTCGCCGACGTGATCCTGGTCGACCAGACACCCATCGGCAAGACCGCGCGCTCCAACCCCGCCAGCTATGTGGGCGCCTACGACGCCATCCGCAAGCTGTTTGCCAAGGCGGAATTGTCTATACAAAGGGGATACACACCGGCGACTTTCAGCTTCAACACGGGCGAGGGGCGTTGCCCGGCCTGCGGCGGCACGGGCTTCGAGCATGTCGAGATGCAGTTTCTGTCCGACATCTACCTGCGCTGCCCCGATTGCGATGGCACGCGCTTTCGGCCGGAGATCCGCGAGGTGCGCCTGGAACACCGCGGCCGCAGCGCCTCCATCGCCGACGTGCTCGACATGACGGTCAGCGAAGCGCTGGACTTCTTCAGCGGCTTGCGCGAAGTCCAGCAGGGCCTGGCACCGCTCGCGGAGGTCGGCCTGGAATACCTGCACCTGGGCCAGCCCGTGCCCACGCTGTCGGGCGGCGAAGCGCAGCGGCTGAAGCTGGCCGGCCATCTGGCGGCAGCGGGCCGGCGCAAACTCCCGGCGGACAAGCTCGCGCTCAAGGGCAGCCTGTTTCTGTTCGACGAACCGACCACGGGCCTGCACTTCGATGACGTGGCCCGCCTGATGAAGGCCTTCCGCCAGCTCCTGGCGGCCGGGCACTCCCTCATCATCATCGAACACAATCTGGACGTCATCCGCGCCGCGGACTGGATCATCGACCTGGGCCCGGAAGGGGGCGATGGCGGCGGCACCCTCGTCGCGGAGGGCACGCCGGCGCAGATCAGCGCCCATCCGGCATCGCACACCGGCGTCGCGCTGCGCGATTATGAAGCCAGCATCATCCGTGGCCCCGATCCTGCCTGGCCACTGGAAGAACCCCGCGCCGGCGCTGCCGCCGACGCACGGCCGGCGCATGCCGACATCCATATCGTGAACGCGCGCGAGCACAACCTGAAGGGCCTGAGCGTGGCCATCCCCCAGGATGCCTTCACGGTGATCACCGGGGTGTCCGGCTCGGGCAAGTCCACCCTGGCTTTCGACATCCTGTTCAACGAAGGCCAGCGGCGCTACCTGGAATCGCTCAACGCCTACGCGCGCGCCATCGTGCAGCCCGCGGGCAAGCCCGACGTGGACGCCATCTACGGCATCCCGCCTACCGTCGCCATCGAGCAGCGCACCAGCCGCGGCGGACGCAAGTCCACCGTGGCCACCATGACGGAAATCCATCATTTCCTGCGCCTGCTGTACGTGCGCCTGGGCACGCAGACCTGCCCGGACTGCCATGTGCCGGTGCAGACCCAGACCGCCGGCCAGATCGCCGCGCGCATCATGACGGCCCATCGCGGCGAGACCGTCACGCTGCTGGCGCCCCTGGTAGTGGCGCGCAAGGGGTATTACACGGATCTGGCCAAATGGGCGCAGGCGCGCGGTCACGACACGCTCCGGGTCGACGGCAAAAGCATTCCTGTTGCACCCTGGCCCCGGCTGGATCGTTTCCGGGAGCACCATATCGAGCTGCCCGTCGCGCAACTGCGCGTGGACCCGGCGCAGGAAGCCGCGCTGCGCAGCGCCATCGCCCAGGCGCTGGAGCACGGGCGCGGTAACCTGCTGCTGTTGGCCGGCAAGCATACGCATGCTTTTTCGGTCAAACGCGCCTGCCCGAGCTGCGGCACCAGTTTTCCCGAGCCGGATCCGCGCATGTTTTCCTACAACTCGCGCCATGGCTGGTGCCCCGACTGCTTCGGCACCGGGCTGCGCCTGAGCGGCTTCGACGCCGAGCAGACGGGCGAGGAAAGCCAGTGGGCCGAAACCGGGGACGCCTTCGAGCCCTGCCCCACCTGCGCGGGCGAACGCCTGAACCGGGTCTCGCGCGCCGTGCTGTGGCAGGACCGTTCCATTGCGCAGCTGGGCGCCATGGCCGTGTCGGAAGCGGGGCACTTCTTCGAAGCCCTGCAGCTCGAAGGCCGCGAGGCGGCGATTGCGCGCGACATCCTCGCCGAAGTGCGCAGCCGCCTGGCCTTCATGCAGACGGTGGGCCTGGGCTATCTGGCGCTGGACCGCGCCGCGCCCACGCTCTCCGGAGGCGAGGCGCAGCGCATCCGCCTGGCGGCCCAGCTAGGCTCCAACCTGCAGGGCGTGTGCTATGTCCTGGACGAGCCCACCATCGGCCTGCACCCGCGCGACAACCACATCCTGCTCGACGCCTTGCACACCTTGCAAAACAAGGGCAACACCCTGGTCGTGGTCGAGCATGACGAAGATACCATCCGCCGGGCCGGCCACGTGATCGACATCGGCCCGGGCGCGGGTGTGCGCGGCGGCACCGTCGTGGCACAAGGCAGCGTGCAGGACATCATGGCATGTACGGATTCGATCACCGGACGTTATCTACGCAGCCCGCTGGTACACGCGGCAGCGCCGCGGCGTCCGGTCACGCCCGACACCGGGCGCCTGCAAATCCGTGCGGCCAGTCTGCACAATCTGCAAGCCGTGAACGCCGATATTGCGCTCGAACGGCTGAACGTGGTCACCGGCGTATCGGGTTCGGGCAAGTCGACACTCGCGCGCGACGTGCTGCTCACCAATGTAGCGCGTGCCGTCGGCGCCGGCCTGGCGCCACGCTGGCAGGGCTGCCGCGAGATTCGCGGATGGGAGCCGATCGCCCGCGTGCTTGAGGTCGACCAAACCCCCATCGGCAAGACGCCGCGTTCCTGCCCGGCGACCTACATCGGCTTCTGGGATGATGTGCGACGCCTGTTCGCCAGCACGCACGATGCCCGCCTGCGCGGCTGGACCGCCTCGCGCTTTTCCTTCAACACGGGCGACGGACGCTGTCCCGTTTGCGAAGGCCAGGGCCTGCGCACACTGGAAATGAGTTTCCTGCCCGACGTGAAAATCCCCTGCGATGCCTGCCAGGGCGGGCGCTTCAATCACGACACGCTGGGCGTGACCTGGAACGGGCGCAACGCCGGCGATGTCCTCGCCATGAACGTCGACGAGGCCATCCCGTTCTTTGCCGCCCACTCGCGCATCCGCCGCGCCTTGCAGCTGATGCAGGACGTCGGCCTGGGCTATCTGACGCTGGGCCAGCCCTCGCCCACGCTGTCCGGCGGTGAAGCGCAGCGCATCAAGCTGGTCGCGGAGCTGGTCAAGGCCCGGCTCGACGAAGGCGTGCGCACCACCGGCCGCGCCTCGCGCCGCCCGCACACCCTTTACGTGCTGGATGAACCCACCGTGGGGCTGGCCATGGCGGACGTGGAAAAGCTGATCGTCGTCCTGCACCGACTGGTGGACGCGGGCAACACCGTCGTCGTCATCGAACACAACCTGGACGTGGTGGCCGAGGCCGACTGGCTCGTCGACCTGGGGCCCGAAGGCGGCGATGGCGGCGGACGCCTGGTGGGCCAGGGCAGCCCTGCTCAGGTCATGGCGCAGACACCACCCACGCACACGGGCGTCATGCTGGCGCAGTTTCTGAAACGAGAAGCGATAACGCCTGACCTGCCGCTGCCATGCCCATGCCCGCAGTGACGGTGACCAGTGAGCCGTAGCCGGCGCAGGACAGGCCTTGCAAGTCCTGCCGGGCGCCGGCCTGTGGTGCGCCCTGTTGCCAGGCGTCGGGCAAGCGGGTTTCCTGCGCGACCCACAACGCCTGCACCCCCATGCGCGCCGGCCGTGCCCGCCCCTTGCGCGGCGCCCCCGCCGGATAGCCATGGTGGCGGCGCAAGACCTGGCGCACGCGGGCCAGCAGGGCGTCCTGCGTGGCGAACGCCAGATCACCGCCACGCAGGGCCAGACCGTCCGTCTTGCCGCCCGCGCCACCGCACATGACGAGCGCGATACCGCAGTGACGCGCCGCAAGCACCATGGCCACTTTGGCGCGCACCTGGTCGGTGCAGTCGATGACGACGTCAATCTCCGCACCCAGCAAGACATCGACATTCTGCGCATCGACGAAATCATCCACCACCTGGATGCCGCAGGTCGGATTGATGTCGCGCAGGCGCGCCGCCATGGCCTGCACCTTGGCCTGCCCCAGCGTGGATTCGAGCGCGTGCAGCTGCCGATTGAGATTGGATTCCGCCACATGGTCCAGATCCACCAGCGTGATCCGCCCGAGCCCGGAGCGCACCAGCGCCTCCGCGCACCAGCTGCCCACGCCGCCGATGCCGGCAACCAGCACATGAGCGGCCTGCAGGCGCGGCAGCGCCTGCGGACCATAGAGGCGGGAAACACCGCCAAAACGACGCTCGGGATCGAAAGCCATATGCAAAACAGCAACACTCGGGATGGGCTCATAAGCTTAACTTGAAATTCGTCGCGCAAAGCCGCAGAATGAAAGCAGCATTCACTGATTCAACCGCGTCATCGTGTTTCTCCCGCCTTCCGCCACCTCCTTTCGCATCCTGTCCGACGCCGAGCGCGAGGCGTCGCTGCACCGGGCCATGGCGCAGTGGCAGCACGGCCAGGATCTCTGGGTGTTTGCCTACGGCTCCCTCATCTGGCGCCCTGACTTCGATTTCGTCGAACGGCGCGCCGCACGGCTGCACGGCTACCATCGCTCCCTTTGCCTGTGGTCGCGCATCAACCGTGGCACGCCAGAGCAGCCCGGCCTGGTCTTCGGTCTGGATCGCGGCGGCTCTTGCCGGGGCGTCACGTTCCGCGTGCCCGCCAGCACGGTGCCGGACACCCTGCACGCGCTGTGGCAGCGCGAAATGCCCAGCGGGGCCTACCTGCCGCGCTGGCTGAACTGCCACACGCCCGGCGGGGCGGTGCAGGCCCTGGCGTTCGTCATGAATCGTGCGCGCGATTCCTACGTGCGCGATCTGCCGCCCGAGCGGGTCGTGCGCGTGGTACACGACGCCCACGGGCGCAACGGGCCCTGCCTGGAATACGTGCTGGAGACGGCGCAAGCCCTCGATCGCTACAACATCCGCGATCGCCGCCTGCAGCAGCTCGTGCGCCGCCTGCAGGAAACCCGGGACACGACGCCGGCCTGAATCCGCATTCCGTTAAACTAGACCTTTTGCGCCAGAATCGAGGCAATCATGTCTCTCGCCGATATCCGCCGCAGCTACGAGCGCGCCGAGCTGCACGAAAGCACCCTGCCCGCGTCGCCGCTGATACAGCTGCAAGCCTGGCTGGACGATGCCATTCGTGCCGGCATGCTCGACCCCACCGCCATGACGCTGGCCACCAGTGACGCGCAGGGGCGCCCGTCGGCGCGCACCGTCCTGCTCAAGGAATGCGACGATCACGGCCTGGTCTTCTTCACCAATCTCGAATCCCGAAAAGGGCGCGAACTGGCGGCCAATCCGCAAGCCTGCGCGCTGTTCTTCTGGCCCGGCATGGAGCGCCAGGTGCGCGTCGAAGGCAAAGTCAGCCCCATCGCGGATGCCGAGTCCGATGCCTACTACCGCAGCCGGCCGCTGGGTTCGCGCATCGGCGCCTGGGCCTCGCCCCAGAGCCAGCCCATCAGCCCTGCGGATCTGGAAGCGCGCGTGAAGCACTTTCAGGACACGCTGGGGGAAGACCCGGCCCGCCCACCCTACTGGGGCGGCTTGCGGCTTCATCCCACCTACGTGGAATTCTGGCAGGGCCGGCCTTCGCGCCTGCATGACCGCCTCGTCTACACGCGCACACCCGATGGCCAATGGTCGCTGGGTCGCCTGGCGCCCTGAGTTGCCAGCCGCATGACCCCACGCGTTCCGAATTTCGATGACCGGCAGTTCCGCGCCGTCCTGGGCCGCTTCCCGACCGGCGTCACTATCATCACCGCCGAAAAGCGCGATGCCAGCCCCATGGGGCTGACCATCAGTTCTTTTCATTCGCTGTCGCTCGAACCGCCGCTGATCCTGTGGACCCTGACCCGCGCGGCGTCCTCGCTGCCGCATTTCCGCGCGGCGCAACGCTATGTCGTACACATCCTCTCGGCGTCGCAGGCCGCGCTGGCCCGGCGCTTTGCACGCGGCCCCCAGGAAGACCGCTTTCGCGACGTCGCGCTGTCGCGCGCGCCCGGCGGTACGCTGATGCTGGCGGATGCGCGCTGCGCCGGCTGGCTGGAATGCTTCAACGTGACGCAGCACGAAGCCGGCGACCACTTCATTTTCGTAGGCCAGGTCGAGCGCTGCGACCACCGTCCACTCGCCCCGCTGATCCACCACGCCGGCGGCTTCGACCTGACGCCCCCGACCGAGGCCCTCCTCGCAGATCCCCACTCCACCCTCTTGCCATGAGTCCGGATACCGATTGCATCATCCTTGGCGCCGGCGTCATCGGCCTGGCCATCGCACGCGAACTGGCCCGCAACGGCCGTGACGTCCTCGTCGTCGAACAAGCCGAAGGCATTGGCACCCAGACCAGTTCGCGCAATTCTGAAGTCATCCATGCCGGCATTTATTACACCCCCGGCAGCCTGAAGGCACGCAGCTGCGTGTACGGCAAGCAGCTGCTGTACGACTGGTGCGCCGCGCACGGCGTCCCGCACCGGCGCATCGGCAAGCTGATCGTGGCCGCCCACGCGGGCGAAGAAGCGGCGCTGGCGCGCATCGCGGAACAGGCGGGGCGCAATGGCGTACACGATCTGCGTCACCTGGACGGCGCCCAGGCGCGCGCACTGGAACCGGAACTGCACTGCCACAGCGCCCTGTTCTCGCCCTCCACCGGCATCATCGACAGCCATGCGCTGATGCTGACGCTCCAGGGCGATGCGGAAAACCACGGTGCGCAATGCGTCTTCCACACCCGCTTTGAGCAGGGACGCCGTCGCGACGACGGGCTGTTCGAGCTGGACTTTCGCGGCACGCTGGACAATGACACCATCCGCCTGAGCGCGCGCAGCGTCATCAATGCCACCGGCCTGCAGGCGCCCGACGTGGCGCGCCGCATCGCCGGCACGGCGCACGAAGGTATTCCCGCAGCGCGCTACTGCAAAGGCCATTATTTCGTGCTCAACGCGCGTTCGCCCTTCCAGCACCTGATTTATCCCTTGCCCAACGAAGCGGGCCTGGGCGTACACCTGACGCTGGACATGGGCGGGCAGACCCGCTTCGGCCCCGATACCGAGTGGGTGCAGGCCATCGACTACCAGACGGATGCGGCGCGTGCCCAGGGCTTTTACGCCACCATCCGCCAGTACTGGCCGGCACTGCCCGACGACGCCCTGATGCCGGGCTACACCGGCATCCGTCCCAAGATCGTGGGCCCGGGCGAGCCCGCAGCGGATTTCCTGATCCTGGGGCCGGCCGATCATGGCGCGCCAGGCCTGGTCCACCTGCTGGGCATGGAATCCCCCGGCCTGACGGCCTGCCTGGCACTCGCGCAACACGTCCACAGCCTTTTGCAGCAATGAACGACTACATCCTGACCCTGTCCTGCCCCGATCGCATGGGCATCGTGCACAACGTGACCGGCTGGCTGCTCCAGCGTCACGGCAACATCATCGACGCGCAACAGTTCGGTGACCAGGAAACCGGCCGCTTTTTCCTGCGTGTGCATTTCCATCTGCCCGGCCCGCAGGCCGTGGCCACGCTCGAAGCAGAATTCGCCCCGCTGGCGCAGCGCTTCGACATGCAGGCCCGCATCCACGACGCGGCGCGCAAGGCGCGCGTGCTGATCCTGGTCAGCCGTCAGGGGCATTGCCTGAACGATCTGCTGTTTCGCACGCGCAGCGGCCAGCTCCCCATCACCATCGCCGGCATCGTCTCGAATCACCCGGACTTCGCCGATCTGGCCCAGAGCTACGGCATCGCCTTCCACCACCTGCCCGTAAACGCGCAGACGCGCGCGCAACAGGAAGCGAAAATCCTCGAGCAGGTGCAGCAGGACGATATCGACCTGGTGGTGCTGGCGCGCTATATGCAAATCCTTTCGCCGCAACTATGCGCGCAGCTACAGGGCCGCGCCATCAACATCCACCACAGCTTCCTGCCCAGCTTCAAGGGCGCGCGTCCCTACCATCAGGCCCACGCGCGCGGCGTGAAGATCATCGGCGCCACGGCGCACTACGTCACCTCGGATCTGGACGAAGGCCCCATCATCGAACAAGATGTGGCGCGCGTACACCATGGCATGAGCGCCGAAGCGCTGGTGCGCGTGGGCAGCGACATCGAATCCCTGGTGCTGGCGCGCGCCGTGCGCTCGCACGTCGAGCACCGCATCCTGCTCAACGGCCAGCGCACCGTCGTGTTCCGCTAGGCTGGGCGGCGCACTCAGTACCCGAGCGCCTGACCCTCGCGGCGCGGGTCGGCACCCGCCGCGATGCCCTGCGACGTGAAGACCAAGCCGTGCAAGCCGCTGGGCAAATCCAGACGGTGCACGGCATGGCCCATGGCGCGCAAATCCGCCGCCAGCCCCGTCAGCGCCGTGCCTTCCTCCAGCTCTACCCCATAGTTGCGGCTGCCCCGGTTAGGCAGCGCGATGGCCTGCTGGATGTCCAGGCCCCAGTCGAGCACACCCACCAGCGCCTTGGCGACGAAGTTGATGATGGCGCTGCCACCAGGCGAACCGATGGCCATGACCGGGCGGCCATCCTTCAGCACCAGCATGGGCGCCATCGCGCTGCGCGGACGTTTGCCCGCCGCGACCCGATTGGCGACGGGACGGCCGGCGTCGTCGGTGGCGGAAAACGCGAAGTCCGTCAGCTGATTGTTCAACAGGAAGCCGTCGACCAGAATCTTGCTGCCGAAGGCGGCCTCGATGCTGGTGGTCATACTGACCACGTTGCCCCAGGCATCGGCCGCCACCAGGTGGGTGGTCGACGCCTGCTCGGGCGTATCGTCATGCGCCGGCGGGGGTGCGCCGGGCGGACGGCCAGGCAAGACCGGGCCCAGGGCGCGATCGGGGCGGATGAGCGCCGCACGCTGCGCGAGATAGGCCGGATCCAGCATGCCGGCCACCGGCACATCGACAAACGCCGGATCCGCCACCCAGGCATCGCGGTCGGCAAAGGCCAGGGCACCGGCTTCGGCGAAATAATGCACCGCCGCAAGCGAATCCGGTGCCAGCCCGTCGATGGGTGTATGGGACAAAATGCCCAGCATCTGCATGACCGCGAGCGGCCCGGAACTGGGCGGCGGCGGCCCGCACACGACATAGACGCGATACGGCATGCACAGCGGCGCCCGCTCGCGCGCACGATAATCGGCCAGGTCTTGTTCGCTTAGGTCACCAGGCACCGCATGACTGCGCACGGCGACCACCATGCGGCGCGCGAGTGCGCCCTGGTAAAAGGCATCCGGGCCTTCCTGCGCGATGCGCGTCAGCACCTGCGCCAGGGCGGGATTCTTCAAATGATGGCCCACTGGCCAGGGCTGGCCGGTGCCATCGTAGAAATACGTAGCCGCCGCAGCCTGATCGCGCAGGGCGTCGTCATGCGCCAGCAAGGCGTGCAAACGCGGTGACACGGGAAAACCCTCGCGCGCCAGGCGGATGGCCGGCTGGAACAGACGCTCCCAGGGCAAACGCCCCTGCGCCTCGTGAAGCATCGCCAGCATGCGCAGCAAGCCCGGCGTGCCCACGGCCAGACCGCTGTTGATCGCGCGCGCAAACGGCAGTGGCTCGGCGTTCTCGTCGAAGCGATCGGGGCGCGCCGCCGCCGGCGCCGTCTCGCGCCCATCCCAGGCGCGCACGGTGGCCGCGGCCGCATCGAAGCTGAGCGCAAACCCGCCGCCGCCCAGCCCGGATGACTGCGGTTCAACCAGGTTGAGCACCCACTGCATGGCAATTGCCGCATCCGCCGCGCTACCGCCTGCCTCGAGCATTTCCAGACCCGCCGCGCTGGCGAGCGGATTGGCCGCCACCACCATGGCGTGCCGAGCCTGCATCAGCGTCTGCGCACCCCGACCACTGGCCACCTCGGGATTGGCGTGGGCGGCCGGCAGCTCGCGTGCCGGCGCGGCGCCGCAAAAACCCGCCAGCGCCAGCAGCAGCACCGGCATCAGACCGCGCGCACGCGCAATAAGTTGTTGCATGGCCGGCTCCTCCAAACCTTGGCGCAAGCATCGCCATCCGTGAGACAATGAGGGGTGAATCCATCGCCGGCCCGCCCGTCGGCGCGTGGATGCTTCATTTTATCAATCCCGTTGTCTGCACAACCCATTTCATATCGCACCGCCATGAGCACTCTGACTGATTCAGCACGCCCCGCCCGGCTGGGGGGGCATTTACTGGTTGACCAGCTGATGGTCCACGGGGCCGAGCACGTATTCTGCGTGCCCGGTGAAAGCTACCTCGCCGTCCTCGATGGCCTGCACGATGCCAACATCAAGGTCACCGTGTGCCGCCAGGAAGGCGGTGCCGCCATGATGGTGGACGCCTACGGCAAACTGCACGGCAAGCCGGGCATCTGCATGGTCACCCGGGGCCCGGGGGCCTCCAACGCGCTGGCCGGCATTCACATCGCCTCGCAGGATTCCACGCCGCTCATCCTCTTCGTGGGCCAGATCGAGCGCGGCATGCGCGAACGGGAAGCCTTTCAGGAAATGGACTACCGCGCCGTTTTCGGCACCCAGGTGAAGTGGGCAACCGAAATCGATGACGTCGACCGCATCCCCGAGATCGTCTCGCGTGCCTTCCACGTCGCCACGTCGGGGCGCCCCGGGCCCGTCGTCATCGCCCTGCCGGAAGACATGCTGGTCGAGACCAGCACTGCGGCCGACGCCGCGCCCTACCAGGTCATCGACAGCGCGCCCGCGGCCGGCCAGATGGACGACATCGCCGCGCGCCTGGCGCAGGCCGAACGGCCCATCGCCATCCTGGGGGGTACGCGCTGGGATGCGCAGGCCGTGCGCCGGTTCGCCGCCTTTGCCGAACGCCACCAGCTGCCGGTAACCGTGCAGTTCCGCCGCCAGATGCTGTTCCCCACCGATCATCCCTGCTTCGTGGGCGACGTGGGCATCGGCAGCAACCCGCAACTCATCGACGCCATCAAGGCGGCCGATCTGGTGCTGCTGGTGGGCGGGCGCATGTCCGAAATCGCCAGCCAGAGCTATACCCTGTTCCCCATCCCCGGCCCGCGTGCCGGCCAGAGCCTGGTGCACGTGCATCCCGATGCCGGCGAACTCAATCGTGTCTACCAGGCCAACGTTGCGGTCAACACCTCGCCCACCGCTTTCGCTCAGGCGCTGGAATCCCTGCAGCCCGCCAGCGCGCCCGCGCGCGAAGGGCGCCTGCAGACGCTGCGCGCCAGCTACCTGAAATGGTGCGACCCCCTGCAGATCACGCACCCGGGGGCCTTGCAGATGGGGCAGGTCATGCATTATCTGGGCAAACACCTGCCCAGGGATGCCATTCTGTGCAACGGCGCGGGCAACTTCGCCACCTGGCTGCACCGCTTCTACCCCTTCACCGAATACGGCACGCAGCTCGCACCCACCTCGGGCTCCATGGGCTACGGCCTGCCCGCCGCCGTGGGCGCCAAGCGCATGCACCCGGAAAAGACCGTCGTGTGTCTGGCGGGTGACGGCTGCTTCATGATGCACGGGCAGGAGTTCGCCACAGCGGTTCAGTACAACCTGCCCATCCTCGTCGTCATCGTGGACAACGGCATGTACGGCACCATCCGCATGCACCAGGAAAACCACTATCCGGCGCGGCTGTCGGCCACCACGCTCGAGAATCCGGATTTCGCCGCTTACGCGCGCGCCTTCGGCGGCCATGGCGAACGCGTCGAGAAGACCGAGGAATTCGCGCCCGCGTTCGAACGCGCCCTGGCCAGCGGCAAGCCGGCCATCCTGCACTGCCTCATCGATCCCGAGGCCATCACGCCGACGACCACGCTCAGCCGCTTGCGCGAGCAGGCGCAGGCGCGACAGCAGTAAGGCTTTCATTCTTCATCCATTCTTTATACGGAAAACAACATGTCCGCTCCCAGCTTTCACTGGCAAGATCCCTTGCTTCTGGATGCCCAGCTCTACGAAGATGAACGCATGGTGCGCGATGCCGCGCGCGCCTACGCCCAGGACAAGCTCGCCCCGCGCGTGCTGGAGGCCTTCCGGCACGAGAAAACCGATGCGGAAATCTTCCCTGAAATGGGCGAACTCGGCCTGCTGGGCCCGACCATCTCGGAAAGATACGGTGGCGCCGGCCTGAACTACGTTTCCTACGGCCTGATCGCACGCGAAATCGAACGCATCGACTCGGGCTACCGCTCCATGATGAGCGTGCAGTCCTCCCTGGTGATGGTGCCCATCGAAGCCTTTGGCAGCAACGGGCACAAGCAGTACTACCTGCCCCGCCTGGCCACGGGCGAATGGATCGGCTGCTTCGGTCTGACGGAACCCAACCACGGGTCGGATCCCGGCAGCATGGAAACGCGCGCCGTGCGCACGGCGGACGGCTACCGCATCAGCGGCAACAAGATGTGGATCACGAACTCTCCCATCGCGGACGTGTTCGTCATCTGGGCCAAGGTGGTGGGCGGCGAGGATGACGGCAAGATCCGCGGCTTCATCCTCGAAAAAGGCATGAAGGGCCTGAGCGCCCCCGTCATCGAGGGCAAGGTCGGCCTGCGCGCATCCATCACCGGCGAAATCGTCATGGACGAGGTCGAGGTGGACGAAGACCAGATGCTGCCGGGCGTGACCGGCCTGCGTGGCCCCTTCACCTGCCTGAATTCGGCGCGCTACGGCATCGCCTGGGGCGCGCTGGGCGCGGCCGAAGCCTGCTGGCACACGGCACGCCAGTACACGCTGGATCGCAAGCAGTTCGGCCGCCCGCTGGCCGCGAACCAGCTGATCCAGAAAAAGCTGGCCGACATGCAGACGGAAATCACGCTGGGCCTGCAGGGTTGCCTGCGCCTGGGCCGCATGAAAGATGAAGGCACGGCGGCGGTTGAAATCACCTCCATCATGAAGCGCAACTCCTGCGGCAAGGCGCTGGACATCGCCCGCATGGCGCGCGACATGCTGGGTGGCAACGGCATCTCCGACGAGTTCGGGGTCGCACGCCACCTGGTCAATCTGGAGGTCGTCAACACCTACGAAGGCACGCACGATGTGCACGCCCTGATCCTGGGTCGTGCCCAGACCGGGCTGCAGGCCTTCTTCTAGCCACGGCGCTGGTGCGATGGCAAAAAAACAGGCCCTGCGGGGCCTGTTTTTTGTGTGCGTGCTCGAAGGGCTGCGGTGGCTCGCGCAGTCCGGGCAGACACCGCAGGTAGTCGGTAACTCCGGCTCAAGCCGCACACACCTGGAGCATTTATCCCGGTTGTCCGTTAAGATAGAATACCGAGTAGGAATTCTCACCTGACAGGAATGCAGCCATGCAAGTCTCTGAGAAAGGCCAAATCACGATCCCTAAGCGCCTGCGTGACGCTGCTGGTATTCTGCCCGGCAGCCAGGTGTCCTTTTTGCTGGACGGTGGAAAAATCATCATCCAGAAGGCTAGCACGGAAACGGACGACCGCCGTACAATGCTCCGCGCGGCGGCGGCCAGAGTGCGCACAAGTCTGGATCAGCCATTCAGGCAGATGGACGGCGAGGCCATCATGGCGTTCCTGCGTCCAAATGACGAACATGTTTGATCTGTCAAAGTACGACGGCTCGGCAGGGTTTCTGGTCGACACCAACATATGGATAGATTGCATGGATCCAGAAAGCCACTGGCACGAGTGGTCCGTAGACCAGATCCAGCAATGCAGTGAGCGTGCGTCCTTACCAAAACCATTTTCCGCGCTTGTGTTGCATCGGCCCAAAATAGCGGACTGATACAGATTGCAGACCAGCTCGACCCCATACAGATCCCGATGCCGAGCAATAAAAACAGGCCCTGCGGGGCCTGTTTTTTGTCTGCGTGCGTCGCGTCGCAAGGGTGACGCCCCCGCAACCGGTCGCGGATCATCGCCTCATTTCTTGCAGTCCACGAAGCAGCTCTTCAGCGCCCACTCGCTGTTGGCATTCAGCAGTGGCTGCTCGGATTCCCTGAAAAAGTCCACCATCCAGTCGCGCACTTCGGGACCGGTCTTATTCACGACTTCCAATCCCAGATCGGCCAGTTTTTTCTTGACTTCAGGATCGGCTGTCGCGGCGAAGGCGGCGTCCTTCAGCGCTTCGATGATGGTCTCGGGTGTGCCGGCCGGCGCGAAAAACGCGATTTCGGAAGCGGCGGCCACGTCCACGCCTTTTTCACGCAAGGTAGGAATCTCCGGGAAATCCGTCCAGCGCGTTTCACCGATGGAAGCGATGAAGCGCAGCTTGCCCGACTTCACATAAGGCGTGATGCCGGAAGGATGCTGCGACGCCACCTGGATATCGTTGGCGATGAGCGCTGTGATCACCTCGGGACCGGATTTGTAATTCACGATTTCGTAATCGCCGCCCGTCAGTTCACCCATGCGCATGCCGGCCAGCATGAAGGTCACCGACGTCGAGCCGTAGAAGAGGCTCTCCTTTTTCGCCGCCGCGAGCAGGTCGTCTATGGTCTGGTAGGGGCTGGACGCGTTCACCGCCAGGCCGAACTGATAACCCACGACAGAGCCGATCAGGGCCAGATCGTCCAAGCTGAACGATACCGTCGACATATACGGTGCCAGCGCCGTCGAGCTGGTGGGCAGCATGCCGATGGTGTAGCCATCTGCCTTCTGGCGTGCCACATAGCCCACGCCCAGCATGCCGCCGGCGCCGGGCTTGTTCTCGACCACGATGGACTGGCCAAGACTGGCCGACATCTTCTCCGTGATCAGGCGCGCGGCGATGTCCGAAGCGCCCCCGGGACCATAGGGAACGACAAAATTGATCGGACGATCAGGATAAGTCGCCGCGCTCGCCGTACCCGCAATCATCGCGGCCACGCCGCAGGCCGCAAACCATTTGCACATCTTCATTGATTGTCTCCAATAAACTCAGGGGATATACGCCGTGAGGGGCGCAAAAGCTTTTTCATCGGTCATGACATCAATCAACACCGTGGTATCACTGGCCTGCGCCTCGCGCAACGCCGGACCGATGTCCGATACCTGGCGCACGGTGATCGCCTTGCAGTCGCACGCTTGCGCAATCAGTGCGTGATCGACCTGGCTGAACTTCATGGCACCGGAATGCGTGCCGAACTTGAAGGTGTCGGCATGCTTGGAATAGCCCAGGATGCCGTTGTTGAGGACCAGCAGCACGACACGTATATTCAGGCGCCGCGCGGTTTCCAGCTCGGACCAGGCGTGGGCGAAGCCACCATCGCCCACCAGGCAGTACACCGTCTGCTGCGGGCGCGCCAGCTTGGCCCCCAGCGCCATGGGAAAGCCCCAGCCCAGGCCGGAAAGACCCCGCGCGGAGATAAAGCGCTGACCTGGCTTGCGTGCGCGCAGGTAGTGGACGATCCAGAACGCCGCATAGCTGGAATCGGCCGCGACGATGTCGTCCGGCTGCAGCAGCTGATCGAGCTCGGTCATGAGGCGCTCGGGGCGAATCGGCGCAGCATCCGAGTGCAGCACCGGCGCCGCCTCGGCCTGATACTGTTCCCTGCCCTGGGCGATGCGGGCTTCCAGCGCGGAACGCGCGGCCTGGCGGCGCGAGAGATCCACATTGTCGAGACGCGCCAGCAAAGCCCTCAGCGTCGAGCGCGCATCGCCACACAGGCGCAGCGCCTCGAAATTGCGGCCGATGTTGGGCCCGTGGATATCGATATGGATGAAACGGGCGTCAGGCGCGAACAGCTTGTAGTCGTCCGTGCCGTTCTGGTTGCTGCGGTTTCCGACCAAAATCACCACGTCGGCATCCGCGACCAGGTCACGCAGGTAGCGCGTGGGGCTGTAGACACCCATGGCCGAGCCCACGTAGCCCAGCGTGAGCGGATGCAGATCCGATACCGCACCTTTGCCGGACATGCTGGTCCCCACCGGCAGATGAGCCATTTCCTGCAGGCGGGCCAGCGCTTCCTGGGCACCCGACAGATGCACGCCGCCGCCGGCGATGATGACAGGCGCCCTGGCCTCGGCGATCATGGCGACGGCTTGGTCTATGGCATCGCCATCGGGCGCGCTGCGATCCAGCGGGAAATGACCCAGGCGGGCCTCTCGCGGCGCGCTCGACACTGCCTCATACAGCATGTCGTCCGGCAACATCAGCGCTACCGGGCCCGGGCGACCGGACGCCGCGATGGTGAACGCCATGTCGATATAGTCCACGACACGCTCGGCGCAGTTGACCACGCGCGCCCACTTGGTGCAGCCGTGGAAAAGGGCCAGATGGTCCATTTCCTGGAAGGCCTCCTTGTCGGTGGCATTGCGCGGCACATCCTTGACCAGGGCCACCATCGGAATGGATGCCGTCATGGCTTCCTGCATGGGAGCGACAAGCAGGGTGGCCGCAGGGCCGTTCTGGGCGGCCACGACCGGCACCTGGTTCGAAATGCGCGCATAGGCGTCGGCCATGTAGCCACCGCAATTTTCTGCGCGGTAAACCACTTGTTGTATACCCAGCTCTTCGCAGGCCAACAAGAGCAGATTGGGCACACCCTGGCCGAAGATATGCCGTACGCCATGGCGCAGCAGCGCCCGCGCCGCGGCGTGCGCGGCGGTATTCTGCTTCTGGTATCGGAAGCCGACGTCAGTCAACGGTTTGGTGGGAATGGCGGAGTAACGGGTTTCGGATGGCATGGTTCGCGTGCAAAATGGAATGAAGGCAGGAAGCGACAAATGAGGTCGCGCGTTTTCTTGAGCCTAGTGTAGGGAGTGCGAATGCCAACGTCCAATATATAATTTATCTAATAATGATATAGAAACCATATAATCAAGCGTGTCAAACCCCATGGACAAACATCGACTGAACTGTTTCGTGACGGTCATCGAAACCGGTAACCTGTCGCGCGCCGCCGTGAAGCTGCACATGACGCAGCCACCGCTGAGCATATTGATGCGCAAGCTTGAATCCGAACTGGGCGTGCGCCTGTTCGAACGCAAGGGCAGGCGCCTGGTCGCAACGGAAACGGGAGAGCTGTTCTACCTGCGCGCCAAGGAGCTGCTCGCGTCGATGCGCTCGGTCGAACAGGAATTGCGCGACACCCAGCACGGGCTGCAAGGTACGGTCCACGTCGGCTGCGCCACCGCCGCAAGCCTGTTCATCATGCCGGAAGTGATGGCGCGCCTTCAGCGCGAGCAGTTGAACATTGTCGTACAGGTACACGAAGGCTCCACGTCCTACATCGTGGATCAGTTACGCCAGCAGCAGCTCGACGTCGGAATCTGCCGTTCCGACTACGCCGCCAGCGACCTCGTCACCATCGCGCTGCAATCCGAACCGCTGCTGCTCGCGGTCCCTGCCGGCCACCCCCTGCTGCACCGGCCGCGCGTCGGCCTGACCGACCTGCGCAACGAGCGCTTCCTGATGCATGCCCACCCTCTTGGGCGTGGCATTTCCGATCTGCTCATCGAAACCTGCCAGGCGAGCGGGTTCACGCCCAACGTAGTCTATTGGGGCGTCGAGACCCTGCCCCTTCTGCTTATGGTCAAGCGCGGGCTAGGTATTGCTTTTGTTCCCAAGAGCTTCGGGCAGCTGGGCCTGCCGGGCCTGCCGGAATTCATCCGTATCGAAGAGCCCGCCCTGGAAACCCGACTCAGTCTGATCACGCAGAAAAATCGCCTGCAATCCGGCGCCGTCACGCGTTTTCTGGAAATCACACGCGACGTCGTGCTCGATGAGCCTGGGGGTGCGAGGGACGACTCATGAAGAAGCGCCGGCGAGCGCCGGCGCCCCCACCTGCCTCAGGCCCGCCGCAAGCGCTTCCGGTATCCCGAGGGCGAGATGCCGACCGCCTTGCGGAAGTGCTTGCGCATGGATACCGTAGAGCCGAAACCGGCCTCCAGGGCGATGGCGTCGATGGGCTTGCGGGTCGTCTCCAGCAGCTCACGTACGTGCGCCAGCTGATGACCCAGGCGCCACTGGATGATGCTCATGCCGGTCAGACCGCGAAACTGGCGCGTGAGCGTTCTGACCGTCATGTTCATGCGCATGGCCAGGGACTCCAGCGAGACCGCTTCCTGCGGATTTTCCTGTAGCCATTCCATCAGCGATTCCATGCGCTGGCGCGATTCGTCGTGCGCCACAGGTCTTGCGATTACCTGCCCCTGGCGGCCCAGGCGCGGCAGGCCGTAGGCCAGCCAGCGCGCCATCTGGTTGGCGGCGTTGACGCCCTGCAACTCTTCGAGCAGCAACAGGCAGGTATCCACCGCCGCCGTACCGCCGGCCGACGTCCAGATATGCCCGTCGCGACAATACAGCACATGCCCTTCGAAGCGTACATGCGGAAAGCGCTGGCGAAACGCGGCGGAATGCATCCAGTGCATGGTGGCCGTGCGGTTGTCCAGCAGGCCCGCCGCTGCGAGCACGAAACCGCCGAGTCCAAGCGCAACGATCTGGGCGCCTCGCGCGCTGGCGCGCCGCAAGGCTTCACACAGGCCGGTCGGAACGGCCTCATCCGCAGACAACCAACCGGAAACGATGATGGCGTCTGCGGCGTCCATGCACTCCAGCCCGTGATGGATCGTGAGATCAAAGCCCGAACAGGTGCGGATCTGCCCTGGTGTGAGCGCGAAGACGGCGAATTCCACCGGCGCCGGATTGATGCCGTTGGCGCCGAATACCATCAAAGGACCATTCAGATGGAAGGGCCCCATGCCCTCGAAGGCCAGCATGGCAACCTTGCGGCGCCCCCGTAGGGCCGCTGCCTGCCCCGCCTGTGAAACAAGACTGTCAGTCATTGTCACCTCTTAGCAATGCGCGCTCGCGCACTGTGTACTCGCTCATTATCATCTCACGCTGTCGTCAATGCCAGCGGGCGCGATGCCGGCAGGGGGAGGGCCACAGCCCCTGCTCCTGCTCCTGCTCCTGCAGCATGCGCCTGCGCATGCATTTTCAGTTGAAAGGTACCTACAAGACTTGCCAGGGCATGCGCCTGATCGTTCAGGCTGCCCACTGCGGCGGTCGATTCTTCCACCAGACTGGCGTTCTGGCGCGTGACGTCATCCATTTGGGCGATGGCCGCATTGATCTGCCCGATGCCCGCGCTTTGCTCTTGGCTGGCACCGTTGATTTCACTCATGATACTGCTGACCATGTCGATGCCGCTGACAATTTCGACCATGCGCTCGCCGGTATGACCCGCTTGCGCGTTGCCGCCCGCCACGCTGGTGATCGCCGAATCGATGAGATCGCGGATTTCGCGGGCCGACGCGGCACTGCGCTGCGCCAGCGCCCGAACCTCGCTCGCCACGACAGCAAAGCCGCGCCCCTGCTCGCCAGCGCGCGCCGCTTCCACGGCCGCATTCAGCGCCAGGATATTGGTCTGAAAGGCAATATCATCGATCACCTGGACGATTTCCGCCATCTTGCGTGACTTCTCATTGATGTCATCCATGGCGCCCGTCAATCCGGATACTGCCTCACGTCCGTCATTGGCCGCCAGCGACGCCCGCTCTGCGAGCTCATTCGCCTCATGCGCATGGTCGGCATTCTGCTTCACCGAAGAGGTCATCTCTTCCATGGACGCCGCCGTTTGCGCCAGCGCTGCGGATTGTTGTTCCGTGCGCGCCGACAAATCGAGGTTGCCCGCTGTGATCTGGTCGGCCGCCAAGGCGATGGCATCGGCACCGCCCTGCACTTCGCCCAGCACACTGCGCAGGTTGATCACCATCTCGTGCACCAGCGTTTCCAGCTGGGTCAGTTCGTCCTTGCCGGTTGGCGTGACGTCTGCCGTCAAATCCCTTTTGGCCACACGGGCTGCCAGCGCAATCAGCGCCCCCAACGGCCGTGTGATGGAACGCGTGATGGCCCATGAACACCAGGGGCTGAACAGCACGGCGAGCAGCGTCGCCAACGCCAGCATGAGCATGCCACGATTATTCCCGGCCGCACTCTCTGCCAGCGTGTCGTCGACAAACTTCGTTTGCAAGGCGGACAAAGCTTCGGTCTGCTCCAGCAACTGCGCCGTCAGCACCGGCATTTCGTCGCGAAAGAAAGCGCGTGCTTTATCGTAATGGCCCGCCTTGAGATCCTCGAATGCCTGATCGCGGCCCGCATGGTAGGTATCGCCCAGCTCCGCCGCCTTGCTGAAAATGACCTTGCCTTCCGGATATTGCAAATTTTCTTTTATATTTTTTCGCAAGCCAGCGATCTTCTCATCAGAGACCGCGACAGACCGTTCGAAATCCGTACGAAGCTGGGGATCCTGCATGTTTGCCAGCGCCAGGGACTGGTTCAGGTTGGCGCGCACCATGCCCTCCCACTGCAGGGCCAGCACACTCATGGCCTGGCGCTCCGCCAGGTGGAGATTATCCCGTTCAGTCTGCAGCATGCGCCAGCCCCCCAGCAGGGACATGAGCAGCATCAGTACAATCACCACGCCGAACCCCAGCGCCAGGCGGGTTCTTATCTTCACACCGCGCAAATTCATGTTTCTCACATATGGTTGATGGCCAGGTTTGATGAACAAGTATTAAAATCCGGCATATGCGGATTATCCTGATCAGGCTGAAAAACAACAAGAAGCGGCCAAGCAAAATAACGATCAATTCAGGACAATTGCATTTTTATTTCGCTTAGATCAGGCGTTTTACAAACGGCGTACAAAAATCACGTCTGAATCATTTATGCTTGGCCCTCGACGGATTGTCCGAATCTCGGCAGCGCAGCAGTAACCGTCGGAAACCCACCTTGGTACGATGGCAATGCATTTCTCGAGTACCTTGACAACGCGGGTACGCCATTTTTGCGTATCGGCGGCATGGGCCATGGCAGTCTGCGCCGGCACGGCGTGGGCCGATGAGATGCGCGCCACGCCCGCAGCTCGACCCGAGAAGATCACCGTCGTCCTCAACAGCAATTACCCGCCTTTCGCCTTCATCGATTCAGACGGGCAGCCTCGCGGATACACCATCGATCTGTGGCATCTGTTCGAAAAGCACACTGGTGTGGCCGTCGAACTGCAGCTGATGAATTGGGCCGACGCACAGGCCCGGCTGCTGGAAGGCAAAGCCGACGTCATTGGCACCATCCACCGCACCAGCGTGCGTGAAGCACTCTATGATTTCGGCCCCTCACGTCTGACGGATGAAACCGTCATCTACGTCGGCAAGGACATCCCCGGCATCAAGGATCCGCCCACGCTCCAGGGTTTTCAGGTGGCCGTCCAGCGCGGCGCAGCCTGCGCGGACTATCTCAGATCCGCAGGCGTGCATGACTTGAAGTATTTCTCGGGCAACGATGCGCTCATGGCGGCGATCGCGGCACGCCAGGAACGCGTGTTCTGCATGGACAGCTATTCCGCCAACTATTATCTGCAGCGCCATGCACGGTTCGATGAGTTCAACCGGGCCTTCGTCCTGCGCTCGGGGCGGCTCTACGCGGCCGTGGCCAAGGGCAACAAAAGCATGTTGGCTCTGATCGAGGACGGCGTCGGCAGCATTACGCCGGAGGAGATCGCGATACTGCGCGAGCGCTGGCTCAAGCCGCCGTCCTTCCTGGTTGCCCACGCCCGCATCATCGGCGCCAGCCTGTTCGGCATCGCCGTTCTGCTGGCCCTGTTTGGCCTCTGGGTTTACCTGTTGCGCAACGCGGTGGAGCAGCGCACCCAGGCGCTGCAAGCAAAAGAGGAGCGCCTGCGTGCCCTGTTGAACACGATTCCCGACCTGATCCTCATCAAGGACACCCATGGCGTCATCACCGAGTGCAATCGGGGCGCACCGCTGGCGCGCGACAAGACGCACCGGAAAATACTGGGCAAGGCGGCCCATGACTTGCTGCCGCCGCAGGCTGCTTTGCGCCTGGGTGCGCTGGAAGAAAAAGTCATGGTCACGGGCAGGGCCGACGTGATCATGCTCGACCGCATCGGCGAAGACGGCCAGCTCGTGCACGAGGAAATCCAGGTGAACGTCCTGTACGACGCTGCGGGCAATGTGGCGGGCACCCTGTCGGTCGTGCACGACATCACGCATCGCCTGAAAATGCAGGACGAACTGCGCCTGTGGGCGCATGCCGTGCGACAGGCGGACTTCGGCATACAGATCCTTGACATCCACGCCCAGTCCGTGGTGGCCGTCAACGATCACTTCGCGCGCGAACGCGGCTACGATGCCGACGAGATGAAGGGCATGTCTTTCATGCGCTTGTTCCCGGCGGACATCGCCGCGCAACAGGCCGGGCGCCTCATGCGCATCGAGCACATGGAGCACCAAGTGCTGGAAACAGAACACGTGAAACGCTCGGGCGAGCGGTTTCCGGTGCTGCTGGATCGCTCCCTGTATCGCGACGGCGCCGGCCGGCCCAGATACATTGTGGTCTACGCCACCGATATTACCGAGCGCAAGGTCGCACAGATGGAATTGCGCCTCGCCGCAGTCGCCTTCGATGCCCAGGATGCCATGCTGGTGCTGGATGCCAACGGCCACATCCAGCGCAGCAACACGGCATTCCACACGCTCACCGGCTATGCCCAGGAAGGCGTGCAGGGCCAATCCCCCTTCTTTTTGCAGACCAGCGCAAACCTGAAGAGGCCGAGCGCCGCCCTGTGCGAGCGGCTCTCGGACCAGAACACCTGGCAGGGGCAGCTGTGGCTGCAACCGCGCGAAGGCAAGCCGCGCGTCGTGCGCACCCATGTGTCTGGCGTGCTGGACCAGGAAAGCGGCGTAATCAGCCACTATGTCGTCGCAATGGTGGACATCACGCGCGAGCACGAAGCCCACGCCCGCGCCAACTGGCTGACTTATTTCGACGCACTCACCGATCTGCCCAATCGCAGCCACTTGTTCGACCAGATCACCCTCATGCTGGGCGAGCGCGATGCACCGGGCGGGGTATTGCTGGTGATCGACCTGGACCACTTCAAGTACGTCAATGAACTGCACGGCCATGCGGCGGGCGATGCCTTACTGGTGCAAATGGCGCGGCGCCTGCGGGCGCAATGCGGGGCGCAGGACAGCCTGGCCCGGCTCAGCGGCGGCGTCTTTGCCTGGCTCACGGCCTGCGACGGGCGCAGCGAAACGAGCTGCACCGCCACCTGCGCGCACCTGGCCGAGCGTATCCGTGAAGCCCTGACACGACCCTTCGTTCTGGAAAAAGGCCAGCGCGTCGACGTGACCGTCAGCGTCGGCTGGCGCCATTTCGCGCCCGGCGAGGCGACAGCGGAAGAAATCTTCAAACAGACGGAACTGGCGCTGTATGCCGCCAAGGGTGCCGGACGCAACTGCGTACGACAGTTCAAGCCGGCCATGCAGGCGGCGCTGGAGCGCCAGGAAGCACTGCTGGCCGAACTGCGCACTGCCCTGAATCAGCCCACAGGCAACAAATTGCAGCTCCACGTCCAGCCGCAGTTCGATGCCGGAGACCGGATCGTCTGTGCCGAATTGCTGCTGCGCTGGCAGCGCGCCAATGGAGAGTCCTGCCCACCGGATGACTTCATTCCCCTGGCGGAGGAAAACGGCCTCATTGAAACCCTGGGCGCCTGGGTCTTGCACCAGGCCTGCCATCAGCTGGCGCAATGGGCCAGCGACCCCGTCATGCGCGACGTGTCACTGGCGGTCAACGTCAGCGCACACCAGTTCACCCGGCCGCAATTCGTTCCCTTCATGCGGCGCATTCTGCAAGCGCACACGGCTCCGGCTGGCCGCCTGATCCTGGAAATCACCGAATCCGCACTGCTGGGCGATCTGCAAATCGTATCGACGCGCCTGCATGAGTTGCGCGCGCTGGGCGTGCGCATCGCGCTGGACGACTTCGGCACGGGCTACTCTTCCCTGTCCTACCTGTCGCGCCTGCCCATAGACGAGCTGAAGATCGACCGCATCTTCGTGACGCGTCTGCCGCAGGAACCGGTGGATGCCGCCGTGGCGCACATGGTGATCGGCATGGCGCACAGCCTGGGCCTGCAGGTCGTCGCGGAAGGCGTGGAAACCGATGCCCAGCGCGACTGGCTGCTGGCGCAGGGCTGCGATCTGTTGCAGGGTTACCTGCTGGCCCGACCGATGCCGCTGAGCGCCTATGAGGCGTTTCTGAAGGACCGTCGGGCGGCGCCAACGGGCGCGGTTTAGGGCGTCGTGGCCCAGGTCGACGTTGCCGTGGCGCACAGCACGCCGGCGTCGTCGTACAGATCGGCGCGCAGAAAATGGACCGAGCGCCCGCGCTTCAGGAGGGAGGCCTTCACCTTCACACGACCGCCCGTGACCGCCTTGAGGAACTGCGTCTTCAATTCCAGCGTCGCACCGGGTTTGTGGACATGGCGCAGCAAATGCCCCATGGCGATATCCATCAGCGTGGCGATGATGCCGCCATGCAGGGTGCCCTGCGGATTGAACATGAAATCGCATACCGGCATCTCGACGGTGCTGCTGTCCGCGTCGTAGCTGAATTCCAGATCCAGGAAGCGCGCGAGGAAGAAACGTTCGAACTCCTGGGAATGACTCGCCAGGGCCTGCGCAAAGGCCGCTTTCGCGGCTGCTTCATCGATTTTCTTCTGCATGCCTGCCTTGCCCGCTCACAAGCCCAGGAAGGCTTCCCGGACGCGATCGTCGCGCATCAGGTCCGCCGCCGAGCCCTGCAAAGTGATCGCGCCCTGTTCAACCACGTAGGCGCGCGTCGACAGGTTCAACGCATCAACCACGTTCTGTTCGGCAATCAATATCGTCATCCCCTCAGTGGCGATCACGCGCAGACGCTCGAAAATCAGGTCGACCAGGTTGGGCGCAATACCCAGCGACGGCTCGTCGAGCAGCAAAAGCCGGGGACGCGACATCAGCCCGCGCCCGATCACCAGCATCTGCAGCTCACCCCCGGACAGGGTGCCCGCCCGCTGCGCGCGCCGCTCGTAAAGAATGGGAAACAGCTCGAAGACGTGCGCCATGGTTTCGCGCCGCTGCGCGCGGGCCGCCCGCGTCACGGTGCCCAGCTCCAGATTTTCCAGCACCGTCATTTCCGGAAAACCCATGCGGCCTTCCGGCACCAGGGAAAGACCGCAGGCGGGGATGCGAAAAGCAGGCAACTGATCGAGCGACCGCCCATCGAAGAAAATCGTGCCCGCAGTGGGACGCACCAGACCCATGATGGATTTCATGATCGTGGTCTTGCCCGCCCCGTTGGCGCCGATCAGGCTGACGATCTCGCCTTCGCGAACGTCCAGGTCGATACCGTGCAGGACCTGCAGATCGCCATAGCCGGCCTCAATGTTGCTGAGCTTCAGCATATTTGCTTCCCAGATAGGCTTCGATGATGTGCGGATCGCGCGAAATGACTTTGGGCACGTCGTTGCCGATGACCTGGCCCCCATTCAGGACCACCACGCGGTCGACGATGCTCATGAGGATGCGCATCATATGCTCGACGATGATCAAAGTGACGCCCTCGTCATTGATGGATTGAATCAGCTTCAGCGCCGAATCCGCTTCCCCCGGCCGCAGCCCGGCCATGGTTTCATCGAGCAGGAACACCTTGGGGCCGCCGGCCAGTATGCGGGCAATTTCGAGCCGCTTGCGATCCACCAGCTGCAGGCTGCCGGCCAGATGATGACGCCGGTCCGCCAGGCCGCAGCGCGCCAGCACGGCCAGGGCACACTCGCGCGCACGCCGCATGTTGCGTTCGGCCTTGAGCGCACCAATGATGACATTGTCCAGCACACTGACGTCGGCAAAAGGGCGAACCACCTGGAATGTGCGCCCCAGCCCCAGGCCGGCGATGGCGTGTGGCGGCAGACCAGCAATCTGATGCGCCCCGAACACAACGCGCCCGGAGTCGGGCCGGATGAACCCCGAAATCGCGGAAAACAGCGTCGTCTTGCCCGAACCGTTCGGGCCGATCAGGCCCAGCTTCTCGCCGCGACGCACGTCGAAACTCACGTCGCGCAAAGCCTGCAAGCCGCCGAAGCGCTTGTTGATCCCTTCAATCCGAAGGATGACTTCCCTGCTATCCGTCACCATGACACCCTCCCGTCTTCATTGATTCGGCGTCGGCGTCGCCGCACCCGCCTGGCGGGCACGGGCGCGCCGCGCCAGCAGGGCGGAAAAGCGCGGCACGATGCCTTCGGGCAGCAACAGGACCACAACAATTAGCAGGGAGCCATACACGAACAGGTTCAGGCCCGGAATGTCGGCACCGACATAGACGCGGATGGATTCATTGACCGCCGTGAGCAGCGCCGCACCCACCAGCGGGCCCAGGAGCGTGCCGCTGCCGCCCAATATGGGAGCAAGCACGATGGCGATAGCCAGGTCGATACCGAAAATGGTTGGGTCGACGAAGGTGACGATCTGCACATACAGGACGCCGCCGACCGCCGTCAACGCCGCGCTGATGGCCGTAACCTGCATCTTGCGCAGGCCGACGTTGATGCCGCAGGCTTCCGCCGCCGCCTCATCACCTCGAATCGCCGCCAGCTGGTAACCCATGCGCGAATGACGCAGGCGCTGCGAGAGCATGAGCACTGCGGCCACCATGGCCAGGGCGATGAAATAGTACGAGCGCTGATCGTCGAACTGCAGCCAATAGATGCCGGGAGCCTTCATCGGCGGCATGATGCCGCTGGCCCCGCCCAGGATATCGGCGTTACTGACGATCAGCTCGAAGATGATCGCCACGCCGATGGTGGTCAGGGCAAAAAAAGGTCCGACCAATCCGAAACGGAAGGTCGGATAGAAGAAAATGAAAGACACCACCATGGCCAGTGCTGCCGCGACCGCCATACTCACCCAGGGCGAGATGCCGAAATGCTCGGCCAGCAGGGCGCTGGTATAAGCCCCGATCCCGAAGAACACGCTGTGACCCAGCGACAGCTGGCCCGCCTGCCCGCCGAGCAGATCCCAGGAGATGCCGGCGAAGGCAAACACCAGCATCATGGAGAGCGAATAGAGAAAATAATTCGAATCATTCACGAACGGCAGCGCCAGCATGCACAGCGCAAAGACGCTCCAGCGGACAGAATGATTCCGGCTCGATGCATCCTTCATGATTACACCCGACCCTTGCGTCCGAACAGCCCCTGCGGGCGCAACCACAAAACCAGCACGAACAAGGCATAGCTGACGATGGGCGCAAGCGACGGCGACATGACCACCGACGCCAGGGATTCCGTTACGCCAATAATCAAGCCCCCGATGAAGGTACCCCAGAAGCTGCCCATGCCACCCAGCACCACAATCACGAACGCCTTGAGGATGAACTGACTGCCCGAGGCCGGTGAAATGTAGTAGATGTTGGCCAGCAGTGCGCCCCCCAGGCCGGCGACCAGCGCGCTGATGCAGAACGCCACCAGATAAATGGAACGAGTATTGATGCCCATGAGCAGGGCCGCATCGCGATTCTGCGACACCGCCCGGATTTTCTTGCCCAGGTAAGTGCGCTGCAGCAGCATGTACAGCAAGAGGCTGATGACCACGGCGCACACGAAGGCGATGACCCAGCCTTTGCTCATGGCCACGCCCAGCAGGCGGATGTTCTCGCTGGCCACGGGCGAGTCGATCGTCTTGTAGTTGGGACCCCAGACCATCATCGCGCCGTTGATGAGCACGATGCTCAAGCCGATGGTGAGCAGGATCTGCTGGGTATGCGCGCGCGTTTCAACCTTGGCGATGAGGAACCAGTAAATGGCGGCGCTGACCACGATCAGGAACAGCGCTACCAGAGGCAGGGTCAGGTAAGGGTCGATGCCCCACCACAGGGTCAGGGTATAGACGGCATACATGCCCAGCATGACGAACTCGCCATGTGCAAAATTGACGATATCCATCACGCCGAACACGAGGTTCAGACCGGAAGCAATCAAGGCATAAATGCCGCCCATCAGCAGGCCCGTGATCAACGCCTGATAAAACTGTTCCATAGTGGGGGAAGAGCCTCTTCGTATTACCACCCGTGCCGGTCAAACGGGCCGGCACGGGTATCCGCCATCAGGTCACCGGGCCGGCAGCTTGGGCAGCCTGGGTGCCATGGACGCCGCATTTTCCGGGAATACCGTGCGGTACTCGCCGCCTTCGATCTGGGTCAGGACGATCTCGGGGAAGGGATCCTGACCATTCTCGTCAAAGGCGATTTCGTCCGCGCCGGCAATGGCCGGAGGCACGTTGGTGCTCTTGTAGGCCTGCAAGGCCTGGCGGATGGCTTCCGGATCGGCCGAGCCGGCCGCTTCGATGGCCTCCTTGAGCACATAGATATTCATCATGCCCTGGGCGGAATGCGAACTGGGTGCCGCGTTCCAGCGCGCCTTGTAGCCGTCGACGAACACCTTGGTGAACGGCTTGTCGATGTCGTCGTTCCAGTTCGCGACCGTGAACAGGCCTTCCACATCATGTCCGCTGTTCAGGAAGGCAATGTCCGACTGACCGCCACCGGTGGCCACCTGGATGGGCGGCGTATAACCCGATTCCTTGAATGTGCGCGCAATCAGGATGGCATCCGATACGTAGGACACCAGCAGCACAGCGTCGGGTTCCGCAAAACGCAGGCGGTTGATCGTGGACGTCATGTTCGACGAGCCCAGCGGGTACGACAGGTCGGCCACCACGTCGTAGCCGCGCTCTTTGGCTTCCACTGCCCAGTTCTTGGCCGTGGCCTGACCGTATTCGGTATTTTCGTAGAGGAAGCCGATCTTTTCGATCTTGCGGCCCATCTCATTGACTTTGTTCTCGTTCAGCCATTCAAGGAAGTCGAACTGCTGGGTCGCCCACTGCTTGGCGGCGGCATGCGGCCGGAAGGTGTATTTGTAGCCTTGCTCGGTGATGCTGTCGGCGATAGAGCTGAACACCAGGTAGGGCGTCTTGGCGCGCTCGGCCAGCCGTGCCGTGGGCAGCGTGACGGCACTCTGGAAGGCACCGGTCACGACCGGCACCTTGTCTACCGAGAGCAGCTTCTGCATGGCGCTCATGCCCGCCTGCGTCGTGCTTTGCGTATCGCCAAAGACCAGTTCGATATTGGCGCCGCCCATGGACCGGATGCCGCCGTTCTTGTTGATCTCGTCAGCAGCCCAGACCATGCCCTGGCGTGAATTGTTGCCGATATCGGCCACCGGACCGGTCAGGGGCAGGATGACCCCGATCTTGACGCTGTCGGCCGCCTGCGCAGGCGCGCTGGCAAAACCCGCCACCAGGGTCAGCGCAGCCAGCGCCGCCCCGAGCTGCCTGCCAAACCGGCCTTCAGATGAATGCAGACTCATGGTCTACCTCCTTGTCGATAAAAATCAAAACATATCCGAAATCAAAATAGAGAACGCGTTCTTGAAGACGCCTTTTCCCGGATGGTCAAACGTAGCAATTTAACAAACTCTCTGCTAACTGGCCGCGCTTGTCCAAAAAAATTACATATTGGTCACGCAATGGTGACCAAGGGCCTGCACTCACTGCGTCAAGTCAAAAAACGTCACCACATCCAGCGCCAGCACCTGCTCGTCATTCTGGTTGAAAACCGTCCAGGTCCATTCGACGATGCCCATGTCGGCACGGCTGGTGGACTCCCGCAGCCGGTCGATGCGCACCTCCAGGCGCAGGGCATCGCCCGGGCGCACCGGCACGAACCAGCGCACCCGCTCCAGACCCGGCGAGCCAAACGCATTGGAATCATACAATATGGCATTCACCGCCATGTGCATGGCGATGCCGCAGGTGAACCAGCCGCTGGCGATCAGGCCGCCCCAGCGCCCCTCACGGGCCTTTTCGAGATCTGTGTGAAACCACTGCGCATCGTAGCGCTGCGCAAAGGCCAGCATTTCCGCTTCGGTCACCACCATCGGCGGATGCGTGATGACCATACCTTCCCTGAAGTCCTGGTATTTCATGAATTCGAGCCTTGTTTTCCTGGTTTTACAGATCGAAAATGATGCCCGTCCATGATACGGCAAAACCTGGTGCCCCACCCCGGATGGCGCCTGAATGAGTATCATGCACTCTAACGACAACCCAGAAAGGAGTGCGGCATGAGCCGGTTCAAGGCGTATCTGATCGAAGAAGGCAGCGATGGCAAAAGCGTGGGGCGCATGACCACCCTGGCCGAGACCGATCTCGACCCGGGCGCAGTCAGCCTGCGCGTGCATTACTCCAGCGTCAACTATAAAGACGCCCTGGCGGCCACGGGCCAGGGCAAGATCGTGCGCCGCTTTCCCTGCGTGGGCGGCATCGACATGGCGGGCACGGTCGAATCCAGCACGGATGGCCGTTTCCAGCCCGGCGACGCCGTCATCGCCACGTCCTATGACATCGGCGTGGCCCACCACGGCGGCTATGCCGAGCGCGCCCGCCTGCCGGCCGACTGGGTCTTGCCTTTGCCGCAAGGGCTCAGCCTGGAGCAAGCCATGGCGCTGGGTACGGCCGGGCTCACGGCCGGCCTGGCCGTGGCGCGCATGGAACACTGCGGCCTGACGCCGGCGCGCGGCCCCGTGGCCGTCACCGGCGCCACCGGCGGCGTGGGCGGGCTGGCCATCGACATGCTGGCCGCGCGCGGCTATCAGGTCGTGGCGCTCACGCGCAAACAGAGCGAAGCGGGCTATCTGCGCAGCCTGGGCGCAGCCGAAGTGCGCAGCGTGGGCGACATCGATCTGGAAAAAATCCGTCCGCTGCAAAGCGGCCAGTGGGCGGCGGCGGTGGACAATGTGGGCGGGCCTCTGCTGGCCTGGCTGCTGGCCACCCTGCAGCAGGGCGGCACCGTGGCCAGCATCGGCAATGCCGCCAGCCACCGGCTGGAGACCACGGTATTCCCCTTCATTCTGCGCGGCGTCAGCCTGCTGGGCATTGACTCCGTGCAAGCCGATCACGCCACGCGCAAAGCGGTCTGGGACCGCCTGGGCAGCGACCTCAAACCCCGGAACCTGGACGCCATGACCGAGGTGATCGATCTGGACGCCCTGCCGGCCAGCTTCGAGGACTTCATCGCCGGCCGCATCCGCGGCCGGCGGGTGGTGCGCATCGCGGCCTGAACGCCGGCGCGCAGTGCCGCCAATTCCCCGGGCTTACTGCTTGGGGAATTTGCTTGCCACGCCCTGAACGTAGTAGTTCATGCTGTTCAGGCCATCATCATCCAGCACGCCGGATTCCAGGCGCGTCTTGCCTTCGTTGTCGATGATGGGCGCGGCAAACGGCGCCAGCGTCTCGGCGATGATCTCGGCTTCTTTCTCTTTCACGAGATCCTTCACATCCTGGGGCACCATGTCGCCAATGCCTTCCAGCGCCGCCATGCCGGCCTTGAGCCCACCCCAGGTGCTTGTGGATTTCCACGTACCATCCACGACGGCTCTGGCCTGCTCGGTGAAATACTCGCCCCAATGGTGGGTGACGGCGGCGATCTGTGCATCCGGCCCGAACTTGCGCATGTCGGAATGGTAGGCCACGGCATACTTGCCTTCATCCTGGGCGGCCTGAACGGTAGCGGTGGAATCGGTGTGGTGCGTCACCACGTCCGCCCCCTGGCTGATGAGCGCCAGGGCGGCATCGCGCTCCTTGCCCGGATCGAACCAACTGTTGGCCCAGATCACGCGCACTTCGGCATCCGGGTTCACGCTGCGCAGCCCGCGCGTGAACCCGTTGATACCCTGCAGCACTTCGGGGATGGGAAAGGCGCCGACGTAGCCGATGATGTTGGAGCGGGTCATCTTGCCCGCGATGATGCCCGCCAGGTAGCGTGACTCATAAAAGCGGGCATTGGTGGTCGCCACGTTGGTGGCTGTCTTGTAGCCCGTGGAATGCACGAACTTCACATCCGGAAACTGGCGCGCCACCTTGAGCGTGGGATTCATGTAACCGAACGAGGTCGTAAAGATGAGCCGGTTACCCTGCTGCGCCAGATCGCGAATCACGCGCTCGGCATCCGCCCCTTCGGGCACGTCTTCCACGAACTGGCTCACCACCTTGCCCTCGAGTGCCGCCTCCATCTGCTTGCGGCCGATATCCTGCTGCCAGGTCCAGCCCGCCTCGCCAATGGGGCTGACGTAGACGAAGCCGACCTTGACCGGTTCGTCGGCCAGGGCAGCGCCGGAAAAAGCCAGCGCACCGCCGGCAAACAAGGCGGCCAGGGATTTGCGTAAGGGATTGACGGTCATGGTTGATCCTCGGTCAGGTATTGGGGTTGAAGTTCTTGCCCAGAGAAGCCGGCATGTTCAGCCGTATCCAGTCGGCATTGCGGGAAATCAGGACCAGCACCAGAATGGTGGCCAGATAAGGCAGCATGGACAATATCTGCGACGCCACAGGCACGCCCAGCGCCTGCATATGATAAGTCAATATGGTGATGCCCCCGAACAGGTAGGCACCCAGCATGACGCGCAGCGGGCGCCAGGTGGCAAAGGTGGTCAGGGCCAGCGCGATCCAGCCGCGGCCAGCCACCATGCCCTCCACCCACATCGGGGTATAGACCAGCGACATGAAGGCGCCGGCCAGGCCGCAGCATGCGCCGCCGAACAGCAGGGCCGCCAGGCGGATGCGCCGCACCGGGTAGCCCAGCGAATGCGCCGACGCGGGCGATTCGCCCACCGCGCGCAGGATGAGCCCCGCGCGCGTGCGCTGCAAAAACCAGAAGATCGCCAGGCACAAGGCGACGGACGCATACACCATGGGATGCTGGCGAAACAGCGCTTGGCCCAGGAAGGGGATGTCGCCCAATATTGGAATGGCATGGCGCCCGCCGCTCAGGGTGGCGCCCACGTAGTCGATGCCCAGGTAAGCGGACGCGCCCACTCCGAACAGGGACAGCGCCAGGCCGGTGGCCACCTGGTTGGCGCCCAGCCACACGGTCAGCCAGGCGAAAAGACCGGCCAGCGCCATGCCGGACGCGGCGCCGGCGGCAAAGCCCGCGACGCTGCTGCCCGATTCCACGGTGATCGCAAACCCGGCGATTGCGCCCACCAGCATCACCCCTTCCGCCCCCAGGTTGATGACGCCGGCCTTCTCGTTGACGAGCAGGCCCAGCGACGCCAGCATCAACGGGGTACCAGCGATGATGGCAGCGGCGATCAGCGGGGCCAGGGCGTCCATTCATCGACTCCAGCGCAGGCGGTGATGGATGAGCACGTCGCAGGCCAGCAGGGCAAACAGCAAGATGCCCTGGAAAATGCCGGTGATGGCGCTGGGCATGCCCAGGCGCGTTTGCGACAGCTCGCCGCCGATGTAGATCAGGGCCATAACGAAACTGCTGAAAATGACGCCGATCGGATGCAGACGGCCCACGAAAGCGACGATGATGGCGGCAAAGCCGTAGCCTGGCGAGATGGATGGCGTGAGCTGACCGATGGGGCCCATGATTTCGGCCGCGCCTGCCACCCCCGCGAGTGCGCCTGAAAGCAGCAGCACGCTCCACAGCGACCGCCGCGAAGAAAAACCGGCGTAGCGCGCGGCCAGCGGCGCCATGCCGCCGACCCGCAGGCGAAACCCGGAGAAGTGGCGCATCAGGAACACCCAGGCGCCAACGCTGGCGAGCACGGCGAGCACCAGACCCAGGTGCAGGCGCGTGCCCGGCAGGATGACGGGCAGCAGAAAGCCCTCAGAGAACAGGCGTGATTGGGGAAAGCCAAAGCCGTCCGGATCCATGAGCGGGCCGTGCACCAGCCAGCTCAGCAGCAGTTCGGCCACGTAGACCAGCATGAGCGAGACCAGAATCTCATTGGCGTTATAGGCATCCCGCAGCCAGGCCACGATGGCCGCCCACGCCAGGCCGCCCAGTGCGCCCGCGAACAAGGCCAGCGTGATCAATGCCGCACCGCCGTTGGTGTCATCGTCGAAGAAGAGCACGACCGCGCCCGCCGCCACGGCACCCACGACCAGCTGCCCTTCGGCACCAATGTTGAAGACGTTGGCACGAAAGCACAGGGCGAGGCCGACGGCGACGAGCAGCAAGGGCGCCACCTTGACGCCGATCTCGGACCAGCCGCGCACATCCCGGATGGGTTCGTAGAAGAAAATCTTCAGGCTGGCCACGGGATCCTTGCCCACGGCCGTGAACAGAATGAAGCCGCACAGCAGCGTCAGGGCGACGGCCAGCACCGGGGACAGCCAGGCCATCGCGGTCGACGGCGCGGCCCGGGGCTCAAGCCTTAGCATGGCTGTCCTCGTGCGCGGCGGGGTCGGCCGCCTGCGGCCACAGACCGCTCATCCATTCACCGATCTGCTCGCTGCGGGCCTGCGCCCTGGCGATGGCCGGCGACAGACGGCCCCTGGCGATCACCACCAGCCGATCCGAGATCTCGAACAGCTCATCCAGCTCCTCGGAAATGAGCAAGATGGCGCAGCCTGCCGCGCGCAGAGCCACCAGTTCGGCGCGGATGCGCGCCGCCGCACCGACGTCCACCCCCCATGTCGGCTGCGCCACGAGCAGGACCCGTGGATGTCGCATGACCTCGCGCCCGATGATGTATTTTTGCAGGTTGCCCCCCGACAGGCTGCCGGCGGACGCCTGCGGCCCGGGTGCCTTGACGTCGAAGCGGGCGATGATGTCGCCGGCGAGACGCCGAATGGCCCGGTGCCGGATGAAGCCGCGCCGCAGAGTCGTGGCGTTCTGATGGGACAGCAGGACATTGTCGGCCAGCGAAAGCTCGGGCACGGCACCCCGGCCCAGCCGCTCTTCCGGGACCAGGCCCATGCCGCGCGCACGCCGCCAGGCGACCGAGCGCCGGCCGATGGGCTGGCCCTGGAACCGGATAGCATCGTGGGCGGCACGCCGGTCTTCACCGGAGAGCGCGGCCAGCATCTCCTGCTGCCCATTGCCGGAAATGCCCGCCACGCCAAGAATCTCACCCGCGCGCAGATCGAAGGAAATATCGCGCAGCGGCGTGGCGAACGGATGGGCCGGCGGCAGATCCAGGTGATGCGCTGAGAGCACGACGGGCCCCGCGACTGCGGTGTGCGGCGCGACGCGGGCCGGTTCGCCGCCCGTCATCATGCGCGACAGGCTGGAGACGCTTTCCTCGCGCGGGTCGCACACGCCGACCACGCGTCCGGCGCGCATGACGGTACACCGATGGCACAGAGTGCGGATCTCGTCGAGCTTGTGGCTGATGTAGAGAATACTGCAGCCTTCGGCGGCCAGCTGGCGCAGGGTTTCGAACAGGCGCAGCACCGCCTGTGGCGTGAGCACCGAGGTCGGCTCGTCGAGGATGAGCAGCTGTGGGCGACCCAGTAGAGCGCGCACGATTTCCACGCGCTGGCGCTCGCCCACCGAGAGCGTATGCACATGCCGGTCGGGATCCAGCGCCAGGCCATACTGGCGGGTCGTCTCCAGGATGCGCTGCGCCAGCGCCTCGCGCCGCAGCTCGCCGGGCAGGCCCAGGGCGATATTCTCGGCCACGGTGAGCGTATCGAACAGGGAAAAATGCTGGAACACCATGCCGATGCCCAGCGCGCGCGCTTGCGCGGGGTTGGCCACGCTCACATCCTGCCCGTTCCAGCGCATGCGCCCCGCATCCGGGCGCAACACGCCGTAGATGATTTTCATCAGCGTGGACTTGCCCGCACCGTTCTCGCCCAGGACGGCGTGGATTTCTCCCGCAGCCACGCTCAGGCTGACGCCGTCATTGGCCGTGACGGCGGGATAGTGCTTGACGATGTCAGTCAGTTCCAAGCGCGGTTGATTGGCAATGGGGCCCGGGATCATCATCCATTCCAGAGCGAAGAACGACGGCGCCTGGCGCCATTGGAAGGGAAAATTCTAACCGCAATCAGGCACAATGGTACAAACACAACCGTGGAGCCCTGCAGCATGACCGCCGACCGGCAAGAGGAAGTGGTTGAATTTCTGAAGCAATCCGCGCAAACCGGCGACCCGGGGCACACCGCCCGCATCATTCGTACGCATATCTCGGTCATTGTACTTCGCGGCGACAAAGCCTGGAAACTCAAGCGCGCCATCCGCCTGCCCTATCTGGATTTTTCCACGCCCGAACGCCGGCTGCAGGCCTGCGAGAAAGAAGTGATGCTGAACCGGCGCACCGCGCCCTCGCTTTATCTTGGCGCCCGGCGCATCACGCGCGCGGCCGATGGCAGGCTGGAGCTGGACGGCGCGGGCGCGCTGGTGGATGCCGTGGTCGAAATGCGCCGCTTCGAAGACGATAGCCTGCTCTCGCTCAGCGCCGCGCAGGGCTGGCTCGACCCGCTACTGCTCGAATCGCTGGCACGCGGGATCGCCCGGTTTCACGCGCAGGCCGACGTCGCACTAGAAGCGGACGGCGCGGCGCGCATGGCCGACGTCCTGGCCTTGGGCGAACAGGCCGACGCCCTGCCGGAGGTTTTCGGCGCAGGGCCGGCGCAAGCGCTCCGGGACGGCCTGCGCGCCGGGCTGACCCGGCATGCGCACTGCCTGGACGCACGCGCGCAGGCCGGTCGCATACGCCGCTGCCACGGCGATCTGCATCTGGGCAACATCTGCCAGGTGGACGGCGTGCCAACGCCGTTCGATTGCATCGAGTTCAACGACGCCATCGCGACCACGGACACGCTCTACGACCTCGCCTTCCTGCTCATGGACCTGTGGCACCAGGGCCTGCATGGCGAAGCCAACCGGGTGTTCAATCGCTATCTGGACGACAGCGGCGACGAGGCCAGCCTGGCTCCGCTGCCCTGGTTCATGGCCGTGCGCGCCGCCATCCGTGCCCAGGTCCTGGCCACGCAGGCCTTGCAGGCCGATGACGAGGCCGCTGCGGCGGATGACGGCCTGCGGCACCACGCCCAGGGCTATTTCGATCTCGCACTAACCCTGTTGCAAACCGCGCGGCCGCAGCTGCTGGCCATCGGCGGGCTCAGCGGCACGGGCAAATCCACGCTTGCGGCGCAACTAGCGCCCGCCATCGGCGCCGCGCCCGGCGCGCGCATACTGGCCACGGACCGCATCCGCAAACAGCAGGCCGGCGTCGCCCCCACCACCCGTCTGCCCGCCCACCATTACACGCCACAAGCCAGCCAGGCTGTCTATGCCGCCCTGGTGGAACGGGCCGGCGCGGTGCTGGCCGGCGGCTGGCCGGTAGTGGCCGATGCCGTCTTTGCGCGCCAGGCGCAGCGCCGCCAGATCGCCGACTGCGCCCGCGACGCTGGCGTCCCGTTCCAGGGCATCTGGCTGCAGGCCGAGGCCGCCACCCTGTTCACGCGCGTCGCCGCACGCCGCAACGACCCGTCGGATGCCACCCCCACCGTATTGCAGGCCCAGCTGGCGGATCACGCGCCGCCCGAAGATTGGCATCGCATCGACAGCCGTGGCGATACGGCAGCACTGGTGCAAGACGTGCTGCGCCAGCTGGCGCAGCGTGCAGACTAAAGCAGCGCCTTGCGCAATTCGGCCGGCGTGCGCGGCGAGAGCAGGCCCGGCGGCACATCGAAAACGCTGATGGCCCCCGTGGCACCCGACTGATGCATGCGGTGCACGGCACGCGCATACGCCACCAGCACGCTGGATGTGAACTCGGGATTGCTTTGCAGCCTGAGGGAAAACTCCATGACCTGATCGTGCCCGTCGCCCGTCTGGCCGCTGCGAATCACAAAACCGCCGTGCGGCATGGCGGAATGCTCGCGCGCCAGCGTGTCCTCATCCACGAAGTGCACGGTAGTGTCGTAATCGGCAAAGTAGTCCGGCATCTCGACAATCGCCCGACGCACCGTCTCGGCGTCGGCGCCGGGCGCCAGCACCACGAAGCATTCGCGCGTATGACGTTCGCGCGTGGACAGCGTGGGCTGCACACCGCTGCGCACCCGCTCGACCGCCTCGGCGACGGGAATGGTGTATTGCACGGCGTGGCGCACGCCGGGCACACGCCGGATGGCGTCCGAGTGCCCCTGGCTCAGCCCCTTGCCCCAGAAGGTATACGTCGCCCCCTGCGGGACGATGGCTTCGCCCATGAGCCGATTGAGGGAGAACAGGCCGGGATCCCAGCCGGAAGAAATCAGCGCCAGGCGGCCGCCGCTGCGCGCCGCCGCATCCACCTGGGCAAAGTAATCGGGGATGCGCGCATGCGTGTCAAAGCTGTCTACCGTGCAGAAATCCGCCGCCAGCGCCGGCCCCTGCTCGGGCAGGTCCTGGCGCGATCCACCGCACAGGATGAGCACATCCAGCGCGCCTTTGCTGGCGGTGATCGCCTCCAGCGGATGCACGGGCGGGCCATCCTGTGGCAGGTGCAGGCTGGCGGCGTCCCGGCGCGAAAAAATCGCCGCCAGCCGCATATCCGGACAACGCGTCAGCGCCGCCCGGACCCCGCGACCCAGATTGCCGTAACCCACGATACCGATCCTGATCGTCGCGCCCATCATTTGCTCCCGAAGTGTGGAATCAAAAGCTGATTGTACTCTCGGGAAAACGCAAAATCAGGCGGTGGCGGCGAGCATTGCCGTGCCTTCTTCCTCTTGCACGGAGTTGCGGATCAGATAATCAAAGGCGCTCAGCGCTGCCTTGGCACCGTCGCCAGCGGCGATCACGATCTGCTTGTACGGCACCGTCGTGGCATCGCCCGCCGCGAACACGCCCCGCAGCGAGGTCTGACCGCGCGCATCGATTTCGATCTCGCCATGGCGGCTCAGATCCACGCTGCCCTTGAGCCATTCCGTGTTGGGCACCAGACCGATCTGGATGAAGACACCTTCGAGTGCGACCTGCAGGGATTCGCCGGTGTTGCGATCGGTGTACTGCAGGCCGTTGACGCGCGAGCCATCCCCGTGAATCTCCGTCGTCTGCGCCGACGTGATGATGCTGACGTTGGGCAGGCTGCGCAGCTTGCGTTGCAGCACGTCGTCGGCGCGCAGTACTGCATCGAATTCGATCAGGGTGACGTGCGCCACCAGCCCGGCCAGGTCGATGGCCGCCTCGACACCCGAGTTGCCCCCGCCAATCACCGCGACGCGCTTGCCCTTGAACAGTGGCCCATCGCAGTGCGGGCAATAGGCCACGCCCTTGTTGCGATACGCCTCTTCGCCGGGCACGTTGATCTGACGCCAGCGCGCGCCCGTGGCCAGGATGACGCTGCGCCCCTTGAGCGTGGCGCCGCTTTCCAGCTGTACCGTCACCAGGCCGCCTTCGCGCGACAGGGCGCTGGCCTGCTGAAGGTTCATGATGTCGACGTCATAAGCGCGCACGTGCGCTTCCAGTGCGGCCGCGAAATGCGGCCCGTCCGTCTCTTTCACCGAGATGAAGTTTTCTATGCTCATGGTGTCCAGCACCTGGCCACCGAAACGCTCGGCCACGACACCCGTGCGAATGCCCTTGCGCGCCGCGTAAACCGCCGCAGCCGCACCCGCCGGACCACCGCCGACGATGAGCACGTCGTACGGCGCGCGCGCGCTGAGTTCTTCGGCACGACGGCCTTCGGCCGCCGTATCCAGGCGCGCCAGCAAGGCCTCGACGCTGGTGCGACCCTGGGCGAACGTTTCACCGTTCAGAAACACCGTGGGCACCGACATGATCTCGCGCGCCGTGACCTCGTCCTGGAACAGGGCACCGTCGATCGCCATGTGGCGGATACGCGGATTGATGACGGCCATGGTGTTCAAGGCCTGCACCGTATCGGGGCAGTTCTGGCAGGACAGGGAAAAATAGGTTTCGAACACGAACTCGCCCGGCAGATCGCGAATCTGGGCGATGACATCCTCTTCAAGCTTGATCGGGTGACCCCCAACCTGAAGCAAGGCCAGCACGAGCGAGGTGAACTCGTGTCCCATGGGAATGCCGGCAAAACCCACGGCAATATCCGTACCCGTGCGCCGGATCTCGAAGGACGGCGTGCGCCGGGCGGGATCGGCCTGCTCCATGAAGCGGACTTGTTCCGACATTTGCTCTATTTCCTGCAGCAGGCTGCGCAGCTCGCTGGACTTGGCATCGTCACCCAGATTGGCGACCAGCTCAATAGGCTGAACCACCATGGCCATATAGGTGCGCAACTGCGTCTTGAGGTCGGCATCGAGCATGATGAAAGTATCCTGGAAAAAAGAGGAACTGGAACGGTACCGCCGCCCCGACGGGCGCGGCGGCACGGGGAAACAGGGCGAAGGGCGATCAGATCTTGCCGACCAGATCCAGTGACGGCTTGAGGGTTTCCGCGCCTTCCTGCCACTTGGCGGGGCAGACTTCATCGGGGTGGGCGGCGATGTATTGGGCAGCCTTGACCTTGCGCAGCAGTTCGGACGCAACGCGGCCGATGCCGTTGTCATGGACTTCCATGACTTTGATCTCGCCTTCGGGATTGACGACGAAGGTGCCGCGCAGCGCAATGCCTTCTTCCTCGATCAGCACTTCGAAATTGCGCGACAGCTGGTGCGTGGGGTCGGCCAGCATGGGATAGTTGACCTTGCTGATGGCGTCCGACGTGTCGTGCCAGGCCTTGTGGGAAAAATGCGTGTCCGTAGATACACTGTAGATCTCGACACCGATTTTCTGGAACTCGGGGTACAGATCCGCCAGGTCCTCGAGCTCGGTGGGGCAGACAAAAGTGAAGTCGGCCGGGTAGAACACAAAAACGGACCATTTGCCGGCAACGCTTTCGTTGCTGACGTCGATGAACTTGCCGTTGTGGTAGGCCTTGGCCTGGAAAGGCTTGATCTGCGTATTGATCAGGGACATGTTGCTTCCTTTTCAAGAGCGTTGATGGGAGACAGAGAAAGTAGTATAAAAGCCGCTGCGATATATGTAAAATTGATTATTCTTATCTATGCAATAGTTTTTAACTATCATTCCTGCGCGCACAGCAGCATCGGCAACTGCCGCGCACCGAGTCAGGCAACGGCGTTGATGGCCTCGCGCAAATCGCGCGCCATGGCGCCGGCGGCCTCGCGCCAGTCTTCGCCACCGCTTGCATAGAGGATGGCCCGCGAGGCGTTGATCATCATCCCCAGCCCGCTGGCCGTGCGCCCCGCCCGCACGGTGGCTTCCAGATCACCGCCTTGGGCGCCGATGCCGGGAATCAGCAAGGGCATGTCGCCCACGCGCGCGCGCACCTGCGCAATTTCCTCGGGGAAGGTGGCACCCACCACCAGCGCGCATTGCTGCGCGCGATCCCAGCGCTCGGCGACCAGGCCGGCCACGTGCAGATACAGCGGTGTGCCGTCCGCCATACGCAGAAACTGCAAATCCGAACCGCCCGGATTGGACGTGCGGCACAGGACGATGACGCCGCGATCTGCCCAGTCCAGGTAGGGTTGCAGGGAATCCTGCCCCATGTAGGGGTTGACCGTCACGGCATCGGCGCCGTAGCGCTCGAACGCCTCACGCGCATATTGCTCTGCCGTAGCGCCGATATCGCCCCGCTTGGCGTCGAGCACGATGGGCAGCTGCGGCCAGGCCTCGCGCAAATAAGCGCACACCGCTTCCAGCTGGTCTTCGGCGCGCTGGGCGCCAAAGTAGGCGATCTGCGGCTTGAACGCGCAGGCATGGGGCGCCGTCGCATCGATGATGTCGCGGCAAAAGGTGAACAGGGCATCGTCACGGCCGGCCAGTTCCGCCGGAAAGCGGTCCGGCGCCGGATCCAGGCCCACGACCAGCTGCGAGCCGCTGTGCGCCCACGCGTTTTCCAGCTTTTTGCGAAAACCTGCCATAAGAAGCGTCCCGGGCCCGCAAGCGCGCAGGCCAACCCGTAAAAGCGCCCATTGTAGGCGACGTGATCAGCCCAGCGCGGTATCCAGCAGCATCATGAGCACGAAACCAAAGATCAGGCCGCCCGTGGCCCAGCTTTCATGCCCTTGCCGGTGCGACTCGGGAATGATTTCGTGGCTGATGACGAACAGCATCGCACCCGCAGCAATCGCCAGGCCCCACGGCAAAAGCCCGGCCGACAGGCCGACCAGTGCCACGCCCAGCACCGCCGCTACCGGCTCCACCAGGCCGGACAGCATGCCAATGGTCACCGACAGCCGCCGGCCATAGCCCGCCCCCATCAGCGCCAGGGCAATGACCAGGCCCTCGGGGATGTCCTGAATCGCGATGCCCACAGCCAGGGCGCGGGCGCCGACCAGATCGGGCCCCGCGAAAGCCACGCCGATCGCCAGCCCCTCGGGGATGTTGTGCAGCGCAATGGCGAACACGAACAGCCAGACGCGCCGCAAGGCCAGGGCCTGGCTGCCTTCGACGCCCTTGATGAAATGCTCGTGCGGCATGGCGCGGTCCAGCCACATCAGCCCCGCCGCACCGAGGATGATGCCCAGACCCACCACGCCACCCGCAGTCCAGGGGCCGGCGCCCTGCTGTCCGGCCAGCGTCAGCCCCGGCAGGATCAGTGAGAAAGAGGTGGCCGCCAGCATCACACCGGCGCCAAAGCCCATCATGGTGTCATTGGCGCGCTGCGAATAGCCTTGCGTGATGACGGCGGGCAACGTGCCGACCGCCGTGGCCAGCGCCGCGAGCAGGCCACCCAGCAAAGCACCCGTCATGTGCGGATCGTGCTGCGCCACGCGCTGCGCGACATCGCCCGAAAGCAACACGATACCGATCAGCACGACGGCCAGTCCCACCCAGTAACGCAAGGCCATGAATCCATCCTGTCTGCAGGTTTTCAAGCTCGTATTATGCTTGCAATCCGCCATTAAAAAAGCCCCCGCGACGGGTATCGCGGAGGCCGGGAGCGAAAGCGCGGCCGGTCGTACTGCGCCGGCCACGCTCCGCGGTGACAGCGGGTGCCTTAGAAGCCGCCCATGCCACCCATGCCGCCCATGCCACCCATGTCAGGCATGGGTGCTGCGGGCTTTTCTTCTTCCAGCTCGGCCACGCCCACTTCCGTGGTCAGCAGCAGGCTGGCGATGGAGGCCGCGTTTTGCAGGGCGGTGCGGGTCACCTTGGTGGGATCCAGCACGCCTTGCTCGACCAGGTCGCCGTACTCGCCGCTGGCGGCGTTATAGCCGTAGTTGCCTTCGCCGGAGATGACCTTGTTGACCACGACGCTGGGCTCGTCACCCGCGTTGGCCACAATGGTACGCAGCGGGGCTTCGATGGCGCGCAGTACCAGCTTGATGCCAGCATCCTGATCCATGTTGTCGCCCGTGACGTTGGCCACGGCCGCCTTGGCGCGAATCAGCGCAACGCCGCCGCCAGGAACGATGCCCTCTTCGACGGCCGCACGCGTTGCATGCAGCGCGTCCTCGACGCGGGCCTTCTTTTCCTTCATCTCGACTTCGGTTGCCGCGCCGACGCGGATGACGGCCACGCCGCCAGCCAGCTTGGCCACGCGCTCTTGCAGCTTCTCGCGGTCGTAGTCGGACGTGGCTTCTTCAACCTGGACGCGGATCTGCTTGACGCGCGCCTCGATACCCTTGACGTCACCGGCGCCATCGATGATGGTGGTGTCTTCCTTGCCGACTTCGATGCGCTTGGCCTGACCGAGGTTGTCCAGCGTGGCGCCTTCCAGCGACATGCCGGTTTCTTCGGAGATGACGACGCCGCCGGTGAGGATGGCGATGTCTTCCAGCATGGCCTTGCGGCGGTCACCAAAGCCCGGCGCCTTGACGGCCGTGGTCTTGAGGATGCCGCGGATGTTGTTCACGACCAGAGTGGCCAGGGCTTCGCCCTCGACATCTTCGGCGATGATCAGCAGCGGGCGGCTGGTCTTGGCCACATGCTCCAGGATGGGCAGCAGGTCGCGGATGTTGCTGATCTTCTTGTCGTAGATCAGCACGAAGGGATCTTCCAGCACGGCCACCTGGCGATCCGGATTGTTGATGAAGTAGGGGGAGAGGTAGCCGCGGTCGAACTGCATGCCTTCGACGACATCGAGCTCGTTGTCCAGCGACTTGCCGTCTTCGACGGTGATCACGCCCTCTTTGCCGACCTTGTCCATGGCCTTGGCGATGATGTCACCGACGGAGGCATCCGAGTTGGCCGAGATCGAGCCGACCTGGGCGATTTCCTTGCTGGTGGTGCAGGGCTTGGACAGCTTGCGCAGCTCTTCCACCGTGGCGGCCACGGCCTTGTCGATACCGCGCTTGAGATCCATGGGGTTGATGCCGGCGGCCACGTACTTGAGGCCTTCCTCGACGATGGACTGGGCCAGGACGGTGGCCGTGGTGGTGCCGTCACCCGCCGTGTCGGACGTCTTGGAAGCAACTTCCTTGACCAGCTGGGCGCCGATGTTCTCGAACTTGTCCTTCAGTTCGATTTCCTTGGCGACCGAGACACCATCCTTGGTGACGGTGGGTGCGCCGAAGGAGCGATCCAGCACGACGTTGCGACCCTTGGGGCCGAGCGTCGTCTTGACGGCATTGGCCAGCGTGTTCACCCCGCGCACGATACGCGTACGGGCATCATCACCAAATAAAACTTTCTTTGCAGGCATTGTAGGATTCCTTGTTCGTTGCGTATCGGGTTACTGGATCACCGCGAGAATTTCTTCTTCGCGAACGACAAGCAGCTCTTCGCCATCAACCTTGACCGCCTGGCCGGCATACTTGCCGAAAAGCACCTTGTCGCCAACCTTGAGATCGACGGGCACGACCTTGCCGTCTTCCGTCTTTTTGCCGGGACCGACCGCCAGCACTTCACCCTGATCGGGCTTTTCAGCGGCGCTGTCAGGGATGACGATGCCCGAGGCGGTAGTGCGCTCGTTGTCCAGACGCTTGACGATCACACGATCGTTCAAAGGACGCAGTGCCATGGAGAAACTCCTGTTCAATGAAATGAATCAATCAGTTATGTGGAAAAGGCGCAGGAAGTGTTAGCACTCCATCGCCTCGAGTGCTGATTATAGGGATCAATTTCGAAACTTCAAGAGGCGGATACAAAATTCTTACACTTGCTTCAGTGGCTCGGCATCAGCCCCGCCACCGGTCCAGAACGCGGCGCTCCCGCTTGGTCGGCCGCCCGGCGCGCAAATCATCCGCCGGTTCGGGCGCCAGGCGACGCTGCTCGGCCGCCTGCTCGCGCGCCCGGATGCTTTCCGGCGTTTCCTCGTAGAGCTGCTGTGCCACCGGCGCCGGACCGCGCACGGCGCTCAGGCCGCGTACTCGCAGCACCATGGCCGGCCCCTGACGGCGCACGCTGACTTCGTCGCCCACGGCGAGCTCCCGCGATGCCTTGCCGGGCTGGCCGTTGACCGAGATGCGCCCTTTTTCGATCTCGCGTGCGGCCAGGCTGCGCGTCTTGTAGAAGCGCGCGGCCCAAAGCCATTTGTCCAGGCGCAGGCGTTCCATGCTCACCTGGCCTGCGCGGACGTGCCCAGCATGTCCAGCGCCATGCTCAGACCGTGCAGCACCGCCTGATGGCGCACCTGATCACGATCACCGTCGAAAACGCGCGTGAATGCGCGCGTGACCACGCCCTGATCCGTGCGCTGGCCCAGGCCGAAGCACACCATGCCCACCGGCTTGCCCGGCACGGCCCCACCCGGTCCGGCGATGCCGGTCGTAGCGATGGACAGCTGCGCCGCCGGCGCCACGATGAGGGCGCCCGCGGCCATTTCCATGGCGGTTTCCTCACTCACCGCGCCGAAGCGTTCCAGCGTTTCCGCGCCCACACGCAGCAGCTGCAGCTTGGCCTCATTGCTGTAGGTGACCACGCCGCGATCGAACCAGACACTGGATCCGGGCAGGCTGGTCATGGCCGCAGCCAGCAGCCCGCCGGTGCAGGATTCCGCACAGGCAAAACGCCCGCCGCTGCGCACCAGCGCCTCGCCCAGCCGCCCCGCAGCCTGGCGGGCCTGCTGCCAGAGCTTCTCCATTTCGACGCGATCGATACTGTCCATGCTTCATCTTACCTCAGGCCAGCAGCCCGGTGCCCGCCAGCAGCCGCAGCACCAGCACGGCATAGACCGCCGCCAGCACATCGTCCCACATCACGCCGAAACCGTTCTTCAGGCGGCGATCGAAGTAGCGAATGGGCGGCGGCTTGAGAATGTCGAACAGGCGGAAGGCCAGGAATCCCGCCGCCTGGCCGGCCAGGGATGGCGGGCCCAGCCACAGGACCAGCCAGATCGCCACCATTTCATCCCAGACGATGCTGCCGTGATCCGCGACGCCCAGCGCGGTCCCCGTACGCGCGCAGACCGCGCAACCCAGCGCAAACGCCACCAGCAGGCCCACCGCCATGACGGCATCGGGCAAGCCCAGGGGATGGATGACGACGACCCATGCCGCCCAGCCCGCCAGCGTGCCCCAGGTGCCCGGCGCGGGCCGCAGCAGGCCGCTGCCAAAGCCCAGGGCCAGAATGCGGGCAGGATCCCGCAGCATCCACGCAAAATCCGGCTGCATGACACCTTTCAATCAGACAAAATGATCAAAACCCCGTTCGGACAGAGGCATCGATCGCCCCTGCGCATCCAGCACCACTAGGCCTGGCTCGGCCACGATTCGCCCGACCCGGCTCAGCCGCAGTCCCATCCCGGCCGCCAGCGCACCCAGGCGCTCGCGCTGCGCCGGCGCGGCCGTGAAGCAGAGCTGATACACATCGCCCCCGGCCAGCACGGCCCGCTGGCGTACCGCCGGCGCCACGGCGGCCAGCGCCGGATGCACGGGCAGTTGCGCATACTGCAACACCGCGCCGCAGCCGCTGGCCGCGAGGATGTGGCCCAGATCCTGCAGCAGGCCATCGGAAATATCCAGGGCGGCCCGGGCCACCCCCGGCAGCTGCGCAGCAAAGGCCAGCGGCGGCGCCGGTCGCTCCAGCGCGGTCCGGGTCGCGGCCAGTACCGCATCGTCGCGCTCCAGCCGGCCATCGAGCATGCCCAGGGCCACATCGGCTGCCCCCAGTGCGCCCGTGATCCAGATATCCTCGCCAGGCTGCGCCGCATCGCGACGCAAGGCCAGGCCTCGCGGCACATGGCCCAGGACCGTGACGCAGATTACCGTGCCCTGCAGGCTGCGCGTGGTGTCGCCGCCAAGCAGTGGACAATCATGGGCCTGCGCCTGCGCCAGCAGACTGGCCGAGAACGCCTTCAACCATTCCTCATGCACGGCTTCCAGCCCCAGCGCGAGCAGGCAGCCCAGCGGCCGCGCGCCCATGGCGGCCAGGTCCGACAGATTGACGGCCAGCGCCTTGTGGGCCAGATCCGCCGGCGGCGTACCCGGCAGGAAATGCCGCCCCTCCAGCAGCATATCGGTACTGACGGCCAGTTCATGACCATCGGGCACGCCGAGCAAGGCGCAGTCGTCGCCCGGACCCAGCATGCCGGCGGGCGCCGGGCGGGTGAAGTAGCGCGCAATCAGCTCGAATTCGCTGCTCACTGATCCGGACCGGGGCGGCGCCGCCGGCGCGCCGCCTGAAATTCGACCGCGCGCACCTCGGCCGCCACCCGGTCGAGCACGCCGTTGACGAACTTGAAACCGTCCGTGCCGCCGAATGCCTTGGCGAGCTCGACCGATTCATCGATGACGACCCGGTAGGGCACCTCGATGTGATGCAGCAGCTCATAGCTGCCGATGAGCAGGATGGCGTGCTCGACCGGCGAGAGCTCGACGAGCTTGCGGCTCAGGTAAGGCTGAAAGCGCGCCCGCAACGCCGGCGTATCGCGGATGACCCCGTGCAGCAGCGTGGCATACCACTCCAGGTCGGCTTCTTCGAAACCTTCGCTGCTGCGGATGTGGGCATCGACCTCGCCGCCATCACGGCCATCTTCGTCCTTGCGCAGCAGCCAGGCGTAAATGCCTTGCAGCGCGAATTCCCGCGCACGACGCCGGGCCCCCGGCACACGCTCGCGCAGTGCGCGTGCCGGCTCGCCCGCCAGTGCCGGGCTATTCATCGTCATCATCGTCGTCCAGATCGTCGTCGTAATCCTCGTCGAGATCGTCGTCATCATCATCGTCGTCGAGATCCGGATCGAGCACATCCAGCAGATTCGACATTTCAATGGCGGCGTTGGCGCAATCCCGGCCTTTCTGCTCGGCGCGCGCCAGCGCCTGCGCCTCGTCCTCGGTCGTGAGCACGCCGTTGGCCACGGGGATGCCGGAATCGAGCGCAACCCGGCTGATGGCGGCCGCGCTTTCGTTGCTGACCACCTCGAAATGATAGGTATCGCCGCGCACGACGGCGCCCAGGGCGATGAGCGCGTCGAACTGGAAGGTTTCGGCCATTTGCGCCAGCGCCACGCCCAGCTCGAGCGCGCCGGGAACGCTCACGACAATGATGTCGCGCTCATCGACACCACGCCGGCCGAGTTCATCCAGGCAGGCTTCCAGCAGCTTCAGGCCGATGGCTTCGTTGAAGCGGGCGCGCACGATGCCGATATGCAGGCCATCGCCATCCAGGTCACTGGCCAGAGTAAGGGGGTTCATGATCGGATATCCTCGTCAGGGGGTGGAAGGGGGTTCACTATCGTAACCGGTTATCACCAGGGAAAAACCAGCCATGCTGGGCATTTTTCGCGGTCGCGCCAGCAGGCGCGCCTTGCCCACATTCAAGTCCCGCAGAATCTGCGCGCCAATACCGTAGGTACGCAGATCGGTACGGTGCTCTGGCGGCGCTTCCTGGGCATGCTGCTCCGGCCGGCCCCAGCCCGCCAAATGTTCGGCCAGGCGCTCGGGCGCCCCCTGGCAATTGAGCATGACCATGACGCCCGAAGGTGCGGCGGCGATGGCCTGCAAGGCGGCCTCCACAGACCAGCTGTGGCTGTCGCCGCGGCTGCACAGGACATCCAGTAGCGTGGTGGGTTCGTGCACACGCACCAGCGTTTCTGTGTCTGGGGTGATCGTGCCATGCACCAGCGCCAGGTGCAGCTCGCCCGAGGCCAGATCGCGATAGGCCTGGCCGGTGAAACTGCCCCAGGGCGTTTGCAGGCGCCGCGCACCCAGGCGGGTGATGAGCGATTCATGCTCGCTGCGGTACTGGATCAGATCGGCGATGGTGCCGATGCGCAGACCGTGCTCGCGCGCGAACGTGACGAGGTCCGGCAGGCGCGCCATGGTGCCGTCCGGCTTGAGGATTTCGCAGATCACGGCCGCCGGCGTCAGCCCCGCCAGCGCCGTCAGGTCGCAGCCCGCTTCCGTATGACCCGCGCGCACCAGCACCCCGCCCGGCACGGCCCGCACCGGGAAGATGTGGCCGGGCTGCACCAGATCCGCCGGTTGCGCGTCGCGCGCGACGGCTGCCTGTATGGTGCGGGCCCGGTCGGCCGCCGAAATGCCCGTACCCACCCCGGTGGCGGCCTCGATGGACACCGTGAAGTTGGTGCCGTAACGCGTACCGTTGCGACTGGCCATCAGGGGCAGGTCGAGCTGCACGCGCCGCTCTTCAGTGAGCGTCAGGCAGACCAGGCCGCGCGCGTGCGTGACCATGAAATTGATCGCTTCCGGCGTGACGAACTCCGCCGCCATGACCAGATCGCCTTCGTTTTCCCGATCTTCCTCATCGACCAGGATGACCATGCGCCCGGCGCGCAACTCGGCGATGATGTCGGGCACGGAGGCGATGTCGCTGTCCAGCGACGGCACCGCGACCGGGTCTGGGGACTGTTTCATGATGACGACCTGCTCGATGAGAAAGATACCGGAGAAACCCGCATTGATTTTACCCGCCTGGCATGATTTGCGTGATGCGAACAATCCACGATGTCAGGCCGCATCGTCCGTGGCGCCGATCAGGGCCGCCGCGAACTCGTCCGCCACGAAAGCCTGCAGGTCATGCAGGCCTTCACCCACGCCGATCCAGTACACCGGCACTGGCCGCACGCCCTGGCTGCCCGCCGCCACCGCCGCCAGCGTACCCCCTTTCGCCGTGCCATCCAGCTTGGTGACCACCAGCCCGGTCAGGTCGACCGCGGCGTCGAAGGCCCGGATCTGCGCCAGTACATTCTGCCCCGAATTGCCGTCCACCACCAGAATCACCTCGTGCGGCGCAGCCCCTTCCGCCTTGGTGATGACGCGACGAATCTTGCGCAACTCGTCCATCAGGTGCTGCTGGGTCGGCAAACGCCCGGCCGTATCCACGATGACCACGTCCGCGCCGCGCGCCCGGCCTGCGTTCACGGCATCGAAGGCAACCGCTGCCGGATCGCCGCCCTCCTGGGCAATGACGGTCACCTGGTTACGCTCGCCCCAGGCCATGAGCTGCTCGCGTGCGGCGGCGCGAAACGTGTCGCCCGCCGCGAGCAGCACGCTTTTGCCCTGGGCCTGGAAAGCATGGGCCAGCTTGCCGATGGAGGTCGTCTTGCCCGCGCCGTTGACGCCGGCAATCATCATCACCAGCGGCTTCGCGGCATCGATGGTGAACGGCCTTTCGAGCACCCGCAGGTGATCGGCCAGCAGTTCGCGCAAGGCGGCGCGCGCCTGCGCCGGCGTGGTGAGCCTGTCCTTGCGCACGCGTGCGCGCAAGGCCTTGAGCAGGCTTTGCGTGGCCTCCATCCCGGCATCCGCCATGATGAGCGCCGTCTCCAGCTCTTCGTACAGGCTTTCATCGAGGGTCGCATCGGTGAACAGGCCGCCGATGCTCTGGCCCGTACGAGACAGGCCGCTGCGCAGGCGGGAGAACCAGGACGCCCGGGACGGCGCGGCGTCCGTCGCGGCGACGTCCGGCGCCGCCTCGCTGGCCGACTGCGGTGCATTCTCGCTGACTTCGCCGGGCACCTGCGGCTTTTTCCTGAAAAAGCTCAACATGGGATTTACACTGTCCGTTTGACTGCACACGGCAGCCACCCGCGAGCGGCTGCCCCTGCATCCGTGAAAAAACACACTATCCGTATTGTAGGCGGTCAGTATCGCCGCACCCCCATCACCGTGCCCGACCGCCCTGGCCTGCGCCCCACGCCCGATCGCGTGCGCGAGACACTGTTCAACTGGCTGCACCACTTCTGGGACGGCGCATTCGCCTCGCGGCGCGTCCTCGACCTGTTCGCCGGCAGCGGCGCCCTCGGTTTCGAAGCGGCCTCACGCGGCGTGAGCCTGGTGCAGATGGTCGAATCCGACGCCGCCGCCGTGGCCGCCCTGCGCGCTGTTCGCACCCGCCTGGGTGCCCATGCCGTGCGCATCCACAAGGGCGACGCGCTGCATCTGCTCGCGCACTCGACAATGGCCGCCTTCGACCTCATCCTGCTCGACCCGCCATTCGGCAGCGACGGGCTGGCGCGCGTGCTGCCGCAGCTTCACCCCCTTCTCCTGCCCGACGGCCTGCTTTATATTGAAAGCGAGAAGCCGCTGCAAACTTGGCCCGGCCTGCAATGGTTGCGCAACGCGCGCGCCGGCCAGGTTCATTTCGGCCTGGCTCGATTTGATACGGCGCGCGAAACAGCCCATAATCCCGATTTCGCAGCAGACTCCTGACATCCGCTCCCTTCCCTCTCGGACCGCCATGATTACCGCCGTCTATCCCGGAACCTTCGATCCCTTGACGCGCGGCCACGAGGATCTCGTGCGCCGGGCTGCCAACCTGTTCGATCACGTCGTCGTCGGCGTGGCGCACAGCCAGGCCAAGAACCCGTTCTTCACGGTGCAGGAACGCGTCGACATTGCGCGGGAAGTGCTGGGCCACTACAGCAATGTATCGGTCAGCAGCTTTGCCGGATTACTCAAGGACTTCGTGCGCGAACAGGATGGCCGCGTCATCGTGCGCGGCCTGCGGGCCGTTTCCGATTTCGAGTACGAATTCCAGATGGCCGGCATGAACCGGCACCTGCTGCCCGAGGTCGAAACCCTGTTCATGACGCCGTCTGATCAATACCAGTTCATCTCGGGCACCATCGTGCGCGAAATCGCCTTGCTGGGCGGCGACGTGAGCAAGTTCGTCTTCCCGTCGGTCGAGCGCTGGCTGCTGGCCAAGGCCACCCGTCTGCGCGAAGCCCGCAACCAGAGTCAGGCGGACCAGTCTACGTCCTGATCTTCAGGGTGGCATTTGACCAGACGCGCCGGCGCACCCAGCACTTTGGACATCCAGACGGCCGCCACCTCGCCCTCATCCACCACCTGCACGCGCTGGCTGCCCACCTGCGCGGTGGCCAGCACGCTATCGTCGTCCTCGATCACGTCAAGCGGAATATCCAGGCGCAGCATGCCTTCGGCGCGCAACACCAGATAGCCCAGGCGCACGTCCACCTCGATGGCCGCCAGCCGATCCGCCTGACCGACCCACTGCCCCGCATCATCCACCACGAGCCAGCGTCGATGATAGTGGCCGGCCTCGGGCCGGGCACAGACGGCACCGGCGGCCAGTGGCGTCGCTTTCCCCTCAGTCTCGTTGTTCAACGCGATTCTCCCCTCGGTTTGCCTTTGCGGACATCTTTTACCACAGGCAGCGGCACCTGGGCCCACTGCACCGCGTAGCCGGGCTCGTCCAGCGGCCCGGACAGGCGTACCGGCACACGCAACCCCGCCTTGTCCGCCGGTGCATCCGCCGATGGCGTCGCGACCACGTCGAACAAAAGATCGATCTGCCCGTTCACCAGATCCAGATTCGCCGGCCGGCGCCCCCGTACCCGCACGGCCGGGCTGCGCAACATGACCTCCTGCAAGTGGCCCTGCCCCTGACGGAATGCCATCGCCATGTCGAGTTGCGAAAAGTCGGTATGCTGCGCCGCGTCAGCGCACTGCAGCCGCCCGCGGCCCACCGACCGCACGCGCCCCGGTTGCCGGACCGCATCGTACAGATGGGCCAGATCCACGCCCGCCAGCGCCCCATCGCGCACGCTCAGGCGCAGCGCGCCGTCCAGATTGGCGGCCCAGGCCGCAGTGGTCTGGCCATGGGTCTGCAGCGTCGCGGCGAACTCGCCCGCGCCCGCCAGGCAGCGCTGGCCGGCCAGCAGATCCAGCACCGGATCGACCGGGACGTTGTGCCCTTTCAGATCGAACGCCAGAGCCCCTTGCGGATCCAGGCTCAGACTGCCCGTCACCTGCCCGTTGCCCAGACCCATGCGCAGATCGTTCAGCTGCAGCCGCCCCGCGTCCGCCGCGATATCGGCCTGCACGTGGTCGAACACCGCATCGCCGGCCACCACCGTACCCAGCGTCACGCGGCCCACCATCCGCACGGCGTTCAGCAACGCGGCGTCCGGGATCGGCGCAGCGATGCTCGCCGAGACGTGCTCCCCGCGTTCCAGCGCCGGGAAAAACGCATTCAGGTCGAGCTTTTCCGCCGACAGATCGAACGCCAGCCCCGGCCGCTGCCACTGGCTGGTGGCCACGTTCAGATCAATCTTGCTGCCCTGCATCACGGCATTGATCTCCGTGCTGAGGGTGTCGTTGAACAAATCCGCCTGCAAGCTGCCGATGAAAGGAAAGGCGAACTCCCCCTCGGGCAAGCCGGGATCGGCGAGCATGACGTCGCCCTTCATGGCCAGCAAGCCGCCCTGGGCCACGAACGGCCGCCATTGCACGGGCGAACTCATGCTCACGCCCACGCGGCGCACTTTATCCACGGCGTACTGCGCATCCATGCTCATCTTGCCGAATTGCAGCCCGTAGGCATTGCCCGAGAGCTGCGACAATTCCAGCGCCAGCGCCAGCTGCGAGGATTCGGACGCCAGCGTGAAGGCCGCCGAAATCGGCTCACCGCCCGCCTCCTGCGGCGAGATCGACACGGCCGGCGCCTCCACTTCCAGCGTCGCCTCGCCGTCCGGCAGCGTGCCATGGGCGTCCAGTGTCAGCTTGCTGAGCTTGAGGGCGGCCCGGCTGCCGTCGAAATACAGCTCGGGCGTGGACAGGCGCGCCGCCATGTCCCGCAGCGAGGGCGCCGCGTCGCTTTGCCCCTGGAACTGCAGCGCCACGCCCGACGCCTTGATCATGCGCGAGTATTCATCGTAAGCCAGGTCGCCCTGCAGGCGCAGCGCACCGGTATCCATGGGGCCCAGCCGACCTTCGAGCCGCAGCACGCTGCGCGAGGCGGACGCCTGGCGTGCGCGCGGATCCAGGCGCAGCAGGGCGCTGGCGCTGAGCTGCGCATCCACCTGCGGCGCATCGGCATCGACGTGCCCGCTCAGCGTCACGTCGAAAGGTTGATCGAAGGTCATGCGGCCGGTGCGCACGCTCAAGTCCCGGATACGGCCCGCGCGCGGCACGGCGTGCCTGTCCAGGAAATGGACTTCGCCCTTGCGTAAATCGAGGCCGGCGATATCGATCTGGAAATCCATGCGCTCGGCGGGCGCGCTGCGCGGCGCCACCGTGGCCAGCGTGGGCACACTGGCCATGGCCGGGCCGGCATTCTGCCGGCTCATGCCAGGCAACAAGTCACGAAAATTGAACCGCCCGTCGGCCTCGCGCACGATCCAGGCCCGAAACCCACTGATGGCCACGTGGTCGACCACCAGGCGGCTGAAGAACAGCGGCCAGATGGCCACGGCCAGGCGCGCGCTGTCGACGGACGCGAAAACATCGTCGCGCTCACGATTCGAGAGCGACAGCTGGCTGACCGACAGGCCGATGCGTGGAAACAGGGACAGTCCGATATCGCCCCGGATCACGAGGTGGCGGTGATACCGCTGCCATACGAGATCCTGCAGCCGGCCCTTGTAGGCATTGGGGTCGAACGACAGCACGAAGACCGCCATGCCGACCACCGCCACGATGAGCAGCACGACCACCGCCGCAACCCCGCGCTTGATCCAGCCTCGCATGCGCTTGCCCAGGCCGTCAACGCAACACAATCAATGGGTACGGCCCCCAGAATCCAGGTTTTCGTATATCCTGAGGCCTGTTCAAACTGTCTCTCATATCGTTCGAGCGCTTACTCATGAAACTTGAAACCCTTGCCATCCACGGCGGCTACCAGCCCGATCCCACCACCAAAGCCGTTGCGGTGCCCATCTATCAGACCACATCCTACGCCTTTGACAGCACGCAGCATGGCGCCGACCTGTTCGACCTGAAAGAACCGGGCAACATCTATACCCGCATCATGAACCCCACCACCGCCGTGCTTGAAGAGCGCGTCGCCCAGCTGGAAGGCGGCGTGGGTGCCCTGGCACTGGCATCGGGCATGGCCGCCATCACGGCCGCCATCCAGACCATCGCCAAGGCCGGCGACAATATTGTATCGACCAGCACATTGTACGGGGGTACGTACAACCTGTTCGCGCACACCTTTCCGCGCCAGGGGCTGGAAGTGCGCTTCGCGCCGCACAATGACGTGGCCGCGCTGGAAGCACTGATCGACGACAAGACGCGCGCCGTCTTCTGCGAATCCATCGGCAACCCGGGCGGAAACATTGTCGACGTCGAGGCGCTGGCCCAGGCCGCCCACCGTCACGGCGTCCCCCTGATCGTGGACAACACCGTACCCTCGCCGGCGCTGTGGCGCCCCATGGAGTACGGCGCGGACATCGTCGTGCATGCCCTCACCAAATACATGGGTGGCCATGGCACCTGCATCGCCGGCGCCATCGTCGACTCGGGCCAGTTCCCCTGGGCCCGCCATGCGGATCGCTTCCCCATGCTGAACCAGCCCGATGAGTCCTACCACGGCATCGTCTATACCGAGGCCTTCGGCCCCGCCGCTTTCATCGGGCGCTGCCGCGTCGTGCCCCTGCGCAACATGGGCGCGGCCCTGTCGCCGTTCAACGCCTTCCTCGTCCTGCAGGGCATCGAGACGCTGCCCCTGCGCATGGAACGGCATACCGAAAACGCCGCGGCGGTGGCACAATTCCTGCGGGACCATCCCCATGTCTCATGGGTCAAGTATGCCGGCCTGCCCGATCATCCCGAGCACGCGCTGGCGCAAAAATACATGGGGGGCAAGCCCTCGGCCATCCTGTCCTTCGGCATCAAGGGCGGCGCCGCCGCAGGGGCGCGCTTCATCGATGCGCTCCAGCTCATCCTGCGCCTGGTCAACATCGGCGATGCCAAATCGCTGGCCTGCCACCCGGCCACCACCACGCACCGCCAGCTCAGCCCGGCAGAACTGGCCACGGCCGGCGTCAGCGAAGACATGGTGCGCCTATCCATCGGCATCGAGCATATCGACGATATCCTGGCCGACCTGGCGCAGGCGCTGCAGGCAAGCCAGGCCTGATTTTTCCAACGCTTCATCCGTCACGGAGACTTTCTCATGCTCATTGGAATTCCACGTGAAACCGTCGCGGGGGAAACCCGCGTGGCGGCGACACCGGAAACCGTCAAGAAATACATCGCGAACCAGCATACGGTCGTGGTCGAGCGGGGTGCCGGCAGCCAGGCCACCTATCCCGACGACGCCTACGAGCAGGCCGGCGCAAGCCTGGGTGACGCCGCCCAGGCGCTCGGTGCCGACATCGTGCTGAAAGTGCGCCGGCCCGACGCCAACGAGCAGCAACAGCTCAAGGCGGGCGCCGTGCTGCTGGGCATGCTCGACCCCTTCGATCGCGAGGGCCTGGAACAGCTGGCCAAAAGTGGCGTCACCGGCTTCGCGCTCGAGGCCGCGCCGCGCATCACGCGCGCGCAAAGCCTGGACGTCCTGTCCTCGCAGGCCAACCTGGCGGGCTACAAGGCGGTGCTGCTGGCGGCCAACCACTACGGGCGGCTGTTCCCCATGATGATGACGGCCGCCGGCACACTCAAGGCGGCGCGCGTCGTCGTCCTGGGCGCCGGCGTGGCGGGCCTGCAGGCCATCGCCACCGCCAAGCGCCTGGGGGCAGTGGTCGAGGCCTCGGACGTGCGTCCGGCGGCCAAAGAGCAGATCGAATCGCTGGGCGCCAAGTTCATCGACGTCCCGTTCGAGACCGACGAAGAACGCGAGATCGCCGAAGGCGTGGGCGGCTATGCCCGTCCCATGCCCGCGGCCTGGATGGCGCGCCAGGCGGCGCTGGTGGCCGAACGCTGCAAGCAGGCGGACATCGTCATCACGACGGCGCTCATCCCCGGCCGCCCTGCGCCCGAACTGGTCAGCGCGCAGACCGTGGCGGCGATGAAGCCGGGCTCGGTCATCGTCGACCTGGCCGTCGAACGCGGCGGCAACTGCCCGCTCTCGGCGCTCAACCAGGTGGTACAGAAGCACGGCGTCACGCTCGTGGGCCTGACCAACCTGCCGGCGCTGGTGCCCGCCGACGCCTCGGCGCTGTATGCGCGCAACCTGCTTGATTTCATGAAGCTGGTCACCGACGCCGAAGGCGCGCTCGCCATCCAGGAGGAAGACGAAATCATCACTGCCTGTCGCGTCTGCGCCGACGGCAAAGTGACAAGGAGCCAATAATGGAAGCCGTCAGTCCAACGCTGATCAACATCATCATCTTCGTGCTGGCCGTCTACGTCGGCTTTCACGTCGTCTGGAACGTCACACCCGCCCTGCACACGCCGCTGATGGCGGTCACCAACGCCATTTCGGCCATCATCATCGTGGGCGCCATGCTCGCCACGGCCCTGACCGAAGGCGGTTTTGCCAAGCTCATGGGCGTGCTGGCCGTCGCCCTGGCCTCGGTGAACGTGTTCGGGGGCTTTCTCGTGACCCGGCGCATGCTGGAAATGTTCAAGAAGAAGGAGCGCAAGCCCAAGGGAGGCGCGGCATGATTTCCATGAACCTGGTGACCTTCCTGTACCTGATCGCCTCGGTCTGCTTCATCCAGTCGCTCAAAGGCCTGTCGCACCCGACCACCTCCATCCGCGGCAACGTCTTCGGCATGGTGGGCATGGGCATCGCCATCATCACCACGGCGGCGCTCATCATCAGCCTGGCCAGCGGCGGCGCGGCGGCGCTGGGCCTGACCTGGGTGCTCCTGGGCCTGCTCGTGGGTGGCGCCGTCGGCACCCTCATGGCCAAGCGGGTCGAAATGACCAAGATGCCCGAGCTGGTCGCTTTCATGCACTCCATGATCGGCCTGGCCGCCGTGGCCATCGCCTTCGCCGTGGTGGCCGAGCCACACGCCTTCAACATCACTGCGGCCGGCGCGGCGATTCCCGTGGGCAACCGGCTGGAGCTGTTCATCGGCACCTTCGTGGGCGCCATCACGTTCTCGGGCTCGGTCATCGCCTTCGGCAAGCTCTCGGGCAAGTACAAGTTCCGCCTGTTCCAGGGCGCACCCGTGGTGTTTTCGGGCCAGCACATGCTCAACCTGGCCCTGGCCATCGTCATGCTGCTGTTCGGCCTGTGGTTCATGGCGACCCAGGCCTGGCTGCCCTTCGTGCTCATGACTCTGCTGGCCTTCGTGCTGGGCGTGCTCATCATCATCCCCATCGGCGGCGCCGACATGCCGGTCGTGGTGTCCATGCTCAACAGCTATTCCGGCTGGGCGGCGGCGGGCATCGGTTTCTCGCTCAACAACGCCATGCTCATCATCGCCGGATCGCTGGTCGGTTCCTCCGGGGCCATCCTGTCCTACATCATGTGCAAGGCGATGAACCGTTCCTTCTTCAACGTGATTCTGGGCGGTTTCGGGGCGGAGCCTTCGGCGGCGGGCGGCGCCGGCCATGACACGCAGCGCAGCGTGAAATCCGGCAGTCCGGAAGATGCCGCCTTCATGATGAGCAACGCCGAAAGCGTCACCATCGTGCCCGGCTACGGCCTGGCCGTGGCGCGCGCCCAGCATGCGCTGAAGGAACTGGCGGAAAAGCTCGGCGATGCCGGCGTCACGGTGAAATACGCCATCCACCCGGTGGCCGGACGCATGCCGGGGCACATGAACGTGCTGCTGGCCGAAGCCGAAGTGCCCTACGACCAGGTGTTCGAGATGGAAGACATCAACGGTGAAATGGGGCAGACCGATGTCGTCCTCATCCTCGGTGCCAACGACGTCGTGAACCCGGCCGCGAAGAACGACCCGGGCTCGTCGATCGCGGGCATGCCCATCATCGAAGCCTACAAGGCGCGCACCGTCATCGTCAACAAGCGCTCGATGGCCTCCGGCTACGCCGGCCTGGACAACGAGCTGTTCTACATGGACAAGACCATGATGGTCTTTGGCGACGCCAAGAAAGTGCTGGAAGACATGCTCAAGGCCATGGACTAGGCACACCCCGCGGGGCATTCACCATGCCCTGCGGGACATTCGGGGCCGGGCAATGCCCGGCCTTTTTTATGGCCTGCGCTCAGTCATCGCCGAAGCGGATGCCCTGCGCGAGCGGCAGTTCGCGCGAATAATTGATGGTGTTGGTCGCGCGCCGCATGTAGGCCTTCCAGGCGTCCGAACCGGATTCCCGGCCACCGCCCGTTTCTTTTTCACCGCCGAAGGCACCGCCGATCTCGGCGCCCGACGTGCCGATATTGACGTTGGCGATGCCGCAATCCGAACCGCGCGCCGACAGGAAGATCTCGGCCTCGCGCAGATCGGTCGTGAAGATGGCGGATGACAGGCCCTGCGGCACGCCATTGTGCAGGGCGAGTGCATCGTCGAACGCGCGGTAGCGCACCACGTAGAGGATGGGCGCGAAGGTTTCGTGGCAGACGATGGCGGTCTGACCTGGCATCTCGACGATGGCCGGGCTGACATACCAGGCCTGCGGATAGGCCGCTTCGAGCTGACGCTCGCCACCAAACACGCTGCCGCCCTCCTGGCGCGCCTGCGCCAGGGCGGTCTGCATGCCCTGATACGCCGCCGCGTCGCGCAAGGGCCCGACCAGGGTGCCTTCCTCGAGCGGATTACCGATGCGCGCGCTGGCATAGGCTTTCTTCAGGCGCGCCACCAGATCGTCGGCCACGTCCTCGTGCACGATCAGACGGCGCGTGCTGGTGCAACGCTGACCGGCCGTGCCAATGGCGCCGAAGAGGATAGCGCGCGCCGCCATGTCGAGGTCTGCCGACGGCGTCACGATGATGGCGTTGTTGCCGCCCAGCTCGAGCAGGCTGCGTCCGAAGCGCGCCGCCACGCGCGGCCCCACCTCACGCCCCATGCGGGTGGAGCCCGTGGCCGACACCAGAGCCACGCCCGGATCGTCCACCAGCGCCATGCCGGCTTCGCGCTGGCCCACGATGACTTGCGACAGCCCTTGGGGCGCATCGCCGCCGAAGCGCGCCATGGCGCGTTCGAGCAGCGCCTGGCAGGCCAGCGCCGTCAGGGGCGCCTTTTCCGAGGGCTTCCAGACGACGGCATTACCGCAGACCAGGGCGATGGCGGCGTTCCAGGACCACACGGCGACCGGAAAATTGAATGCCGAGATCACGCCTACCACCCCGAGCGGATGCCAGCTTTCCATCATGCGATGGCCCGGACGCTCGGACGCCATGGTCAGGCCATAGAGCTGACGCGACAGGCCGACGGCGAAGTCGCAGATATCGATCATCTCCTGCACTTCGCCCTCGCCCTCGGCGAGAATCTTGCCGGCTTCCAGCGACACCAGCCGACCCAGCGCCGCCTTGTGCGCGCGCAACTCCTCGCCCAGCAGGCGCACCAGCTCGCCGCGGCGCGGGCCCGGCACGTCGCGCCACTGCGCGAACGCCGTGCGCGCGCGCGCGACCATGGTCGCGACGTCGGCGGCGCTGTGCTCGGCCAGGCTGGCCAGACGCGCCCCATCGATGGGCGAAATGACGGCCAGGGATCCCGTATCAAGACGGGCAGCGTCCAGGCCCAGTGATTCAAACAAATCCGTGCGATGCAACATGATTCGACTCCTTTTCGAGCGCCTTCATGTAGGCGCGATGCTGTTCCAGTTCGTCCGCTGACGGCAGGATCACCGGCAGGCGTGCCCTGTCGGCCTGCGGCACCGCCGCGCCCGCGGCGGATACGGCGGCCTCATCGCCGCGCGTGTCCAGCACCAGCGAATCCTGACCCCGCGTCATGGCAAGCCAGACCTCGGCGAGCAGCTCGGAATCCAGCAAGGCCCCGTGCAGCACCCGATGCGCGTTCGAGATGCCGTAGCGCTCGCACAGCGCGTCCAGGGAGTTGCGCTTGCCGGGATGCAGTTCGCGCGCCACGCGCAGGGAATCCGTCACTGCGGCGCAATGATCGGCAAAAGGCGGATGTCCGGCGCGTTCGAGCTCGGCATCCAGGAAGCCCACGTCGAAGGCTGCATTGTGAATGATGATCTCGGCCGCATGAACGAATTCCAGCAAGGCCGGCACCTGTTCGTCGAAACGCGGCTTGTCGGCCAGGAATTCGCGCGTCAGCCCGTGCACGTTCAGCGCCGCCGCATCGCTGTCGCGCTCTGGATTGAAATAGCAATGCAGGCGCCGCCCCGTCAATTGGCGGTTGACGATTTCCACCGCTCCCAGCTCGACGATGCGGTGGCCTTCGAGCGGCTCGAGACCGGTGGTTTCCGTATCCAGCACAATCTGGCGCAAGTTCAACTCCCTTGTTCGCTGGGGGTGGCGGCATCCATCGACGCGGGCGCCGCAGCATCGGCACCGCGCCGCCGGCGTCCGGCCACCAGCGTGTAGGCCACGGGCACCACGAACAGGGTCAATACCGTTCCCAGAGTGAGCCCGCCCACCAGCACCCAGCCGATCTGCTGGCGCGACTCGGCCCCCGCGCCCGTGGCGTAGGCCAGGGGCAGAACCCCCAGCACCATGGCGCCGGTCGTCATCATTATAGGTCGCAGGCGCAGCACGCTGGCCTGCATCACGGCGTCGAACAAGGCCACACCCTGCTCGCGCAGCTGGTTGGAGAACTCGACGATCAGAATACCGTGCTTGGTGATCAGGCCGATCAGCGTGATGAGGCCAATCTGGCTGTAGATGGACAGCGTGCCGCCCGAAAGCCACAGGGCCAGCAGCGCGCCCGTCATGGACAGGGGCACCGACAGCATGATGATGAAGGGGTTGCGCCAGCTTTCGAACTGCGCCGCGAGCACCAGATAGATGAAGGCCAGCGCCATCATGAAGACCAGGTAGATGCTGCCCGAAGAATCGCGGAATTCGCGCGACTGGCCGTCCAGGTCGGTCTGCACGGTGGGCGGCAGGGTATCCAGCGCCACCTGGTGCATGTGCGCCAGCACCTCGCCCAGGCCATAGCCGGGCGCGACCGATGCCTCGACCTTGACGGCGCGCAGGCGGTTGAAGTGGTTCAGGGACTGGGGCGAGACGCTTTCATGGACCGTGAGGAAATTCGCCATCTGCACCATGCTGCCGTCGCGCGTGCGCAGATAGATGTCATTGATGTCGGCGGGCGTTGTGCGGTCGCGCTTTTCCACCTGGACGATGACGTCGTACTGCTCGCCGCTGTCCTGGAAGCGCGTCACCTGGCGCCCGCCCAGCATGGTTTCCAGCGTGCGCCCCAGCACGTCCACATCGATGCCCACATCGGCCAGCTTGTCGCGATTGACTTCCACGCGCAGCTCGGGCGTGTTCAGGCGCAGGTCGGTATCCAGGTTCATCAGCCCCGGATAGTCGCGCAGCTTGTCCACGAAACCCTGCACCAGGCGGGCAATCTCGGGATAGCTGGCCTGGCTCATGACCACGAATTCGATCGGCTTGGAGGTGGCCCTTTGCCCCAGGGATGGGGGATTGGTGGGGAAGGCGCGCGCCGCAGGCAGCGCGGAGAACAACGGCTGCAACGACTTGGCGATATCCTGCTGTGAACGTTCGCGCGCCTTCCATTCCTTCAGGCGCAGGATGGCGAAGGAGTCCGTCACGGTCGGGAAACCGATGATGGACTGGTAGCTGAGCGCTTCAGGCACGTCCCGGTAAAAGCCCTCCACCTTCTGAACCGTCTCCAGCGTGTAGTCCAGCGTGGAGCCTTCGGGCCCGTTGATGACGCCGAACACGACGCCCCGGTCCTCGATCGGGGCCAGCTCGCTTTTCACGATGCTGAACAGAAGCGCGCTGGTAGCCGCCACGGCCACCCCGATGAGCATCACCAGCAGGCGGTGGCGCAAGGCGCGCGCCAAGCCGTTGCGATAGCGCTGGGTCAGCGCCACCAGGAAGCGTTCGATCAGGTTGTAGAGCCGGCCATGCTGGTGCTGCGCGCGCAGCAGCGTGCCGCACATCATGGGCGTGAGCGTGAGCGCCACGAAACCCGATACCAGCACGGCGCTGGCCAGGGTCAGCGCGAACTCGATGAACAGGCGACCCGTGCGCCCGGTCGCAAACGCCAGCGGCGCATAGACGGTGACCAGCGTCAGCGTCATGGCGACGATGGCGAAACCGATCTCGCGCGAGCCCAGCAGCGCGGCTTCCAGGCGCGTCTTGCCCTCTTCGATATGGCGGTAGATGTTCTCCAGCACGACGATGGCGTCATCCACCACCAGGCCGATGGCCAGCACCATGGCCAGCAGCGTGAGCGTATTGATGGAGAAGCCGAACAGGTACATGAACCCGAACGCACCCACCAGCGACACCGGTATGGTGACGATGGGGATGATGGCCGCCCGCGCGCTGCGCAGGAAAAAGAAGATGACCAGCACCACCAGCAATACCGCCTCGGCCACCGTGTGGTAGACCGAATCGATCGACTCCTGGATGAAGACCGAGCTGTCGTAAGACATGTTCAGCTGCATGCCATCGGGCAGGTTCTGGTTGATGAGGGCAATCTCCTTTTGCACGGCGCGCGACAGATCCAGCGGATTGGCCGTGGACTGCTTGGTGATGCCGATGGTCAGGCTGGGGTTGCCGTTGAACCGCGCCATGATGCGTTCGTCGACCGGCGCCAGGCGCACGTTGGCCACATCGCCCATACGCACGGGATAGCCCTGGACCACGGCCACCACCACGTCGCGGAACTGTTCCACCGTGTGCAGGTCGGTCGAGGACACGACCGAAAACTCGCGCGCCGTCGATTCGATGCGACCGGCGGGAATCAGCACGTTCTGGCTGCGCAGCGCCGTCTCGACGTCCTGCACGATGAGGCCGTAGGCGGCCAGCTTGCTGCGGTCGATGAAGATGCGCATGGACGGGTCGCGCGCGCCGAACACGCGCACCTCGGCCGCGCCGGGCAGCACCGACAAACGCGTCTGGATATAGCGCTTGATGTAGTCCGACGCCTGCATGAAGCTCTGGTTGCCCATGGTCACGCCGATGTAGACGATGGGCGTGGAATCCGCCTCGACCTTGCTGATGATGGGCTCGTCGATCTCGTCGGGCAGGTAACGACGTGCGCGCGACACCTTGTCGCGCACGTCCGCCGCTGCGGCATCGGGATTGCGCGACAGGCTGAACTTGATGTTGATGAGGCTGCGCTCGGAGCGGCTGCGCGAGGTCATCACATCCACGCCCTCGATGCCCGAAAGCTGGTCTTCGAGCGGCTTGGTGACCTGGGATTCCACCACTTCGGGCGAGGCACCGGTATAGGCCGTGATGACGGAGACGATGGGTTCGTCGATGGCGGGGTATTCGCGCACCGTCAGGCGATCGTAGGAAATCAGGCCGATCAGCACGATCACCAGCGACAGTACGCTGGCAAACACGGGACGCCGGATGCAGGTTTCAGAAATCTTCATGGCGATGGTGCATCAACGACCCGCCGCGCCGGCGCTCGCCTCGGCCGTGCCCTGCGCCGCCGGCAGCACGTGTACGGCTGCCCCATCCTGCACCTTCTGCAGGCCCGAGACAAGTACGGTATCGTCGGCCTCCAGCCCGCTCACGACCTCGACCATGCCGTCGCGGCGCAGGCCCAGCACGACGGCGATCCGCTGCGCCCGACCGTCCACGACCCGGTAGACGTAGCTGGTGTCGCCCGCCGGCGCGATGGCGGCTTCGGGGACGACGAGGGCATCCTTGCTGTCGAACTGCAGCTGCACGCGGGCGAACATGCCGGGCCGCAGGCTGGCATCCGCATTCGGAACCTTGGCGCGCAGTAGAATGGAACGCCCGCCCACGTCGACCAGCGGGCTGATGGCGCCGACCACGCCTTCGCGCACCGCGTCGGGCAAGGCATCGAAGCTCAGGGCGATGCGCGTGCCCACGCGGACCCGGCCCAGGAACTGCTCGGGAATGCGGAAATCCACATTGAGCGGATCGATCGACTCCAGCGGCGCCAGATCATTGCCGGGGCTGACGTAGTCGCCCACCGACACCTGACGCAGGCCGATCAGGCCATCGAACGGCGCCACAATGACTGTCTTGTCGAGCTGGGCCTTGGCGAGCGCCACCGCGGCCTGCTGCACCTTGAGCTGGCTTGCCGCCTCATCGCGCGCCTGGGCGCTGATGAAACCCTGGCGCGTGAGTTCCTGCGCACGGCGGTAATGGCTGTTGGCCAGACTGAGCGCCGCCTGTGCGCTGGCCAGTTCCGCCTCCGGGATCGCACCATCCAGACGAATCAGCATCTGACCTTTTTCCACCGCGCCGCCCTCGTGAAAGCCGATCTCCGCGATGCGCCCGCTGATCTCGGGACGCAGCATGACGGCATCCTGCGAGCTCAGGCTGCCCACGGCGCTGACGCTTTGCGTGAGCGTGCGCGTCTTCACCGCGGCCACCTCCACCCCGATGCTCTCCTCGCCCTCGGGGGCCTGCTCGGCATGCGATACCGGCAGCAGCGCCGTTGGCGCCACGCCCTGCTGCGACGGCTTCTGCCACACGCGCAATCCGCCCACCAGTCCACCCAGCAACAGCGACAATATTACGAGTTGCGAAAGTATTTTTTTCATCATGGGCAATGTACCCCAGAAGCGCCCTTTCTACACGTCTTTGCTGCGCTTTTTTGCCAGATCGACGCCAAGGTTGGCCAGTGCATCGGCACGTTCGTTGCCAGGATCGCCCACATGGCCGCGCACCCACTGCCAGGTGACCGCATGCTCCTGCACCAGCCCATCCAGCGTGCGCCACAAATCCTCGTTCTTCACCGGCTTGCGTGCCGCCGTGCGCCATCCGCGCCGCTTCCAGTCCGCCAGCCACTGCGTCATGCCTTTCTGGACGTACTGCGAATCCGTATGCACGACGATGGCGCACGGCCGTTTGAGGGCCTTCATGGCCTGGATGACCGCCATGAGTTCCATGCGGTTGTTGGTGGTGTCGCGCTCGCCGCCATACAGCTCGCGCTCGTGCGGGCCGCATTGAAGCAGCACGCCCCATCCTCCGACACCAGGATTGCCCTTGCAAGCGCCATCAGTCCATGCCTTGACCGGATACATCGACCCACTCATTGTCCCACCTTGTTCGAACGATAACGCCGCCGCAGGGCCTGGCGCCCCACGACAGCCGCCGGATAGGCCCGCGCTGGGCGCCAGGCGCGCCCGACCAGCCGCATGCCGGCCACCCGCTTGATCGCGGACACGACATAAACGGCCCCGCACACGGGCCACCAGCGATCGCCGGCTGCCTCCATGAACGACCAGCGCTCCAGCCAGCGCGTCGTGGTGCAGGCCGGCGCGTAACACCCGAAACGCCCGCGGTCCAGCTCGAACGACAGGAGCTTGAACCAGTCCTTCAGACGCACCAGCGAGACCTGCAAATGGGCCGGCACCGGCAACAGAGGATCCAGCCCCGGCATGCGCTCGCGCAGACCCCACAGACTCCAGGGGTTGAAACCGGAAATCACGACCCGCCCTTCGGGCATGAGGATGCGTTCGGCTTCGCGCAGGACCTGATGCGGATTGACCGAGCACTCCAGCCCGTGCGGCAAGACCAACAGATCCACGCTCTGGTTCTCGAACGGCAGGTACTCGGGCAAGGCAACCAGCGTGGCCAGGTGTTCCTGCGCGTGCCTGAACATGGATGAACTGCGCTGCTTGTGCCGGATGCGGCTCGCCTGCAGGAAATCCTGCTCGGGCAGGCCGATCTGGACCGCATGGTAACCGAAGACGTTGGCCACCATGCGATCGATCTGCCGCTTCTCCCAGGCCATGATGTACTGGCCGGCTGCGCTGTCGGCCCAGTGCGCAAGCTCTATAATGTGCGGCTGATTCAACTTCAACGTGCTCCTCGCGTATGCCGTCCGCCATGACCTTTCCCGCGCCCACCGGCTACGATCCGGCCCGGCAAGGCCCCCAGCTGATCGCCGTGCCTGCCTTTAGCGACAACTATATCTGGATGGTCTGCAACAATGGCCATGCCATTGTCGTCGACCCCGGGCAGGCGAAACCCGTCATCCGGCTGATTCGTGAGCACCAGCTGGTGTTGGACGCCATTTTACTCACGCATCACCATCACGACCACGTGGGCGGCGTGCCCGAGCTGGACAAGGCCTTCGCCCCCGTCGTCTACGGTCCGGCAAACGAGTGCCTGCCGCTGTGCCATCATCGGCTGGCAGAGGGCGATACCGTCACGCTGCCCGGGGTGGACATGACGCTGGGCGTGCTGGACGTGCCCGGCCATACCGCGGGCCACATCGCGTATCACGGCGCGCTGCCCGATGGCCAGGCCGTGCTGTTTTGCGGCGACACTCTGTTTGCGGCCGGTTGCGGGCGCCTGTTCGAAGGCACGCCGGCGCAAATGCACGCATCGCTGGAAAAACTGGCGCAACTGTCTTCTGATACACTGCTATGCTGCGCGCATGAGTATACGCTCGCCAACTTGGCGTGGGCGCTCGCGGTGGAACCGGAAAACACGGCATTGCAACAACGCCAGCAGGCGGTGGCGCAGCTGCGCCGGCAAAACCTGCCCAGCCTGCCGCCCCGTCTGGAAGCAGAATGGCAGACCAATCCTTTCCTGCGGACGGCACAACCGCAAGTCATGGCGGCTGCCGCGCGCTTCGCGGGCCGGGATCTGCCCGACGAGATTGCCGTCTTCGCCTGCCTGAGAGAATGGAAGAATCAGTATTGACCGCGTATCCATGACTTTCCTGAGCCGCCTTTTTTTCCTTCTGGTTTTCGCCACGCTTGCCGGTTGCGCCAACGTCAGCCAACAGGCCGACAGCAGCGTGTCCCCGGGCGCGCGCATCGCCACCGATACCTCCCGCACCATCGACCTGACGCATCCGCCCCGCGATGCCTGGGACCGCATCCGGCGCGGCTTCGCCATTCCCAACCTGAACAGCGAGCGCGTCGATCACTGGACGCGCTATTACGCATCGCATCCGCGCTCCATCCATGCCATGGCGCAGCGCGCCGGCAAATACCTCTACCACATCGTCGACGAGCTCGACCAGCGCGACCTGCCCACCGAGCTGGCCCTGCTGCCATTCGTCGAAAGCGCCTACGATCCCACCGCCCTGTCGCGCTCCCAGGCGTCGGGGCTGTGGCAGTTCATTCCCAGCACCGGGCGCCACTTCAACCTTCAACAGGACTGGTGGGAAGACCAGCGCCGCGACCCCATCGCATCGACGGCGGCCGCGCTGGATTACCTGGCCTACCTGTACGATCTGCAGGGTGACTGGTATCTTGCCCTGGCCTCGTACAACTGGGGCGAAGGCGCGGTGCGGCGCGCCGTGGCCAGGAACGAAGACGCCGGCAAGCCGGCGGACTACCTCTCTCTCGAGATGCCGGACCAGACCGCCAACTATGTTCCGCGGCTGCAGGCCATCAAGAACCTGATCGCCGAACCGGAACGCTACGGCCTGACCTTGCCGGAAGTCGGCAACACCCCTTATTTCGCCAGGGTTCCGCGTCGGCACAATATCGATGTCAATGTGGCCGCGCAGCTGGCCGAGATGCCGCTGGAAGAATTCAGGGCCCTCAACCCGTCGCACAACCAGCCCGTGATCCCGGCCGGCACCGCGCCCGCACTCCTGCTGCCGGCCGACAAGGTCGAACTGTTCAACAGCAATCTGCGCGAATACAAGGGCCGGCTGAGCGCCTGGAAGATCCATACGCCCAGCCAGGGCGAAACCTACGCCTCGATCGCGCGGCAATACGGCGTTTCACTGACTCAGCTGCGCCAGATCAATGGCCTGGGCAAGCAACAACAGACCGCCCTGCAGCAATCCCTGCTGGTGCCCGACACCACCCCCGATCCGCTCGCCAATCTGTTGCTGGCGGGACGGGACAGCATTTCACTGAGCGCCCTGCACGTGTCCAGCGTGGCCTTGCTCAGCCTGCATCAGGCGGGCAAGCCGGCCGACAACGCGCCGGCGCGCGGGCAAAGCAAGGCCAAGGTCAGGATACACCGCGTCAAACCAGGCGACACCCTGTACGGGCTGGCGCGCCAATACAACACATCGGTCGCAGAACTGCAACGAATCAACCGCATCAAGGGCAACCATCTGGCGAGGGGCGCCCGCTTGCGCATACCCGACAAACGGGTGCAGGGCTGATCGCGCAACACGGCAGTCCGGCCCGCAAACGGGCCGAAACGGGATTTTGATCAAACACATAAGGAAGAAACCATGGGTTTCCTTCAGGGTAAACGCATACTGGTGACGGGGGTCATCTCCAACCGTTCCATCGCCTGGGGCATCGCCCAGGCCTGTCGGCAGCAGGGCGCCGAGATCGCGCTCACCTACGCGGGTGAGCGCTTCAAGGAGCGCGTGGAACAATTCGCCGAAGCGCTCGGCACGCAAATCGTCATTCCCTGCGACGTGACGCAAGACACGGACATCGAGCAGGCCTTTCAGACCCTGGGCGAGCACTGGGATGGCCTGGACAGCCTGGTGCATTCCATCGGCTTTGCCGCGCGCGAGTCCATCGCCGGCGATTTTCTCGATGGCTTCACGCGTGAAAACTTCCACATGGCCCATGACATCTCCGCCTACAGCTTCGCGGCCATGACCAAGGCCGCCCTGCCCCTGCTCAAGGGCCGGGCCAGCTCGGTACTCACGCTGACTTACCTGGGCGCTGAGCGGGTCATCCCGCACTACAACACCATGGGCCTGGCCAAGGCGTCGCTGGAAGCCAGTGTGCGCTACCTGGCGTCGGATCTGGGCCCCATGGGCATTCGCGCCAACGCCATTTCGGCAGGGCCCATCAAAACGCTTGCCGCCTCCGGCATCAAGGATTTCCAGCTGATCTTCAAGTTCGTCGAAGCCCAGGCGCCCCTGCGGCGCAACGTGACCATCGAGGACGTGGGCAATGCGGCCGCCTTTCTGCTTTCCGATCTGGCGTCGGGCATCACCGGGGAAATCGTTCACGTCGATGGCGGCTTCGCCAGCGTCGTGCCCGGCATGCGCTGATCAGGCCGGCTCCGAAGCGGCAAGGGGAAACAGCACCGGTGCCGCCCCCGGCACCCACACTGCGGCCTTGTGCATCACTTGTGCGAACGCGGGGCCCTGCACGATGCGCGCCAGCCAGGCCTGCAAGGCGGGCCAGTCCTGCGCCGTGAACCAGGCCTCATCCACACGCGCAAACTGGCGCACGAACGGGGCCAGGGCCAGATCGGCCAGCGCAGGACGATCGCCGTACAGCCAGGGCCGCTCGCGCAGGCGCTCATCGATGGCCCGCAGCCAGCGTGCCGCCACATCGCGGTCACCCGTGCCGGCATGCAGGCCGAAACGGCCCGGATACTTGTAGCGATCCAGGCGTGCCTTGAAAAAGGTATCGTTCTGCTGTACCAGCATCAGCATCTCGCTCAGGTTCCCTTCCTGCGGCTGCAGCAGGCCCTGCGGATCATGGCGCTGCAGCGCCCAGAGCATGATGTCCAGGCTTTCATCGATCACCCGCCCGGCCCGCGTCAGCAGCACGGGCACCGTCGCCTTGGGCGAGGCGCGCAGCAGCGCCTCGGGCTTGTCGCGCAGACTCACTTCGCGCAACTCGCACACCTGGCCGGCCGCGAGCAGGGCCAGGCGCGCGCGCATGGCGAACGGACAGCGGCGAAAGGAATACAGCACGGGATAGCTCTGGCCGACGTGCATTTGCCCGCGTGCGTGAGCCAGGGCAATCTGGCGCTGGCGTTCGGCCAGCCGCGCGCGGCGCTGTGCCGTGAGCGTGTCGTGGCAATGCGGGCAGCAAATGCCTTCCTCGTACAGCGCAGACGCCCTGTCGCTGTCGCTCACGGGCCAGCGACAGGCGCGGCACAGGCGGTGGCTGCCCTGCGCCAGGCCGTGGCCCACCGCCACGCGCTCGTCGAACACGAAACACTCGCCCTGCCATCGACTTTGCTCCTGCGGCACCGTCTCCAGGTACTTGAGGATGCCGCCCCGCAGGTGATAGACCTCGTCGAAGCCCTGGGTGCGCAGGTAGGCGGTCGACTTCTCGCAGCGGATGCCGCCGGTACAGAACATCGCCACGCGCGGCTTGCCCGCCAGCGCGCCGCCCGGCCGGGACTGCTCCTGCACCCACTGCGGAAAAGCGGAAAACGTCGTCGTGCGCGGATTCACGGCGCCTGTGAAACTGCCAATCGCGACTTCATAATCGTTGCGCACGTCTACCGTCACCACGTCGGGCTCGGCAATCAGGGCATTCCAGGCCTGCGCATCGACGTAACGGCCGGCCATGGCGGCGGGATCCAGTCCGGGCACGCCCAGGGTGACGATCTCGCGCTTGAGCTTGACCTTCATGCGATAGAAAGGCATGCGGGCGGTGCGGGATTCCTTGTGCTCCAGCCCGCCCAGCCCGGGCAGCGCGCGCAGATGATCCAGCACGGCCCGCAGCCCCGGTTCGGGGCCCGCAATCGTGCCATTGATGCCCTCGTGCGCGAGCAGCAGCGTGCCCTTGACCCCATGCCGCTGGCACAGCGAGAGCAGCGGTTCGCGCAGCGCCGCCGGATCGGGCAGCGACGCGAAGTGATAAAGGGCAGCAACCAGGAAAGAAGGCATGGGCGCGCATCCGGGCCAAAAGGGCGATTTTAACCGAGCGACCCCTGACGATGCAGCCGGTTCGCATGCACGGCCGCCATCCATTCCTCGTTCGTGGGCTCGACCAGAACCGTCACCCGACTTTCCGGCGACGAAATCACCGGCGCACTGGCGGCATTCGCCGCTTCATCCAGGCTGATGCCCAGGTACGCCAGCGCGCTGCAGACCCTGGCCCGCAGGACATCGCTGTGCTCGCCCACGCCGGCAGTGAACACCAGCATGTCCAGCCCGCCCAGCAAGGCGGTGACGGCGCCGATCTCGCGGATCATGGAGCGCACATACAATTCGAGCGCGATGCGGACCTGGTCGTTGACCTGCTCTTGCGCCAGCAGCACGCGCAGATCGCAGGACAGGCCGGATACGCCCAGCAACCCGGATTCATGGTTGAGCATCTGGCCGACCCGCGCAAGCGGCAGGCGATCGACTTCCATCAGGTAGAGGATGGCGCCGGGGTCGAGCGCCCCGCAGCGCGTGCCCATCATCAGGCCGTCCAGCGTGGAAAAGCCCATGGTCGTCGCCGCGCTTTCGAAATTCTTCATGCCGCACAGCGACGCCCCGTTGCCGATGTGGCCCACGATCACCCTGCCGCGCGCCGCCTCGCCGTGACGCTCGCGTAGCACGGTTGCGATGTATTCGTAGGACAGCCCGTGAAAGCCATAGCGCTGCAAACCTTTTTTCCATGCATCCCAGGGCAGCGGGAGAATCTGCTCCACGCGCGGCAGGCTGCGATGAAACGCCGTATCGAAACACGCGTACTGCGGCAGCTGCGCATCGTCGGCCAGCAGCGCGTCGACGGCCTGCAGGGCGAAGGGCTGATGCAGGGGCGCAAGCGGGATATAGCCGCGCAAGTCCGCCAGCACAGCCTTGTCGATGCGCACCGGCTCGGAATACTTGGTGCCGCCATGCACGATGCGATGCACGACCGCATCCAGGCTGCGCCCGGCCAGGTGCTTGTGCACGGCCGCGCGAATGACGGCCAGCGCAAGCAGATAGCTTTCACCCTCGGCGGTATCGATCTCGACGGTTTCCATGCCGGCGACGCGATGGCAGGGCCGCCCTTCGCCGATGCCATCGACCTGTCCCGCGCACAGGGCTTCGCGCGGCACCGCCGTGGGCGTGGTTTCAAAAACGGCGTACTTGATGCTGGAAGACCCGCAATTGAGCACGAGAATCAGATGCGAGGCGGTAGTCACGGGCGCGCTCCGAAAAAGGGAAGACGGGAACAGCAACAGCATACCCGAGCGCGGTGCGCACGTTGCCATTGCGGGCCGCGTCGGTTAAAACCATGGGTGCCACACCCCGTGTGCGCCTGCCGCCAGGTGGCGGCACACTCGTTTCATCAATCATCACCGGATTCAGCATGTCAGACATCAAACGCATAGACAGCAACCAGCGCATGAGCCGCGTCGTCATTCATAACGGCGTCGCCTATCTTGCCGGGCTCACGGCCAGCAACACCAACGGCACCGTCGCCGAGCAGACGCGCGAAGTACTGGAAAAAATCGACCAGTTCCTGGCCAAGGCCGGCACGGACAAATCCCGTCTGCTGACGGCGCAGATCTGGCTGCGCGACCTGGATCGCGACTTCGAAGCCATGAACGAGGTCTGGAGCGCCTGGGCCGACCCCGCCAACATGCCCACGCGCGCCACCTGCGAAGCACGCCTGGCCGCGCCCAGCATCCTGGTCGAGATCATCGTATCCGCCGCCGTGTAAACGCGCATGATGGCCCTGGTACAGCGGGCGGCCTGCGCCCGGGTCGACATTGCCGGCCACAGCGTCGGGGCCATCGACCACGGCCTGCTGGTCCTGGTGTGCGCCGAACAGGGCGACACCACGGCGCAGGCCGACCGCCTGCTGGAAAAATGCCTGAAACTGCGCATTTTCTCCGACGCCCAAGGGCGCATGAACCGCAGCGTGCAGGACGTCGGCGGCGGCCTGCTGATCGTCAGCCAGTTCACGCTCGCGGCCGATACGCGCAAAGGCCACCGGCCCGGCTTCAGCCAGGCGGCCGAACCGCAACTGGGCGAGCACCTCTATGACCACTTCGTGGCGCGCGCGCACGCGCTGCACGCGCCCGTGGCAAGCGGGCGCTTCGGCGCCGACATGCAGGTATACCTGGTCAACGATGGACCAGTCACCATTCCCCTGCGCATGGCCCCGCCGGACCCGGCATGATCGCAGGCGCCACGCGATAGAAACAAAAAGACACAATATTTTGACAAACCATGCAATTTGAGCAACGATAAAGCGCTTGCCGGGCGTATTCGCAAATCAACAATCATGCCCGTGCAGGAATGGCTGCCCACACAGCCCATAACAAAACACTGAAGGAGACATCATGAAGCTGCACGGTCTTGCACTGGCCGCATCGGCCACCCTCATTTCCGCCGCCTTTGCCACCGTGGCAAGCGCAGCGGACGATCCCATCCGCATCGGCGTGAGCATTGCGCAATCGCCCCCGGGCTCCGTGGTCCAGGGCACCCAGGTCAAGCAAGGTGCCGAGATCATGATGAAACTCATCAACGACGCCGGCGGCGTAATGGGTCGCCAGATCGAACTGGTGTATGAAGATGATCAGGGCATCCCGGAAAAAGGCCGCTCGGCTGCGGAAAAGCTGCTGACGCGCGACAATGTGGTCGCCCTCACCGGTGGGCACCAGAGCTCGGTGTGCCTGGCCGCCATCGAAGTGGCGCACGCCTACAAAATGCCCTACGTGAACACCAACTGCTGGTCCGACGATATCCGCGAAAAAGGCTATCCGGAAGTCTTCAACCCGGGCAACTACAACCCGCGCGTGTCTTCGGCCATGGCCGAAACCATTGCGGCCCTGGGGGTCAAGAGCGTCGTTGCCTTTGCCGAAAACACCGATTATGGCATCGGGCAGGCCAAGGTCCTGGGCAAGTTCCTGGCTGAAATGGCGCCCAACACCAAATACAAGTACGAGGCCCTGGACCGCGCCGGCAAGGATTTCACGCCCGCCGTGCTGCCCCTGCGCGGCAGCCCGCCCGAAATGGTCGTCAACGTCATGCTGCCGCCGGCCGCCTACATCCTCATGAACCAGCTCTACGAGCAAGGCGTGGCGCCCAGCGCCAAGACCTGGTTCTACGACGGCGCGGGCATCGCCGATTATCCTGATTTCTGGGACAACGTGAAAGAAGCCGGGCAATACATGCTCGCCTTCGGCCTCTACCACCCCAAAATGCCCATGCCTGAAATGGGCGAGAAAGTCGGCAAGATCTACCAGGACAAATACGGTAACGAACCCAACCGCCTGATCTTCCAGGCCGCCGACTCCGTCCTGTTGATCGCCAAGGCCATCGAGGCCGCGGGATCCACCGATGCCGCGGCCCTCATCAAGGCCATGGATGACATGCAGTTCGACAGCATCCGCGGCAGCTTCAAGTTCTCGCAGGAGCCGGGCTATACCTACAAGCAGTGGGTAGACATCCCCTTCGCCACCTATCAGATGACAGAGGTGAACCAGCCCCTGAGCCAGACGCTGCTGATCCAGGCCACCGGACAGCCACTGCAGACGGAAAAACTGGTCAAGCCGGCCAACTAAGGGCAAACCGGGGCTTGCCCCTGTTCCAATCCATGAACGACTCTGCCGGGGCAGGCCTGCCCCGGCAATGCGGGGGATTATTGTGCTGGCGCTCGACCTGTTCGTGAACGGCCTGATCATCGGCCTGTATTACGCCCTGATGGCTGTGGGGCTCACCATGGTGTTCGGCATCCTCAAGGTGGTGAACTTCGCCCACGGCGAGTTCTACATGGTGGGGGCATACACCTATACCCTGGTATCGCTCAAGCTGGGCATCCCGCCCTGGATGGCGCTGCCCATGGCGGCCGCGGCCGGTGCCGCCATCGGCTGGCTCACCGAGCGCACCCTGATGCGCCCCCTGTATGCGGGCTATTCCTCCTGGGGCCTCATGAAGGACGAATACGCCGTCGTCGTCACCTTCGGCCTCTCGCTGCTGCTCATCAACCTGTTCGACAAGGTCATCGGCCCCTATCCGATGCGCGGCCCCTCGCTGTCCAGCGTCACGCGCATGAGCGTGGGCCCCTTCATGATGAGCGGACAGAAACTCATCACCGCGGCCGTGGCCATCGTCCTGCTCATCGGTCTGGCGATCTTCATCAAGCGCTCGCTCTGGGGCCGCTGGGTCCAGGCCGTGGCCCAGAACCGCTTCGGCGCCTCCATCGCCGGCATCGACACCGCGCGCGCCAGCAGCATCATTTTCATGGCTTCGGGCGTGCTGGCCGCCATCGCCGGCGCCCTCCTGGCGCCCGTCATCAACGCCGCGCCCGACGTCGGCATCTTCCCGGCGGTCAAATCCTACGTCATCGTGGTCATCGGCGGCATGGGCTCCATCCCGGGCAGCATCGTGGCCGCCCTGCTGCTGGGGGTGCTCGAAAGCTTCGGCGCGGTCTATCTGTCCTACGATTATCGCGACACCTACGGGCTGATCCTGCTCATCCTCATCCTGCTGTTCCGTCCCCAGGGGCTGTTCGGCGAACGCACGCGCGAGGTCTAGCCCATGAACCCGTCCATTGCCCGCCACCCCAACCTGTATGCCAGCAAGCTGCGCGTCGAGCTGCGCCTGAGCCTGGTCCTGCTGCTGGCCCTCGCCGCGCTGCCGCTGGGCGTGAGCTCGCCCTACTGGCTGGGCGTGCTCATCGTCAGCATGTACTTCGCCATGCTGTCCACCGGCTGGAACCTGCTGGCCGGCTATACCGGACAGTTTTCCCTGGCGCCGGCCGCCTTCGCCATGCTGGGCGGCTACACCACCGGCCTGCTGGCCTTCCACTGGAAAGTGCCGCTCTGGATCGGCCTGCCGCTGTCCTTCGTCATTCCTGGCCTCATCGGCCTGGTGCTGGGCCGCATCGTGCTGCGCCTGGCCGGCGCCTACCTGGCGCTCACTACGCTGTCTTTTGCCGAAATCGCGCGCCTGGTCATCTACAACTCGATCGACTTCACGCGCGGCGATCAGGGGCTGAACGTCCCCTCCCTGCTCGACAGCCGGCTGGGCTACTACTATCTCTTCCTGCTCGCCCTCACCGGCAGCGTCATCCTGACCTACGCCTTGCTACGCCGGCCGGCGGGGCGCTTCCTGCAAGCCATCCGCGACGACGAGCTCGGCGCCGCAGCGCGCGGCATCGACGTCGTGCGCTACAAGACGCTGGCGTTTTTCCTCAGCTGCGCCGTCTGCGGCTTCGCGGGTGGCCTGTACGGCAGCTTCGCCCGCCTCGTCAGCCCCGAACTGGGCCTCATCGCCCAGACCGGCATCGTGATCGCCATGGTGGTCATCGGCGGCATGGGCACGTTGGTCGGCCCGCTCATCGGCGCGCTGCTCGTCTACGTGGTGTCGGAATGGCTGCGCGACGTCGGCGGCATACAAATGATCGTGTTCGCCGCCCTGGTCATCATCTTCGCGCGCTTCTTCCGCGAAGGCCTGTGGGGCCTGGCCCGCCGCACACGCCTGCTGCACCTGGCCGAAGGGAAAAGGGGAGCCTGATGGCGCTGCTCGAACTACATGACCTGAAAAAACACTTCGGCGGCCTCAAGGCCGTGGACGGCGTCAGCATGCAGGTGCACGAAGGCGAACTGCTGGGGCTGATCGGACCGAACGGCTCGGGCAAGACCACCGTGCTCAACCTGATCTCGGGCTATCTGGCGCTGGATCATGGCCGGGTGACGCTCGATGCGCACGACGTCACCGGCATGAGTCCGCAAAAACTGGCCCACCACGGCCTGCTGCGCATGTTCCAGACTACGCGTGTCTTCAACCGCATGACCACCGTCGACAACCTGCTCGTCACCGGGTTTGCACTGGGCCTGAACGAAACGCAGGCCTGGGCGCGCGCGCAGGCGCTGCTGGCTGATCTGAAGCTCGAACACGTCATGACTCTGGATGCCGGCCATCTTTCCGGCGGCCAGCGCAAGCTGCTCGAGTTCGGCATGTGCTTCATGGTCCCTCCGCGCGTGGCGCTGCTGGACGAACCGTTTTCGGCCGTACACCCCACGCTGAAGGAAACCATGGCGCACTTCATCCGTTCGCGCAACGAAGCGGGGCAGACCTTCATCCTGGTCAGTCACGACATGCCCGTCATCGTCGAGCTCTGCCCGCGCTCGGTGTGCATGAACCTGGGGCGCGTCCTGGCCGAAGGCCCCACCCACCAGGTGCTGCATTCCGAAGCCGTGATCGAAGCGTACCTGGGCGACGAGATCAAGGAAGAACACGATGCCTGAACGCCTGCTGCAACTCGAGGACGTGACGTCGGGCTACATGGAAGACATCGACGTGCTGCGCAACGTCTCGCTCACGGTGCGCAAGGGCGAGATCAGCGGCCTGATCGGCCTGAACGGCGCCGGCAAGTCCACCCTGTTCAAGACCATCTACGGCTTCCTGCGCCCCCGCCAAGGCCATGTCCGCCTGGCCGGCCAGGACATCACCGGCCTGCAGCCGCACGAGATGATCGACCAGGGGCTGTGGTACATCCCCCAGGAATCCAGCCTCTTTCCCTACCTGAGCGTGGAAGAGAACCTGCTTCTGCCGCTGCAGGGACGGCGACGCCGGTTCGCGCACCTCATCGACCAGCGCCTGCACGACACCCTGGAACAGTTCCCGGTGCTGGCGGACAATCTGCGCAAGCAGGCGGGCGATCTGTCCGGCGGTCAGCAGAAATCCCTGGAATTCGCCAAGGCCTACATGGTGCAGCCGCGCGTCTGCCTGATCGACGAACCCGGCATCGGGCTGGCGCCCAAGGTCGCTGGCGAAATCTTCCAGTGGATCAGCGTGTTCGCCCACGGCGGTATCGGCGTGCTGCTGGTCGACCACAACGTGCGGCGCGTAGTCGCCATGTCCAACCACATTTACGTGCTCAGCCTGGGTGAGATCACGGCGCACGGCACGCCTGAAGACTTCGCCGGCGACCTGCACGAACAGGTGCGCGAATGGCTGGGCGTGAATCTCTGAGGCGCCGCCCAGGGGCGCTGGCCCTCACGGCAGGGTGATCACCGCCTCGGCCGCATCCAGCCCCTCGCTCTGCGTGAGCAGGTTGGCGAAATAGGCCGCGGCCGACTGGAGGTGGGAGACCCAGTACGGCGTGGGCTGCAGGCCCAACCGGGTCACCGGCCCGGTAATGCCGACGCTGTAGATCACGCCCGCACCCGGCAGGTGTACGGGACACGCATAGGCCATGACGACGGCCTCGATTTCACGATCGCAAACAGCGAACCCCTGCTCGCGCACGGTGCGCAGGTGATCCTTGACGGCGTCCATGTCCGTCAGCGTGTTTTCCGTCAGGCGCGGCAGGGGCGCTTTCAGCACCCGGTCGACGACCGCGTCGGACTGCCAGGCGATGATGGCCTTGGCGCTGGCCGCCGCATGAGCCGGCAGGGTTTCACCGGGAAACACATGCAGCCGATACCCCTGCCCCGGCACCGAGCGCGCCACGGTATGCACGGCGTCCACACCCAGCTTCACGATGTAGCTAGTTTCCTTGACCTGCTCCGCCAGCCAGTCGCAAGTGATCTGCGCCATGTTTTCGGCCACATCCCGGTTCTGCCCGAGCCGCAGGATGCGCCACATCCGCCGGCCGATATGGAAGCTGCGCTGGCGGCCGCCGCTGGTTTCCAGCGCCCCGGCAGCTTCCAGCACCCCCACGAGGCGATGGATGGTGGGTTTGGGCAAACCCATCATCTGCGCCAGTTCCGTCAGGTTCAGGCCGCCCTGCGCCGCTGCGACGATCTCGAGAATGGAGAGATAGCGCTCCAGCGGCGTGGTGGGCGCCGTGCGCACGGGCGCCGATGGCTGATTTTTGGTCATGCACAATTTTAGCGGACACCCGACAATAGGCCATACCCCTATTGACAAGCAGGGGCTTCTGATTGCCTAATATCATTTATCAGAACATTATTCCGAAAATCGAGATCAACCGCCAACCTGGAGCATGCCTGTGGGCAATGTCAATATCGGCGTGGATGTCGGCGGCACATTCACTGACTTCATTCTCATCGACCGCGAAAAAGGCGCCTATCGTACCGCCAAGGTCCCGACGACACTGTACGACCGTTCGGCCGGCTTCATGCAGGGCCTGGAGGCACTGGGCGCCGCGCCAGCGGCCATCGATCTGTTGGTGCACGGTACCACGGCGGGCACCAACGCCGTGCTCGAGCGCAAAGGGGCCCGCACCGGGCTCATCACCACGCGCGGATTTCGTGACGTGCTGGAGCTGGGCCGGCGCACGCGCCCCCATGCCTATGGCCTGTCGGGCAGCTTCGAACCGCTGATCGAACGCCAGTTTCGCCTCGAGGTCGGCGAGCGCATCGACGCCAAGGGCCAGATCGTCACGCCGCTGGATGAAGACGATGTGCGCAGTGCCGTGCAGCGCCTGCTGGCCATGGGCGTCGAATCGGTGGTCATCCATTTCCTGCATTCCTACGTCAACCCCGAGCACGAGGCGCGCTGCGCGCAATGGGTCCGGGCGCTCTGGCCCAACGAGAACGTCATCGCCGGGCACGAAATCATCCGGGAACTGCGCGAATTCGAACGCGGCAGCACCGCCGCCATCCACGCCAGCATTCGCCCCATCGTCACCGACTACATTCTTCAGGTCGACAAAGCGCTGAAGGCCAGCGGCTTTCGCAAGGAACTGCTCATCATGCAAGCCAATGGCGGCATGATGACCTCCTCCATCGTGGGCGAACACGCGGTGCAGACCATCATGTCGGGGCCTGCGGCCGGTGTCCTGGCCGCGGCGCGCATCGCCCAGGCAGCGGGCCTGCCCAACGTCATCACGGGCGACATGGGCGGCACCAGCTATGACGTGGCGCTGATCGTGAACGGGGAACCCGTGATCACGGCGGAAAAAGACCTGGCTTACGCCGTGCCCATCCGCATTCCCATGATCGACATCCACAGCATCGGCGCCGGTGGCGGCAGCATCGCCCACATCGACAAGGCCGGCATGCTGCGCGTGGGCCCGGAAAGTGCCGGCTCCGACCCTGGCCCCATCGGCTACGGCCGCGGCGGTACCCGCCCCACGATCACGGATGCGAACTTCCTGCTCGGCCGCCTGAATCCCGATGCCATCACCGGCAGTACGGCGCATGCCTCGCTCGAACAGATCGCTGCAGCGATGCAGGAACAGATCGGCAGCCACCTCGGGCTGGATGCCTTGCAGGCCGCCGCCGCCGTCATCGAGGTGGCCGTCAACGATCTGGCCGGCGCCATCCGCCTGATCTCGATCGACAAGGGGCACGATCCGCGTGACTTTGCCCTCATGCCCTATGGCGGTGCCGGGCCCCTGCACGTGGTCGCCATCGCACGCGAACTGGGCATCCCGCGCATCATCATCCCCCGTTTCCCGGGCCTGACCTCGGCCCTGGGCTGCGTGATGGCCAACGTGCGGCACGACTTCGTGCAGACGATCAACAAGCCCCTGGCCGGCCTGGACGTGGCGCAGATCGAAGCCATCAAGGCGGATCACGAAGCGCGCGGGCGCGGCCTGCTGCGCCAGGAGCAGGTCGATCTGACCGGCATCGAAGTGCGCCACGACGCCGAGCTGCTGTATCGCGGCCAGTCCCACGTCCTGCGCATTCCCCTGCCCGATGCCGCATTCGACAGCGCACAAGTGGAACGGGCATTCGCCCAGGCCTACCTGGACCGCTTTGCGCTGTCCCTGCCGGAAATGGTCCCCGTACTGGTCAATCTGCGCACGACCGTCACGGGCCTGCGCGCGCCCGTGAGCCTGGACGTATTCCGACCGGCTGCGGGCACGCTCGAGGACGCGCTCGTCGACACCCGCCCGGTCTATTTCGACGGCACCTGGCAGCCAACCCGCATCTTCCGGCGCGACCGCCTGCCGCTGGCCGCACGTTTCAGCGGTCCCGCCATCATCGAACAGGCGGACTCCACCATCGTGATCGATCCCGGCGTGCACTGCAGCGTCGACGCCCATGGCAATCTGCTGGCCGAGATCGGCGCCGCCGCACAGCCCGAAACCCCGACCCACGCTCACCTGGAGACCCAGGCATCATGAACGCTCCCACCCTCATGGACGTGGACATCGACATCGATCCCGTCACGCTTACCGTCATCGGCAAAGGCCTGGAGCAGGTCTGCAACGAGATGGACCTGGTCCACGAAAAAACCTCGTTCTCGCCGGTCATCTCGGAGTCCTACGACCGCTCCAACGGCATCTACGGCCTGCGCGACGGCCGCCTGATCGCCCAGGGCGCCCTGGGCCTGCCGATCTTCGTCGGCGTGATGCAGGAAACCACGCGCTGCGTATGCGAGGCGCGCGATGATTTCGAGGACGGCGACGTCATCCTGGTGAACGATCCCTACGCGGGCGGCACGCACCTGATGGACGTGAAAATGGTGCGCCCCTTCTTTTATCGCGGCCGCCTGTGGTGCCACCTGTCCAACACGGGGCACTGGCCGGACACCGGGGGCATGGTGCCCGGCGGCTTCAGCAGCACGGCGACGGAGATCCACCAGGAAGGCCTGCGCATCCCGCCGGTCAAGCTGGTGCGCAAGGGCGAGATGGACATGGACATCGTCCATATCGTGCTGGCCAACATTCGCGTCGCCGAAGAACGCATCGGCGACATCAAGGCGCAGATCGCCGCCCTGCACGCCGGCGCGCGACGCCTGACCATGCTGCTGGATCGCTACGGCCAGGAAACGGTGGAAGCCGCCATCGTCGAGCTCGAACGACGCGCCGAGCGCATGATGCGCGCCCACATCGACGCCATTCCCGATGGTACCTACAGCGCCACGGCATACATGGACAGCGACGGCATCGTCAACGAACCGCTGGAAATCAAGGTCGACATCCGCGTGCTGGGCTCGGACATGCATTTCGACCTGTCCCGCTCCAGCCCGCCCTGCGCCGGCCCGCTGAACTCGGTCTGGGCCAGCACGTTGTCCTCGGTCTACCTGGCCATGAAACACATCTTCCCCGATGTGCCACTGAATGCGGGCTGCTTCCGGCCGCTCTCGGTGGACAAGCCCAGGGGCAGCTTCCTGTACGCCGAATACCCTCGGCCCGTCGCCGGTTGCGCGGCCGAAGTCTCGCAACGCATCATGGAGGCGGTCTTCCTGGCGCTCGCCAAGGCGATCCCGCAACGCCTGTTCGCCGCGCCGGCAGGTACCAGCGGCAACCTCGGGCTGGGCGGCTTCGACCCGGATGAAAACCGTGAATACATCATGTATTATTTTTCCGGCGGCGGCTACGGCGGCTGGTGGGAAGGCGACGGCATCACCAACGGCTGCTCGACGATCGGCATTTCCAAGAGCCAGCCGGTGGAAATCCTCGAGCAGCGCTACCCCATCCTTTTCGACCATTACCGCCTGCGCCAGAACTCCGGCGGTGCGGGCGAATATCGCGGCGGCTTCGGCGTCGATTACCAGCTGCGCCTGCTGCGCGGCACCGGCAAAGCCTCCTTCCTCATGGAGCACGGCCGCTTCGGCCCGCCCGGCATCCTGGGCGGCGAGGCGGGTGCCCCCAACCGGATCAGCATCACCCAGGACGGGCACACGACCGCGCCCGCCCACCTGTCCAAGGGGGAGGACTTCCGCCTGCAACCCGGCGATACGATCCGGGTCTGCACCCCCGGCGGTGGTGGCTACGGGGCGGCGTCGCAGCGCGCCGCGCAGGCCATCGAAAAAGATCGACGCAACGGCTATTTCACCGAGGAACCCACGCCATGAGCATCCCCGATCACGAGCAGAAACTGCAGACCCTGCTGCGGCGCTACGCCCAGGCCCATCCTGCCAGCCGCGCCGCCATGCAGGACGCCGCGCGCTGGCTGCCGGGCGGCAATACCCGCTCGGTGCTGCATTACGATCCCTTCCCCCTCGTGATCACCGCAGGGGACGGCAGCCACGTCCAGACGCTGGACGGGCCGCGCTACCTGGATTGCGTCGGCGAGTTTTCCGCCGGCTTGTACGGCCACTGCCAGCCCGCCATCCAGCACGCCATTCACGCGGCGGTCAACAAAGGCCTGACATTGGGCGGGCCCAACACCTGGGAAGCGCAACTGGCGCGGCTGGTCTGCGAACGCTTCGACTCCGTCGAGCGGATACGCTTCTGCAACTCCGGTACCGAAGCCAACCTGTTTGCACTGGCCACGGCCCTGGCCGTTACCGGCCGGCGGCGCATCCTGGTGTTTGACGGCGCCTACCATGGCGGCGTACTCACCTTTGGCGGCGGCATGGGCGCCCTCAACGTGCCCTACGACTACGCCCTGCTGCCCTACAACGATGCCGATGCGGCGCGGCGTTTCCTGCAGAACGGAGGCAGCGATGTTGCCGCCATCCTGGTGGAACCCATCCTGGGCGCGGCGGGCAACATCCCCGGCCAGGCCGCCTTCCTGCAAACCTTGCGCGAAGAAAGCGCGCGCTGCGGCGCCATCCTCATCTTCGATGAAGTGAAGACCTCGCGTTGCGGCCCCGGCGGTATCCAGGGCCTGAACGGCGTCTGCCCGGACATGACGACCTTCGGCAAATACCTGGGCGGCGGACTGCCCCTGGGCGCCTTTGGCGGGCGCGCCGACATCATGGACCATTACGACCCCCAGCGCCCGCAGGCCCTCAAGCACGCCGGAACCTTCAACAACAACGCGGCCTCCCTGGCCGCCGGCACCGCCGGCCTGTCGCAGGTCTATACGCCCGAGCGCGCCAGCGCCTTTCACGCGCGCACCACGGCGTTCAAGACGGCACTGCAGCAACGCATGCAGGATGCCGGCCTGGCGCTGCATCTGACAGGCCATGGTTCCTTCTTCAGCCTGCACATCGGTACGCGTGCGCCGGAGAATGCCGCCGAAGTCACGGCGGACAGCATCGCCCTGCGGCGCCTGTTGCAGCTGCGCTGCCTTGAACTGGGTGTACGCCTGACGGGACGCGGCGACCTCTACCTGAACCTGGCCATGACGGATGACGATCTCGCACAGCTGGGCGACGCCCTGCTGCAGGCCGCCCATGAAATGCTGGGCAGTGTGACCTTCGCCTGAGAGCCTTGCTCAGAACAGGCGATTGGGAATCGCCGTGATGATGCTCGGGAAAAGCATGAACAGGCCCATGGCCAGCAGCATCAGGAGGATGAACGGCACCACCGAACGATAGATGTCCACCATGGTGACGGACGCCGGCGTCACCCCGCGCAAGTAGAACAGGTTGTAGCCGAACGGAGGTGAAAGGAAGCCGATTTCCATGTTGATGATGAACAGGACACCGAACCACACGGGATCGAAACCCAGCTTGATGATGATGGGAACGAAGATAGGCACGGTGATCATGATGATGCCCGTGCTCTCCAGCACCATGCCCAGCAGCAGAAGGAAACACTGCATGCCCAGCAGGATCACCCAGCGGTTCACCTCGAGGCCCAGCACGAAGCTTTCTATCGCGCGCGCGGCCCCCATGGCCGTATAGAAAGTGGACAGCGCCGAGGCGCCGATGATGATCCAGAAGATCATGCACGACAGCAGCAGGGTTTCATTGCAGGCTTCGCGCACCGCCTTCCAGCGCAACCGCCCCAGCACCAGGGAAGCGAATACCGCCCCGACGGCGCCCACCGAGGCCGATTCGGAAACGCTGGCGATCCCGGTGAGCATGGAACCCAGCACGACCACGACCAGGGCCAGCGGCAGGAAGAGCGACTTCAGGCCCGCCAGCTTCTCGCGCCAGGTGTAGGTCCTGATGGCCTCGCCGCCCGCCAGCTCGGGCTGCAGCCAGCCGCGAACGAGCAGGTACAGGCAGAACATGAGCGCAAGCACCAGGCCGGGCAGAATGCCGCCGGCATACAGCTTGCCGATGGACGTGCCGGCGATCAGACCGTAGATGATCATGGTGACACTGGGAGGAATGAGGATTCCCAGCGAACCGCCCGCCGCGATCGTGCCCAGCGCCATATCCTTGCCATAGCCGCGCGACAGCATGGCCGGCACGGCAATCATGCCCATGGCCACCGTCGCCGCACCGCTGATCCCCGACATCGCGGCAAACAGGGTGCAGATGATGACCGTCCCGATCGCCAGGCCGCCGCGCAGTGCACCGAAAAACCGCTCCATGGCATCGTACAGATCGTCGGCGATGCCCGATTTCTGCAGCATAGACGCCATGAAGATGAACAGCGGAATGGATAGATATTCGAAGTTGGCCGTGTTCGAATATGCCCGCAACGCCACCATGTTCAAGCCCGTGGGGCTCCATAGCGTGGCGATCAGGGCGACGCTGAGCCCGCCCAGCGCCAGGGCAATGGGCACGCCCACCGCCAGAAAGAACAGCATTCCCCCGAACAGGAGAATGGAGACCAGAGTCGGGTCAACCATGGGAGTCGATATCAGGATTGGCTGGAAGGGGATGAACCGGCGCCAGGCCGCACGGGCGTGAGCACCTGCTGCCAGGCTTTGAGGACGTGCAGCACCCAGGCCAGCAGGAGCAGGGCCCCGCCGATGGGCACCATGGATTTGGCGACCCACACGGGCCCGCCCCAGGAGCCGGTCGCAGAGCGCTCACCCATGGCGTAGGAGTTGAGAAAGAATTCGCCGCCGCGCCAGATCAGCACGCCGATGAAGAGCGCCGCCAGGGTGGTCGAGAACACCGTATCGATCACGGCCTGCGTGCGCGGCGTGAGGCGGCCGAAGATCACGTCGACCCGGACGAAGTTGCCGCGCAGCAGGGCATACGGCCCGCCCAGATAGATGAAGACCGTCAGCAGCCAGCTGCTCAGGTCCTGCACCCAGGGCTGAGAGGTCTGGAACAGGCCGCGCGAGAACAGCTCGAGACAGATCAGCGTGGCCATACCCAGCACCAGCAGGGAGACCAGCTGGCCCAGGCCGGTCAACAGCGCCTCCAGACGGCGAATGATGGCGTTCAGCACGGCCGCTCCCGTTCCCGATGGTGTGATCAACCGCGTCCCAGCTCGGCCAGATAGGCATCGAGCAGCTTGACGGCCTCTTCAGCCAGCCCGCCTTCCTTGGCGTACTCGCGCCACAGGACTCGCGCGGCCGCTTCCATCTTGACCCATTCTTCCTCGGGGATGGTGGACACCTGAACGCCCTGATCCACCATGACCTGCATGGCCTTGGCATCCTCCATCGCGCCGATGGCCAGGTAATCGAACGAAGACGCCACGGCGGCCTCGTTCAGCATGGCCTTCAGATCATCCGGCAACGCGTCCCAGGCCCGCTTGTTCACGGCGAAGAAGTTGTTCGGTACCGGCAACGGAGACGGCTGGACATAGTATTTTGCGACTTCCTGATAATTGTTGTTCAGGTTGCCGGCGGCGCTGGCCCAGCGCGCCGCATCGATCACGCCCGTGGCCAGGCCGGTATAGATTTCACCCCCGCCCATGAATACCGGCGTGGCGCCCATGCCTTCATACCACTTGGCCTCGAGGCCGAAAGAGCGAATTTTCAGGCCTTTGAAATCCGCCATGGACGCGATGGGTTTCTTGGACATGATGTCCCATTGCGGCGACAGTTGTGGCCCCAGATAATAGACGCCGAACTTGTCGTAGGCCTGGCGGGCCAGATCGAGAAAACCCTTTTTGTAGAAGAAGTTGTAGCGCTCAAGCGGCGTACGCAGCGAACCCGGCACACCGCTTTCGATACTGACGAAAGGGCCGACCTTGCCGGCGAAATAGCCGCCCGTCAGTACCGCCATCTCGACCATGCCCGAACCGACGGCCTCCAGCCCTTCCGCGACCGGGAAGAGCGTGCCCACGGGGAAAATCTCGAACTGCATGCGACCGTTCGACATTTCCGTGACCAGATCGGCGAATTTTTTCTGCACGGCGACGTAGCCGGGTTCGCCGGCATTCAGATTGCTTTGCACACGCCAGTGAAATTTTTCCTGTGCCTGCGCGGCAGGCAGCGTGGCGCCGACGGCAAGCGCGGTAACGAGACAGCCAAATGCTGCGCGGATACGGGTGCGATAGTTCATGCCTGCACTCCTCGATGGCAAGATATGGGAGAGTGAACGGATTGGAGAATCCGCGCTAGTTCCGAAAATCGAAATAATGTTTCGATTTTCGCACATTCGTATTTCACCAGAATCCATCCGGCGCGGTAATTAGTACAAACACTGAATGCCGCCCGTGCTAATCTGATCTGCTTTTGAGGAGCACATCATGTCCGATTCACACAATGACGCGCTGCTTGCCGCCTTCGCCACCACCTCGTCGGCCGACATCAGCGACAATCTCGAACGCCAGCCCGGCGCGGTGGGCCTCAAACCCTTCCATCGCTGCACCGGTAGCATGGCGGGACGGGCGTTTACCGTGCGCACGCGCAGCGGCGACAACCTGTTCATTCATCAGGCCCTGACGGCGATCCGTCCCGGCGACGTGCTCGTGGTGGATGGCGGCGGCGACATCAGCCGCGCCCTGGTCGGAGACATCATGGTTGCCGTGGCGCAGTCACGCGGCGCTGCCGGCTTCGTGATCGACGGCGCGATCCGCGATGCCGCCACGATTCAGGCGGGCGATTTCCCGGTCTTCGCGCGTGCGGCCTTCCATCGTGGCCCCTACAAGAACGGCCCGGGCGCCCTCAACGTGCCGGTCAGCATCGGCGGCATGATCGTCCACCCCGGTGATTTCGTGGTGGGCGATGCCGATGGCGTGGTCGCTTTTGCACCGGATCGCGCCGCAGCCCTCCTGGACGCCGTGCGCGCCCAGGAAGCCCGCGAAGCGGCCATCAAGGCGGACATTGCCGCCGGCCGCTACGCCGATACCTACGGCAAGCCCGAACAAGCCTGAGCGCTGAGCGCGCCCAGGCTTGCGATGCCGTTCAGGCGCGCGCGGCCTGACGGTCGGACGGCAGCATCAGCACCGTGCCGGCGGTGGCCAGAGAAATGGCCACCATAATGAAAAACAGCGTGGCGAAGCTCGACGCCTTGACGACCGGCCCCAGCAGCCAGACCGCCAGCGAACTGACACCGAAAGACACCGCCAGGCGCATGCCCGCCACGCGGGAGCGAATGCTGTCATCCACATATTTCACGATCATGGCATCCGTGAACGGTATCGAGCCGAAAATGAACACCATGGTGCCCATCAGAGCGACGAACAGCCACCAGCCCTGCGCCTGCGCCGCCAGGAACAGCCAGGGCACCTGGGCCAGTACCATGCCCAGATAAAGTTGCTTGAGCGGCACGCGATCGATGAGACGGCCGACGATGACTTGCGTGAAGGACGCCACGGTGTAGATCACGGCCAGCAAGAGCCCGATGAGCGCGGGATCGTGAATGAGACCGTCGAAGCGTTCGGTCAGGAACTGGGTGTTGCCATTGGTGGTGAAGTTGAACAGCAGGCTGCCGGTGATGGCGGCGATGGTCATGACCACCAGCGCCCGCGCCAATTGCGCCGGCGGCAGCACCACCTGCGGCGGCTTGCGGCTGCGCCCGGGTGCCGGGCCCTGCTCGCCACAGAATCGTGCAAAAGCCAGTCCGCATCCGATGGACGCCACCCCCGGCACCGCGAAAGTGGCGCGCCAGCCCCACGCATCGACGAGAAACCCGGTCACCAGCGCCGCCGCCGCCACCCCCAGGTTGCCCGCCAGGCCGTTGATGCCGATGACGGCCCCGGGCCGGCGCGTATGCTGCACCAGCATGGGCACGCCGACGGGATGGTAGATGGACGCAAACGCGCCGATCAGCGTCAGCCCCGCCGCCAGTTGCCAGGGCCCTTGCGACAAGGCGGTGAGCAGAGCGCTGGCGCCCAGACCGAAGAAAAAGACCAGCATCATCTGACGCCGGCCCCAGAGGTCGCCCAGACGCCCGGAAGGCACCGAGCCGATGCCGAACAAGAAGAACGCCCCCACGCTGTAGGGCATCAGGTCTTCCCAGCGGGAAAATCCGAACTCCGCGGCGATTGCGGCGACGGCCGTGGCAAAGATCAGCAGGAACAGATGATCGAGCGCGTGCGCGATGTTGAGCAGCAGGGACACCGGCCGCGGATGATCAACGATCGGGTTCGGATTGGCGGACGTCATGAAAGGGGTTGCCTCCTGCCGTACTTCGCGGCGACAATGGATTTAGATGTCGGGGGAATTCCCGGTGCCAGATGAAGAATACGGTAAGGCGGCGCGAGGAGCAAACCCAGGGTCATCCGTGTATTCTTGACCTGTGTTTGCAATAGTGAAAATTGTCAATCTCAAGCGTTGACACTTCCTTCATCCCTTACTAGCATCAGCCTGTGTCCGCGTCCTGTGCGCGGACGGGGGGCCATCATCCAGCCGGGTCAACAACACCAGCGTCGATCGTCTGCGTACCAGCGCGCAATCTGTTCCTTCATGATCGCTCGTGAAATGCAGATGGCGATGCGACCCGAAACATGTACCACGGTGACGTGACAGTTCAAGGAAGAGAAATCATCATGCCAACCTCAGACCACGATTACATGAACGATCCTGATGCACCCATACCCTGGATGCAGAAGTTGCTGGACAGCCCCCTTATCCTGCTGGCCCTGGGCGTAATGATCCCCATGGTCGTCTACAACCTGTGGGGCGTCGTGGAAATCCTGCTTCTGCCCGTCACGAAATAACGGGAAACTTCCGGAGTACAGCAACATGAGCGCTATTCTTCCACCTGCCGACCGGCTCTGGTACCGGCACCCGATTGACCGGGTCGAAGGCACCTGGATCGCCATTGCCCTGATCTGGTGCATCATCCTGTTCGTGATGATGACCGGCTGGCATATCTGGGGCAAGCAGAACCTGTCCACGGAAACCTATCGCACCACGCCTGCGCAGTTCATGACCAAGGCCCAGGAAGTGGTGGATCAATACACGGTCCGCACCGAAACCGACGAGAACATTCCGGTCGTCGCGCCGCCCCCGGGCAGCGATGTCTACCTGCTGGGCCGTCTGTGGAGCTTCTGGCCCATCCTCGAGCTGGAAAAAGACAAGACCTACCGCCTGCACATCTCGGCCATGGACTACAACCACGGTCTCTCGCTACAGCCGGCCAACATCAACATCCAGCTGGTACCGGGTTTCGAGCACGTCGTGACGGTCACCCCGAACGAAGCGGGGACATACTCGCTGGTCTGCAATGAATATTGTGGCATCGGTCATCACCGCATGGTCAGCCGCCTCTACGTCAAATAAGGAGAACAAGCGATGACTACCGTGGCTACGACCTACCGTACCTGTCCGCGCTCTGGCCTGCAGTTCGAGCGCCAGGCCGAACGCCTCATCAAGTTCAACATCATCGCCGGCGTGCTCTGGCTCGCCTTCGGCGGCATCCTCGCCATCGGCGTGGTCCTGACGCGCTGGCCCGCCATTCGCTGGCTGGAAGCCGACACCTTCTACATGGTGCTCACCGCCCATGGGCTGGACATGCTCATTTTCTGGCTCATGTTCTTTGAAGTGGCCTTCATGTACTTCAGCGCCTCGGTGCTGTTGCGATGTCGCATTGCGGCGCCCAAGCTGGCGTGGCTCGCCTTCCTGCTCATGGTAATCGGCTCCGTCGTCAACAACGTGGCCGTCTTCCGGGGCGGCTCCAGCGTCATGATGACCAGCTACGTGCCCATGATGGCCGAGCCGGCCTTCTACCTCGGCATCATCCTCTTTGCCGTCGGGGCGCTGCTGGGCTGCGCCATCTTCTTTGCCACGCTGATCCTGGCCCGGCGCGAACAAACTTACGAAGGCTCGATTCCTCTGGTCACCTTCGGCGGCATGACGGCGGCCATCATCATGGTCTTCACGCTGCTGTCGGGCGCCATCATCATCATCCCGGCCTGGCTGATGTCCATGGGCCTGATGAACGTCGACCCCCTCATCTACCGCACCGTCTGGTGGGCGCTGGGGCACTCGTCGCAGCAGGTCAACGTGGCCATGCACGTCACGATCTGGTATTTCATCGCCGCCGTCGTACTGGGCGCCAAGCCCATGAGCGAGCGGGTCAGCCGCATGGCCTTCCTGCTCTACATTCTGTTCCTGCAGCTCGCCTCCGCCCACCACCTGCTGGGTGACCCGGGCCTGTCCACGGCATGGAAGATCACCAACACCAGCTACTTCATGTATCTGGCCGTGCTGGCCTCCATGATCCACGGCCTCACCGTACCGGGCGCGATGGAAGTGGCGCAGCGGCAACGCGGGCTCACCAAGGGCCTGTTCGAATGGCTGCGCAAGGCACCCTGGGGCAATCCCTGCTTCTCGGCGGTGTTCATTTCACTGGTCGGCTTCGGCTTCCTGGGCGGCATCACCGGCGTCATGATGGGCACAGAGCAGCTGAACCTGATCATCCACAACACCATCTACGTGCCGGGCCACTTCCACGCCACCGTGGTCGTGGGCACCACGCTGACCTTCATGGCGGCCACCTACTACCTGATTCCGGTGCTGTTCAAGCGCGAGCTGATCGCACCCAAGCTGGCGCAGTGGCAACCCTACCTGTTCGGCCTGTCCATGTACTTCTTCTGCCTGGTCATGATGGGTGCGGGCACGCTGGGCGTATCGCGCCGCCACTGGGACATGGCGTTCCAGGGCGCGGCCATGGCGTATGAGTGGCCGGGTGCGGCCTACCTGATGATGGCCCTGGTCGGCATCGGTGGCGTCGCCGCCATCGCCGGGGGGATCGCCTTCATCTACATCACGCTCGGGTCCCTGCTGTGGGGCCGCAAGCTCGAGCCCGGTGCCAGCAGTTCCACCTTCACGCGCGTCGAGCGGGCTGCGCCCGGTGCTGCGGTCCAGACCTACGGTTCGATCGGCTTCACGGCACCGGGCACCTTCGTACTGGCCATGGTGTTCCTGGTCGCCTTCGTGGTCTACTACTTCATCAACTGGAAGTACCTGTCCACCTTGTGGGGCCTGAGCTGATCCGCAGCAGCATCGCCTGCCGCCGTCGGCGGCAGGCACTCCCGTCACACCAAGTGAACGCATGAATCGCATCGAAAACTCCCTCGCATCCTCCGCGCTGGCCGGACCGGGCGCAGTCAGCTGCCCGGTCCATCCCCGCTGGCGCCTCGTGCTTGGCGTATTCAAGCTGCGCATCGGCATGCTCATCATGCTCACGGCGCTTGCGGGCATGGCCATCGTTCCAGGCGGCAGCACGACGCCCTGGCAGGTACTGGTCCTGGCGCTCAGCGTGCTGGTCGCGTCCGCCAGCGCCGGCGCCTTCAATCAATATGTGGAAGCGGATCGCGACCGCATCATGGTGCGCACGCGCACCCGGGCATTTGCCAGCGGCGCCCTGAAGCGCGGCCCACGCTGGCTGTTCCTCATGCTGGCCATGCTGGCCGCGGCCGTCACGGCCGCCGGCCTGGCCACCAACTGGTTCGCGGCACTCTACGTATTGCTGGGCGCACTCACCTATGCCGTGGTCTACACCCTCCTGCTCAAGCCGCGCACGCCCTGGAACATCGTCATCGGCGGCGCGGCGGGCAGCTTTGCGGTGCTGGCTGGCGCCGCCGCCGTACAGCCGCATCCCGGCATGCTGGCCTGGCTTCTGGCGCTGGTCCTGTTGCTATGGACACCGCCGCACTTCTGGAGCCTGGCCATCGCCAATCGCGATCAATACGCCGCTGCGGGCATCCCCATGATGCCGGTTGTGGCCGGCCCGCAGCGTGCCGCCGTGATCGTGCACTGGAGCGCGCTCGCGCTGGTGGCGAGCACGCTGCTCCCCCTGGCCTTCGGTGCCGGCTGGGCCTACGCGCTCGGTGCGGTGCTCGGCGGCAGCCACTTCCTGCGCAAGACGGCGGCACTGGCGCGCGAACCCGTACGGGCCCGGGCCATGGCCGCCTTCTTTGCATCCATGGCACAACTCAGCCTGTTGATCCTGGGGGTCTGGATCGATGCGGCCTTGCGGTAAACCTTTCCTGCCCAGACGCTGGCGCCAGCGCGCGTGGTCGTTCACGCTGTCCCTGCTGCTGTGCCTGCCCGGTGCGGCCGCTCTGGCGACGACGGGGGTCGGTGCCGCGCCGCGCGCGCCCGGTGAGCTGCCCTCCATCGACGAGGCGCGCGCCGTCGCGCTGGCCCAGGACGCCGTCGGGCGCGTGGTACCGGATTTCGAGCTGCGCGACCGCAACGGCAAGCCGGTACGCCTGGGCAACTATCGGGGCAAGCCCTTGCTGGTCAGCTTCATCTACACCGGCTGTTTCGAGATCTGCCCCACCCAGACGCGCAGCCTGTATGAAGCCGTGAAGGGCCTGGACAACATGCTGGGCGAGAACCAGTTCAACGTCATCAGCATCGGCTTCAATCAGCCATTCGACGATCCGGCGGCCATGCGCGCCTTCGCCACGCAGCACCGGATCAAGCATCGCAACTGGGAATTCCTCAGTCCCCGCATGGATCAGGTCGAGGATCTGACGCGCGCCTTCGGCTTCAGCTGGGTCGCCACGCCGGCCGGTTTCGACCACGTGCTGGGCGTGACGGTCGTGGATTCCGAAGGCCGGATCCACAGTCAACTGCTGGGCGACGTCCTCACGGCAGACCGGCTCGGCACGCCGCTGCGCCGTCTGCTGCTGTACGAAGAGCCGCAGACCATGTTCACCACGGTCAACCATCTGATCGAACGCGTGCGCATCCTGTGTACGGTTTACGATGCCAGCACGGGTGAATACCGCTACGACTGGAAGCTGATCCTGCAGATGGTCAGCGGCCTGCTGTTTTTCCTCACCATGTTCTTCTGGCTGTTCGGCGAATGGCGCCGGCAAAGATTGCAACGTCAGCAGACCGGCCTGCCATGCCCCGTTTCCCTGCACTCCGTATCCGGCAAAGGGGCCTGACGGCCTGGCAGGGCATCGAAAAACTGCTGGATCGCGTAACAGGCACCACCGGCAACCCGCTGCGCCATCTCGGCACGCTGGGCTTTCTGGCCCTGTGGCTGCTGGTGATCAGCGGCGTGCTGCTCTATACCGTGTTCGACACGTCGGTGCAGGGTGCCTGGCACTCCATCGCGCGCCTAGAGCACTGGCCGCTGCGTACCGGACACCTGCTGCGCGGCCTGCACCATTATGCGGCCGACGTGCTGATGCTGGCCGTCCTGCTGCATATCCTGCGCGAGTGGCTGCACGGCCACGCGCAGGGGGTGCGCCGCTTTCACTGGCTCACCGGCGTCCCCCTGCTGGTCTTCTGCTTCGTCAGCGCCATCGGCGGCATCTGGCTCGTCTGGGATCAGCTGGCGCAGTACTCGGCCGTTTCGACGGCGGAATGGCTCGACGGCCTGCCGCTGCTGGCCGCGTCGCTGGCGCGCAATTTCCTGTCCGCAGCCGCCGTCAGCGACCGCCTGTTCTCGCTGTTCATCTTCGTGCACGTCGGCGTGCCGCTGCTGCTGCTGTTCGGCCTGTGGTTCCACATCCAGCGTCTGGCGCATGTCGCCATGCTGCCGCCGCGCCCGCTGTACCTGGGCACGGGGCTGATGCTGGTGCTGCTGGCACTGCTGCGCCCGGTGCTCAATGCGCCCCCTGCGGCGCTGGACCGCATGCCGACGCCGCTTGCGCTGGACTGGATTCTGCTCTGGCTGCACCCGCTGACCGACGCGACCTCGCGTGCGTTCACCCTGGCGCTGGTGGGCGGCGCCCTGCTGATCCTGTTCCTGTTGCCGTTCGGGCGCAGGCAGACACGGGCTCCAGTGGCGCAAGTCGTTGCCGAGCATTGCAGCGGGTGTAACTACTGCTTCTACGATTGCCCCTATGCAGCCATCACCATGGTCCCGCGCCCGCAAGCGCCCGACGGCCCGTTGCTGGCGCGCGTCGATGCCGACCTGTGCGTGGGCTGCGGCATCTGCGCCGGCGCCTGCCCGTCCTCCACCCCTTTTCGCACCATGGAGCCGCTGATCACGGGCATCGACATGCCCCAGTTGCCCGTGGATGCGATACGCCACCGCCTGCGCCAGGCGCTGGAAGGCGCGCACGCCACAGCACCATTGATCGTGTTCAGCTGCCGGCACGGTGCGCGTACGGCCATGCCGGCGAACGACGCCGTGCACGAGATCGATCTCCTGTGCGCCGGACAACTGCCTCCCTCGTTCATCGAGTATGCTTTGCGCAAGGGTGCGGCGGGGGTGATGGTGGCCGCGTGCCCGGAAGATGGCTGCGAATTCCGCCTGGGTGAACGCTGGACCACGCAACGCCTGACGCGCACGCGCGAACCGCGTTTGCGCGCGCAGGCGGACGTGGCGCGCATCCGGCAAGTTGCGGCGGGGCCGGGCGATGATGCCCTGCTGCTTAAAGCCCTACAGGCAATGCGGTCACAACTGCAGACTCTGTCGTCAAATGTGAAAATGAGCGCCGATGAAAGCAAGCACTGAAACCCTTTCCGTCCCGTCACGACGCACCCGGCCCACAGGCCCGCTGCAATGGTTCGGACAATTCCTCCTGTACGGCCTGTTCGCCCTCACCATCGGCGTATTCACGCAATGGCCTCCCTATCACCCCATCGCCGCCGATCAGGCGGTGATCAAGATCAGTGTGGCGCGCCTGGGTGAACCCGTGGGCGAATGCCGCCGCCTGAGCGAAGAGGAACTGGCCAAGCTGCCGCCCAACATGCGCGACCCCATCCAGTGCCCCAGGGAGCGCTCGCCGCTGAGCATGTCCGTCGACCTGGATGGAACCAACACCCTGGAGCGCACGGTACAGCCCGGCGGCCTGTCGCGCGATGGCGCGGCCGCCATCTACGAACGCCTCGTCGTGCCGGCGGGCGAACATGACATCCACGTACGCTTCAACAGCGACATCCGGCCCGGTGCGCCGGTGCACGAACTTCGGTCCACGGTGAACCTGGCGCCCGGCCAGGTCCTGGTGGTCGATTTCGATCCCGAAAAAGGCGGCGTGGTCTTGCAATGACCAGCCACACCGCTCCCTCTCGCAACGGGCCGCTGCGTGTCACGGCATCCACGCCGGCCCATTACGCCTTGCCGGGCATCGATACTGATCAGCGCCGTCTGGCGCGCGCATGGCTGTGGCTGGCGCTGGCGGCGCTGCTGGGCTCGGGCCTGTTCTCGGTCTTGCTCGTACTCGCGCGCACGCCCGGCATCAATGCCTGGCTGCCCGCGGGCGATTTCTTTCGCGTCGCGCTGGTCGTGCACGTCGATCTCTCGGTACTGGTATGGTTCGTCGCCATCGCCGGCATGCTCTGGAGCCTGAACCTGCGCAGCCCCATGGGCGACAGCGCCCGGCGCAGCGGCCTGCTGGCGCTCGCGCTGTGCGCCGCCGGCGCCCTGGGCATGGGCCTGTCACCTTTCGTCGATTCGGGTCCAGCCATCATGGCGAACTACATTCCCATGATAGACAGCCCGGCCTTTCGTGGCGCGCTATGGATTTTTGCGGCGGGCAGCCTGATCCTGGTGCTCACCGCCCTGCTGCACACCAGCCCCATTGGCGTTGCCGTGAACGGCACGGGCGCGCTGCGCTTCGGCCTGCACGCCAGCGCCGTGGCCGCGGCCGTGGCCCTGCTGGCTTTCGGCTGGTCGCTGCTGGTCATGCCCGTGGGCCTGCCGGCCAATGCCTATTATGAAATTCTCTACTGGGGTGGCGGCCACGCGCTGCAGTTCACCTGGACGCTGCTCATGCTGGTGTCCTGGCTGGTCCTGGTGCAGGCCTGCGGGGGACAGGTGCCGCTCAGCCCGCGCATCGTCCTGCTGCTGTTCACCCTGGCCCTGCTGGGCGTTTTCGTCACGCCGCTGGCCTACCTGATGCACGACATCAGCAGCGTCGAGCACCGGCACATGCATACCTGGGCCATGCGTCTGGGCGGCGGCCTGGCCATTGCACCACTGATGCTGGCCGTGCTGCTGGGTCTGGCACCCCTGCGGCGTCTGTCATCGCCCTTGCGCCCCTTGCGCGCCTGTGTGCTCGCCTCGCTGCTGCTGTTCATCAGCGGCGGCCTGATCGGCCTCACCATCGACGGCAGCAACGTGCGCATTCCGGCGCACTACCACGGCAGCATCGTCGGCGTCACCCTGGCGCTGATGGGCATGGTCTACTGGCTGCTGCCGCGCCTGGGCTACCGCGCGCCGCAGGGACGGCTCGCGCTCGTTCAACCGTGGCTGTACGGCGGAGGCCAGCTGCTGCACATCATCGGCCTCATGTGGTCCGGCGGCTATGGCGTGCAACGCAAGGTTGCCGGCGCCGAGCAGGTGCTGCGCAGCAGCGGCGAGATCGCCGGCATGGGCCTGATGGGGCTCGGCGGCCTGCTCGCCATCATCGGCGGACTGCTGTTCGCCCTGGTCACCATTCGCGCCATGCGTCCCGGTGCACCCACTGACTCCACAGATGCTGCTCAAGGAGAAACCGCGGCATGATCAGCTTCATCCAGCGTACGCTGCGCGCCGGCTTCATGGCCATGGAGGCGGTGTTCAATCGCGCCTTCGGCGATCGCATGAACCCTTTTTATCACCTGGGCGCGATCAGTTTCTTCCTGTTCTGGGTCATCGCCATCACCGGCCTGATCCTGTATGCGTTCTTCGACACCAGCGTCGAAGGCGCCTACCGTTCCGTCGAGGCGGTCTCGCAGGGGGCCTGGGGTCTGGGCAGCCTCGTGCGCGGGTTGCACCGCTACGGGTCGGACGCCATGGTCCTGACCATGCTGCTGCACATGCTGCGCTACTTTTCCTTCGACCGCCTGCGCGGCTTTCGCGCCTTCTCCTGGGTCACGGGCGTGGGCTTGCTGTGGCTGACCTATGTATCCGGCGTGAACGGCTTCATGCTGCCCTGGGATCGCCTGGCGCAGTTCATCACGCAGGTCAGCTTCGAGTGGCTGGACTGGCTGCCCGGATTCAGCGGACGCCTGATCCGCAACTTCATCCTGCCCGAACACGTCACCAACCGCCTGTTCTCGCTGCTGGTGTTCATGCACATCGGCGTGCCGCTGCTGCTTTTGCTGCTGATGTGGATCCACGTCCAGCGCGTGCCCAAGGCCACCACCCAGCCGCCCCGGCCCATCGCCGTGGCCCTCATGCTCACCCTGGTCGTGGTCGCCCTGTTCGTCCCCGTGGCCAGCCAAGGGCCGGCTGACTTGCATACCACGCCGCTGGCGCTGTCCATGGACTGGTTCCTGCTGACCGTCTTTCCGCTGATTCAGCAAGGCCACCACGCCCTGGTATGGGCGTTGGTCACCGGCCTGACCCTGCTGGGTATCGCCCTGCCCTGGCTCAAGCTGCGCCGAGGCGCGCAGACCGCCCACAATCTCACCATCCACCCGGGGCCGGCCAGCGTGACGGCGCGACCCGACGAAACCTTGCTCGAAGCGGGCTTGCGCGCCGATCTTGCCCTGCCCTACGATTGCCGCTCGGGCGGTTGCGGCGTGTGCGTCTGCACCATCCTGAACGGTCGCGTGGATCTGGGGCCCTACCAGGAAGCCGCGCTCACGCCGGCCATGCGGGCCCGCGGGCAGGCGCTCATGTGCTGCGCCGTCGCACTTGAAAACGTCGAGTTCGAGGTCGAGGGCGTCGCCTCGCTGTCACCGGACGACGCCATCATCACGCAGCGCTGGCAGGGCCGCGTGCAACGCATGGAGCGCCTGGGCCCCGAAGTGATGCGCCTGTTCGTCGCGCTGCCGCCGGGCAAGCCGCTGCGCTACACGGCCGGGCAGTACATCAACATCATTCTGGAGGATGGCGCCAAGCGCTCCTTCTCCTTTGCCAAGGCGCCGCCCAACCCCGATCAGCCCTTCCCGGTACCGGATGACAACATCCTCGAGTTGCACGTGCGCCGCGTCGAAGGCGGACGCTATACCACCCACGTCTTCGAGCACATGCAGGTGGGCGACACCATAGAATTCGAAGGGCCCATCGGTCGCTTCACCTTGCACGACAGTGCGCGCCCCATCCTGATGATCGCCGGAGCCACGGGGTTTGCGCCCATCAAAAGTATCCTCGAGGACGCGTTCCGGCGCGGCCTGCAGCGCCCCATCGTCCTGTACTGGGGGGTGCGCACCGAGGGCGACCTCTATCTGCAGGAGGACGTGCAGCGCTGGCAGCGCGAGCATGCCAACTTCAGCTATGTGCCCGTGCTGTCCAATCTCGCCGAAGACGATCCCTGGGACGGGCGGCGCGGCTTCGTGCACGAAGCGCTGCTGGCCGACCACCCCGATCTGTCCGGTCACGAGATCTACGTCTGCGGCTCGGTCCGCATGGTCGAGGCCGCCGTGCCCGATTTTCTCCAGCACGGCCTGGCGGAGGAATTCTGCTTCTCGGACGCCTTCGTTCCCAACACGGCCAACGGCAACGGCGGCGGCGCCTGAGCGCCGCGCCTCAGTGCGACGTGCCTTCGGCGAAACGGGTCTTGTTGCCGACGTTGTACTTGCCCGAAGGCTTGTTCATGGGGATGCGCTTCACCGCTTCGAGGGTGTCGCTGTCGTAGACGATGAGCGCGCCCTCCTTGTCCCATACGCTGAGGATCAGATAGCGGCCATCCTGCGTGAATTCCACATGGGCGGCGTTCTTGCCCGGCATGGGCCGCAGGGTATGGGCCACTTCCAGCGTCTGCTTGTCGATCAGGTGTACGGCGTCGTTGTTGGGCCCGAAGAAGACATCCGTCCACGCATAACGGGAATGCGCATGGCTGCGCATGAAGAATCCCGGGCCTTCGGTGGGGATTTCACGGATGACCTCCCAGGTGCCGATATCCAGCACGGAAATCAGACCCTGGCTGATGTTGGGCGTGGCGAATACCCAGCGGCCATCGCGCTGCCAATAAATGCCCGAGCCCAGGTGTGGCATGCCGGGCAAGGGGATGTCCGCGCTGACCTCGCCGGTTTCCAGGTCGATCACCTGGCCGCCCTTTGCCTTGCGCGACGTGGCCAGCAGGAAGCGCTGGCCCGGCGTGAAGGAAAAGTCATCGAGCAGATCCTGCGCCAGGATGCGGCGCGGCGCGGTGGCCGCGATACCATCGGCCGTGGACAGCTCCCAGACTTCGGGCACGTCGCGCAACGCCACCACGAAGCTCTCGCGTTCCGGCGCCGTATATACCGCGCTCACGCGCGACGGCGTGCCATCCTGGCCTTTTGCCGGAATCACCGTCACCAGCGAGAGGTCACGGGCGTCCAGCAGCACCAGGTTGCCCGGCAGGGTGTTGCCCACCAGCACCCAGCGCCCGTCGCTGCTGACCGCCAGGTTGCGCGTGTTCAGCCCCGCCCGCGTTTCGGCCACCATGGTGAGACGGCGCAGATCGTACTTGCTCACCCAGCCATCGCGTGAGGCGAAATAGACGTACCGACCGTCTGGCGTGAACTTGGGCCCGCCATGCAGCGCGAAATGGGACGGGAAGCGCGCGATCACCGCGAAGCGGTCGCCATCCAGGACATTGACGTGGTGATTGCCCGACTCCACCACCACGAACAGGTTCATGGGGTCGGCATCGTGTACCGGAACGTCGTCATCGCGTCCGGGCGCCTCCAGCGCGCGCAGGCTGTCGCGAATGTCTTGCGCGCTCCAGTCCGGCGCCTGCGCGGCAGGGGTATACAGATAGGCCACCAGCGCGGCGATCTCGTCGGGTGCGAGCACTGCGGAAAATGCAGTCATCTGACTGGCCGCACGCCCGTTGGCGATGACCTCGGCAGCGTCGTCCCGCTTGAGCCGTCCCAGGCTCTCGGGCAGCAGGGCCGGCCCGCTGATGCCCAGGCGCTGCGCACCGTGACAGCTGGCGCAGTGCGTCTGATACAGGCCGTGCGCCGCAACCAGTGCGTCATCGACCGCCTGCGCCGCAGTTGCCTGCAGCGCGCCAGCGATGGCCAGCATCGCGGTGGAAAAGCGAAGCATCATGCGCATGAAGCCACCGGCAGGGGCAGCGGCACGGGAAAGCGTGCCGGATAGTCGATGTCCCGCGATTCGAACAGCGAGACCACATCGCCGATCACGATCAGGGTGGGCGAAACGAAGGCTTCCTCGCGCGCACGCCGGGCCAGCTGGCGCACGGTGCTGCGCAGCACCCGCTGGGCCGGCGTGGCGCCTTGGGCGACCAGTGCCGCCGGCGTGCTGGCCGGCAGGCCGGCCATCATCAGCTCGTGGCAGATCACCGGCAGCGCCGTGAGGCCCATGTAGAACACCAGGGTTTGCCCGCTGCAGGCCAGCGAATGCCAGGGCAGATCCAGCGTCTGATCCTGCTGGAAGTGACCCGTGACGAATCGACAGGACTGGGCCACGCCCCGGTGGGTCAGCGGGATGCCGGCGTAGGCCAGGCAGCCCGAGGCTGCCGTGATGCCGGGCACGACCTGGCAGGCGACGCCACGGTCCAGGAGGTATTGCAGCTCCTCGCCGCCGCGCCCGAAGATGAAGGGATCGCCACCCTTGAGGCGGACCACGCGCAGGCCCTGGCCCGCCAGTTCGTGCAGCAGGGCGTTGATGCCATCCTGGGAGAGCGTATGGTGCGCAGCCGACTTGCCGGTGTAGTGGCGGGCGCACGCCGGCGGCACCAGCGCCAGCAGTTCGGGGCTGATGAGGCGATCGTAGACCAGCGCATCGGCCTGCTGCAGCAGCGCCCAGGCACGCAAGGTCAGCAGGCCGGGATCACCGGGCCCGGCGCCGATCAGGGCGACCTCGCCGGGGCACAGCTCGGCCTGCAGGCCGGGTGGGAGCAAAGCGGGTGAAGACATGGTGTTCTCCAGAGGCGCAAGCGCTCAGGACAGGGTTTCCAGAACCGGGGTGCGGCGCACGACGCCGGGCCGAACCAGCGTATCCGGCGTCGGTGCCAGGCGGGCCGCCGTGGCGGCGTCCAGGCCGATCTCCGCATCGCTCAGATAGCAGCCCGGATCGGCGCCCCACAAATCCCCCATGGACCAGGCGCGTGTGCGCGTGTTGCCATTGCAGATCGGCAGCCACTGGCAGGCGCCGCAGCGCCCGCCCACCTGGCGCGGATGCGCGCGCAGCTGCAGCAGCAGGGGATCCGGGGCATCGAACCAGAGATCGCGGAACTTGCGCTGACGCACGTTGCCGACCGTGTGATGCCACCAGTAGGTATCCGGGTGTACGTCACCGATGTTGTCGATGTTCGCCACACCGCTGCCCGAGGCGTTGCCGCCCCAGCGGCGCAGCATGGCTTCCAGCGCCGCCACGTGCTGCGGCAGCGTGCGCTGCACCCATTGCAGCAGCAGGATGGCGTCGGCATCGTTGTTGCCGCTGACAAAATCCGTTTCACGCCCCTGCGTCACGTCTTCCCAGGCCCGTTCGAACACCATTTCCATGGTGGCCCGCGTCATGGCATGATCGGCATCCACGCGCGCCGAACTGCGGCCGCGACCGCTGTAATTCATGTGCGACACGTAATACTTCTGGATATCGTGCTCGCGCATCAGGTTCAGCAGCGCCGGCAGCTGCTCGAAATTATGCTGGGTCGGTGTCGTCCTGAGCCCGACCCGGATGTCGTGCTGGCGGCACAGGCGCGCGGCCTTCATGGACAGGTCGAAAGCACCCGGCAGCCGACGGAAGGTGTCGTGCGTCTGCGCCAGGCCATCGATGCTGATGCCGACGTAGTCGTAGCCGATGGCGGCGATGCGATCGATGTTCGACTCGTCGATCAGCGTGCCGTTGGTCGACAGGGCCAGGTAAAACCCCTTGCTTGCCGCGTACTCGGACAGCGTGAAGATGTCGGGCCGCATCAGCGGTTCGCCGCCACTGAGCACGAGCACGCGTACGCCGGCCTCGTGCAGATCATCGATGACGCGCAAGGCCTCGTCGGTATCGAGCTCGCCCTTGAAGTGCGTATCCGTCGACGTGGCGTAGCAGTGCTTGCAGGTCAGGTTGCAGCGCCGCAACAAGTTCCAGATGATGACCGGTGCGCGCACGCTGCCAGGGGCGGCGGCGCGCGGGGCCGGGCTCACGCCGGCCAGGGCACGCAGATAATGGCTGATTCTCAACATGAGGTCTCTCCTGCTCGGGCGGGCGCGGGGCCGGCCGATGCCGGCCGGCCGGCGGAGGGGTCGATCCTCAGCCCGGTCTTCTTCAGAATGCGACGACTCACCAGCATGTCGTCGGCGCGCAAGGCATCGCCCAGTTGCGCACGGATCTGTGCGCGCAGCGCATCGATCTGCGCCGCTTCGCGTCCGTGCACCATGGCAAACAAGTTGTAGCGCCAGCCGGGCCGGCGCGGCCGCCGGTAGCAGTGGCTGACGAACGGCAGGGCGCCCACGCGGGCGCCCAGTTCGGCGATGGCGTCATCATCCACATCCCAGACCGTCATGCCGTTGTGCCGATAACCCAGCCGGTAGTGATTGGGCACGGCCGCCACGCGACGGATCAGGCCGGCGGCCTGAAGGCGCTGCACCAGCGCCAGCGCGTCCTGCGCCGGCAGGCCCAGGCGCTCGCCGATCCACGCCCAGGGGTCCGCGACCAGCGGCAGACCGGCCTGCGTCAGGGCGATCAGGGCACGCGCCTGGTGCGCGTCAGACGCTGAGATGCAGTCCGACATGGTAGGTTTCCTCCTTGGGCAGGTTGAGCACGTCCAACCCCGTACGCCGGGTGATCTCGTCCAGCGTTGCCTGGATTTCCGCGGGATCTTCACAGCCCAGGACGAACCACATGTTGAAATGATGATCGCGCTCGTAATTGTGCGCGACCTGGGGCATGGCATCGAGGAGGGCGGCCACGGCATCGAAACGCTCGCGAGGCACGGCCATGGCCGCCAGCGTGAACGCGCCGCCCAGACGTTCGATGTCGAACATGGGGCCGAACCGCGTCAGCAGGCCGGTGTCCAGAAAGTGCGCGACGCGCTCGCGCAGACGCGGCGCCGCAATACCCAGCTCGTCCGCAAGCGCCGCCCACGGGCAGGCGACCAGCGGCAGGCCATGCTGGAGCCGGTCCAGGATGCGGCGGTCCTGCGCGTCGAGCGCATCATTGCGGGCCGGGCGGGCCGGCGGCGTCATCATGCCGTTACCTCTGCCGGCACTGCCGGCGCGGATGAACGGGGAACGTAGCGCGCACCGCGCTGCTTGAAGGCGCGCAGGCTGAACAGGAACTGGTGCGGCACCGCGCACAAGCCGTGCGTCTCCAGCATGCGCCGGGCGGCCTGCTCCACGGCCGACCTGTCGTGACCATGCATCATGCAATACAGGTTGTACGGCCATTGCGGCAGATGGCGCTGACGCCAATAGCACAGCGTCACGCCCGGCACGGCCGCGAGCGCCGTACCCAGCGCCGGCACGCGCGCATCCGGAATATCCATGACCAGCATCAGATTGGCGCGGATGCCCAGCGCGTGGTGGCGCACCACGATGCCGAACCGACGGAACAGGCCCTGTTCCTGCCATTGCTGCACCTGCGCCAGCACCTGCTCCGGCGTGAGCCCGTGCCGCTCGGCAAAGACCTGCCAGGGCTGCGCCACCAGCGGCAGGCCGTCCTCGAGCCAGCGCCGCAGGGCCGTCTGCAGCGCGGGCGACAGCGGTGCCGCAGCCATCACCTGCGCACAGGGCGGCGCGGGCTGGCGAGATTGCCGGGCTGTCGTGGTGTCCACCACCACCTGGCCTTCTGCATTCAGCGCCAGCGCAAAGCCCAGATCGATATGGAAGGGGCGCAGCATGGGCAGCGGCAAGGGCACGATGCCGCTCGCCTGGGCAATGCCCGCAAGCACGGCATCCACGCGCGCCTGGTCGACCGCAGTGACGACGAACCAAAGGTTCCAGTCGTGCTCGCGCTGGTAGTTGTGATTGACTTCGGACCAGGTGTTGACGTGCGCCGCCACAGCCTCCAGACGCTCAGGCGGCACCTTCATGGCGACCAGCGCACTGGCCCCGGCGCGGCGGTGCTCGAACACGGGCCCCACGCGCGACAGCATCCCTTGCGCATCCAGCGCGCGCAAGGTGTCCAGCACCTGCGCCTGCGACCATCCCAGGCTTGCGGCGACCGCCGCATACGGCTGCAGCACCAGCGGCCAGTCATGCTGCCACGCGTTGACCAGCGTCAGGGCTTGCGGCGTCACATGAGGCGGGGCCGTCATTACAGGCCCGTCCGGTAAGCCCGGTGCGTGAAGAAGATGCCGCTGGGCGTGCGCGCAGGCAGGCGCGTGGTCAGCGTGAGCGCATACGGATCCCAGACCTGGACTTCATCCCGGTCGCGCACCGAGAGCCAGAGCTGCTCGCCCTTGGGCGTGAACTCCATGTGCAGCACCCCGGGGCCGATGGCGATGGTGTGCGTCACCACCTGCTTTTCTACATCGATGACCTGGACTTTGTCATTGTCCGGGTAGGCGAAATTGACCCAGGCCTGACGCGTGTCGGGGCGCACGACGATGAATACCGGCTGCCCCAGCACGGGAATGTTGCCGCGGTGCGACCAGTCACGATTATCCAGCACCAGTACCTTGTGATCCCCGACGCCCGGCACGAGAATGCGCGTGCCGGCGGCGGCCCACCCTTCCAGGTGCGGCATCTTGTAGACCGGCAGCTTGCGGCCCTGGCGGCCGTAATCATCCAGCACGCGGCGCACGCCGCGCTCGGGATGCCAAAGATCCAGCTGCGCCAGACCGTCGTCGCCGAACAGGCCGGCCATGTAGTAACGGCCATCGCTGGTGATCATGCCATCATAGGGCTGGCGGCCGATATCCGTGAAACGGGTGACGTCGGGCCGGCTGCGTTCGGCCAGATCCACCATCCAGATCTCGCCCGTATCGAAAAGGCTGAACACAAACTGCTGGCCGGGTGCATCGACCACGCCCACCGCACGGGAAAACTTGTCTTTCTCGCCGGCCAGCGCCGGGCCATCCAGGCTGAATACCGGCGCCAGCGTATCCGCATCGAAGAAGCGCACGCCGCCCGGTTCGTAATTGCCCACCGCGATCAGGCTGCCGTCCTGGCTGATGGCGCCACCGATGCTGTTGCCGCCCTGGATCACGCGCTGCACGATGCGGCCCTGCGCAATGTCGATTTTGGTCAGGCCGCCATCGCGCCCGAACACGTAGGCATAGCGCTGGTCGCGTGAAAACGATACGGTCGCGTGGGACAGGTCGCCCAGCCCCTCGATGCGGCCCAGCACTGCCGGCTGCGGCCCGTGACGCACGATCTGTACCGCGCCGTCGGCGCGTTCGATTACCACCCCCAGGTCACCCGTCGTGGGCGCCAGCGGTGGGCGGGCGCAACCGGCCATGAGGCCGAGTACGACAACGCAGGCGAACAGCCATCTGGCCATGGTCACAAACCCTTGATCAATTGTTCAACCATCCATTTTGCCTCAGATTCGCTGAGCAGTCCCTGCCAGGGCGGCATGGCCGTGCCCGGCCGCCCGTGCAGAACCGTCGCCACCAGCGAATCGAGGGGCTTGCCGGCGAGCTGGTCCGGCGTGAGCGCCGGGCCCAGCCCGCCCTTCATCTGCAGGCCATGACAGGACCCGCAATCCTGCACCAGGAGCCGCTTGAGCCGCAGCGTGTCTGACGCCACGTCCGGCAGCGCATCCTGCGCCAGGGATACCGGGCCTGCGGCCAGGAGCAGGGCTGTGGCCAGCCCCTGCACCATGGCACCCAGGCCCGCCACAGGCCTCCGCTCAATAAACGTCGTGCTGCGTGTTATAGACATTGAACTTGCCCGTCGGCGTGATCAAGGCCTTGTCCTTGATCACTTTCTTGAGCTCCAGGGTCTTGTCGTCGACGACCACCAGCGCTGAATCCTGATCCTTGCCATTCCAGACCGAGAACCAGACTTCGTCACCGCCGGCGTTGAACTCGGGCTGCACGACCCGCAGCGCCCCTTCGGTAATGCCCGCCCATTCGACGATGGGCAAGGTCTTGTAACCCGCCTCCAGGTTGTCGAGATCGAATACCGCGATCGTGGCGCTGATCTTTTCATCCGGATGGAAGGTCGTGTCGACATACAGGTGGCGCGACTTCGGGTGGGTCTTGATGAACAGCGAACCGCCGCCCTGACCCTCGAGCACCGCGACCTGCTTCCAGGCATACTCGGGATGGTTTTCCGGGTCCGTGCCGATCAGGGAAATGGTTTCATCCCCCAGGTGGCTGGTGGCCCATACCGGCCCGTATTTCGGGTGCGTGAAGTTGGCGCCACGACCGGGGTGGGGCGTCTGCCCGACGTCGATCAAGGCTTCGAGCCGGCGCTCGCGCGAATCCACCACCGCCAGTTTGTGCGACTCGTTGGCGGCCGTGATGAAGTAGCGGTGCGAGCTGTCCCAGCCGCCATCGTGCAGATAGCGCGCCGCGCCGATGGTCGTGACCGTCGGGTTGTCGATGTCGCTGTAGTTGTGCAGCAGGATCTTGCCCGTTTCCTTCACGTTGATGATGAACTCGGGATGCTCGTGCGAGGCGATGATGGCGGCCACGCGCGGCTCGGGGTGGTATTCCTGATTGTCCACGGTCATGCCACGCGTGGACGTGATCTGCAGCGGCTCCAGCGTTTCACCATCCATGATGACGTACTGGGGCGGCCAGTAGGATCCGGCGATGACGTATTTGTCTTCGTAGCCCTTGTACTTGGAACTTTCTACGGAGCGCGCCTCGATGCCCACCTTGATCTCGGCCACGACGCTGGGCTCTTCCATCCAGAGGTCGATCATGTCGACCTTGGCGTCACGGCCGATCACCAGCAGATAGCGGCCGCTGGCCGACATGCGCGAAATATGCACCGCATAACCGGTTTCGATGGTCTTGACGATTTCCTTGGTGTCGCCGTCGATGAGGGCGATCTTGCCATCGTCGCGCAGGGTCACCGAGAACAGGTTGTCCAGGTTGAGATCGTTCATCTTGCGCGTGGGGCGATCTTCTGGCTTGACCAGCACCGTCCAGGAATCCTTCATGTCGTCCATGCCGAACTCCGGCGGCGTGGGCGGCGTGTGCTGGATGTAGCTGGCCATCAGGGCGACTTCCTCATCCGTCAGCGTGCCCGAGGTACCCCAGTTGGGCATGCCGGCGGGCGAGCCGTACTTGATGAAGACTTCCAGCACGGCCTGGCCGCGGCTTTGCGTGATGTCGGGCGTCAGCGGCTTGCCGGTGGCCCCCTTGCGCAGCACGCCGTGGCAGCCGGCACAACGCTGGAAGTAGATTTCGCGTGCCTTCACGAACTGCTCTTCGGTCAGGTCGGGCGCGCCGTCGGTACGGTGAATCTTGGTCAGCTCGGCACCCACACCGGAAGGTGCAGCCATGAACTGTTCTGTCGGGGGCCGTTGTTGCGCCAGGGCGCTGGTTCCCCATCCTGCCAGCGCAAGCGCCAGGCTTGCCGCCAGGACTTCCTTCTTTGCTTTATGAGCGAACATCAGGTTTCTCCTTTACTCGAGTTGCTCAGGCTTGCCTACGGATAGATCCGTTCTGCTCTTGAAATCGACGTCGCTGTGTCATCGAGCGCCTCCGGCACGCCAGAGAATCCGCGTGGATCCGCGGCCGGCAAGATGGTCACATCGACGGCATGGGCCCTGCATCGCGCCTGCATAGCGTCGCACGAGGGCAGTTCCTGCGTCACGAAAACGACGACGCAGCCGCCGTCCAGCGCAGGCTGGACGATGCAGGCGTCGATCGCGTCCTCGGGTGTCTGGCCGGCTTGCGACGTCCAGACCGTGCGCGCCGCGTCGCGGCGGGCCAGCTCGGGCAGGCCGCCCTCGTCCAGCGCGCGGGCGTGCACGACGAGATCGGCCTGGTTCAGGGCACGCAAGGCATGCAGCGTCAGCATGCCGGGATCCTCGCTGAACGTGGGCACGAGCACAACGCGCCCCGCCGGGGCGGTCGATCGGCCGCTGGCCAGCGCGGCGTCCATCGCGGCGCGCGCGGCCGTCCAGCGCTGCTCGCGCACCATGGCCAGGATGGGGCTCTTGAGCAGCCAGGTATAGAATGCGCGCCGCTCGGCCATATCGGGCCAGGCCTGCTGGATGCGCGCGCGATATTCCTGCGCCAGCCCCGCCAGGCGCCCCATGCCGTCATCGAGCACGGTTTCCACCATCTCGCGCACGGCGCGCGCCACCATCGGTGCCGAGCCAGCCGAAGAGATGCCGATCATCAGGGGCTGCCGATCGATGATGGCGGGTGTCTGCACGGTGGACAGGACGGGATCGTCCACTACGTTCACGAAAATGCCGCGCTCGGCGGCATGGCGGGCGATGCCGGCATTCAGGTCGCGGATATTGGTGGCCGCGACGATCAGCCAGACGCCATCCAGCAGGGCGGGTTCGAACACGCCTTCGCTCAGGGTGACGTCATCGTGCGCGCCCAGCGCGCGCACGGCTTGCGTGAACCGGGGTGAGCGCACTGTGATGCGGGCGCCGGACTTGCGCAAAAGGCGAATCTTGCGCTCGGCAATGACGCCACCCCCCACTACGAGAACCGCCTTGTCCTCCAGGTTCGCAAAAAACGGAAAAAGTGCCATAAGTTTTTGTTTATCCAGCAAAACGAAAATTACCGTCGTACCGGAATTCTAGGTGACTTACGGCGGGCACAGGGCTGGACCCGGCCTGCGGGCGGGCCGGGCGGTTGACAAAAGTCAAAGGCTGGCCACATCGAGACACGAAAATGGCGCCCCGATGGGCGCCATGTCAAAGCTTGCGCATGGAAACCGACAGAAGGCGTCGGCCCCGCTAGCGCGAAATCAAAACTTATTTGCGCCGACTGGCCAGCGCACCGCCCAGGTAGCGGTCGTAAGACCCTTCCGCCACCTGCGAGAACCAGGGCATGACGTCATCGCGGAAGGCCATGTAGTTGTCGTGGATCTTCTTGAACATGGGATCCTTGTCGCAGAACTCCTGGAACAATACGTTGGCGGCCTCGAAGGACGCATCCATGACGTCGCGCGGGAAAGCCTTGAGGACCGCCCCGCTGGCGATGAGGCGACGCAGCGCCGCTGGATTGTGCGCGTCGTACTTGGCGAGCAGGTTGGTACCGGCGGCCCGCGCGGCGGTCTCGACCAGGCTTTGATACTGTGCCGGCAGCTCGTTGTAGGCGCCATCGTGCACGTAGAGCGATACCTGGGCAGACCCTTCCCACCAGCCCGGATAGTAGTAGTACTTGGCCACTTTCTGCAGACCCAGCGCCTCATCGTCCAGCGGGCCGACAAACTCGACCGCGTCCAGCGTGCCCTTTTCGAGCGAGGGGTAGATATCGCCCGGCGCGATCTGTTGCGGCACCACGCCCAGGCGCGCCAGCACTTCGCCGGCGAACCCGGCCGTGCGCATCTTCAGGCCCTTGAGATCCTCGATGGACTTGATCTCTTTGCGATACCAGCCGCCCATTTGCGTGCCCGTATTGCCCAAGGGGAAGTTGATGATGTTACGCGGTGCGAACAGCTCGCGCATGAGCGCCATGCCGTCACCCTCGTACATCCAGGAAAACATCTGGCGCGCATTCAGACCGAACGGCACGGCCGTGTCGAAGCAGAAGCTCGGATCCTTGCCGTAGTAGTAGTAAGAGGCGGTTTGCCCGCACTCGACCGTGCGGTTGCCCACGGCATCCATGACGCCAAAGCCGGGCACCAGTTCGCCACCGGGATACAGGCGGATGTTGAAGTTGCCGCCACTGCCTTCCTCGACCATCTTGCAGAACAGTTCCGCGGTCGAGAACAGGGGCGGCAGTGACGGACCGTAGGTGGACGTCATGCGCCAGGTGATCTTGGGGTTTTCCTGGGCAATGGCTGGGGCAGCCAATGTTGCGGCGCCCGCTACTGCGCCAAAACCTGCTTTTTTCAAGAATGAGCGACGCTGCATGAAAGAGCTCCTGTGGCAAACGGTTGGGACACGTAACGACAAGTGAGCAACACTTGTCACTCCTCGTGCATCATACAGCGCACGTCACTGACCGGCCAGCGCCATGCTTTCCACCAGGATCGATCCCGTGGTGTGCGCCCCGCGCGTGAGCGTGTCCGAGCCCACCGCGACGATCTGGCGAAATATCTCGGCCAGATTGCCGGCGATGGTCACTTCCTCGACGGGATGGATGATTTCCCCGCCTTCGACCCAGTAGCCGAACGCCCCGCGCGAATAATCGCCCGTGACCGGATTCACGCCCTGGCCGATGAGCTCGGTGACCAGCAGCCCCGTACCCATGGTCTTGAGCAGGGCCGGCAAATCGTCCTGCGCGCGGGTTTGCCGCGAGCGCAGCGTGAGGTTGTGTGGCCCGCCCGCGTTGCCGGTACTGCGCAGGTTCAGCTTGCGCGCCGTATAGCTGGACAGCAGATAACCCTGCAGCACGCCGGCCTCGACGAGCGCGCGCCGCAGGGGACGCACGCCTTCGCCGTCGAAGGCCGAGCTGGCCATGCCGCCGGGCACGAACGGGTCTTCCTGCACATCCACATGCGCGCTCATCACCGACTTGCCCAGGGAATCCAGCAGGAAGCTGGCCTTGCGGTACAGGGCCCCGCCGCTGACGGCCTGGATGAGTGCGCCCAGCAGGCCGCCCGCCAGCGGCGCCTCGAACACCACGGGAAAGCGTCCCGTACGCACGCGCCGGGCCGAAAGCCGGGCCACGGCGCGCCGGGCCGCCATACGCCCCACCGCCTCTGGCGTATCCAGCGCCTCGGCTGCGCGCGCGCTGGAAAACCAGTAATCACGCTGCATGCCATCCCCCTTGCCCGCGATGGGCAGCACCGAGAGGCTGTGGCGCGAATACGGGTAACCCGCCAGAAAGCCGCGCGTATTGCCCAGGACGAACTGGCCCTCGTAGGTGTCTACGCTGGCCCCTTCGCTGTTGGTGATGAGTGGACTGAAATCGCGCGCGGCCTGCTCGGCCTGCGCCGCCAGCCGCGTCGCCGCTTCAGCCGAAATATCCCAGGGATGGTGCAGTTGCAGATCGGGAAAATCCACCGCCAGCAAGTCGGCATCGGGCAGCGCCGCCGCCGGATCTTCCGCCGTATGACGCGCCAGCTGCCAGGCGGCCTCCACGGTTTCGCGCAGGGCGCGCGTGGACAGGTCCGAAGTGGCGGCCGAGCCCCGCCGGCCGCCGGCGTACACGGTCACGTTCAGCGAGCGGTCGCGGTTCTGCTCTATCGTGTCGATGTCCTGATTGCGCACGCTGACCGAAAGACCGCAACTCTCGGTGATCTCTGCCGCCGCATCGGATGCGCCCAGCGCTCGCGCATGCGCGAGCGCATCCTGCACCAGCGCGCGGAAACGGGCATCGTTGCTGGCAACATCAAGGCGGGAAATAGCTTGTTCTGTCATGGTGGGGAATTCCGGATCAGGACGGTTATCATAGCGAATTGGATGAAACGAGGTTTGCCATGAACGCCAACGCGCTGGAATGCATAGAAATAGAATCCGGCCCCGCGCCCACGCATGCCGTCATCTGGCTGCATGGCCTGGGGGCCGATGGCCACGACTTTGCACCCATCGTGCCCGAGCTGGGCCTGGACGCGCTGCCGGCCACGCGCTTCATTTTCCCGCACGCCCCCGTGCAGCCAGTCAGCGTGAACCAGGGCATGCACATGCGCGCCTGGTACGACATCTACACGCCAGACCTGGTGCGCCGTGAAGATGAAGCGGGGCTGCGCCAGTCTGAAAGTGCGGTGCGCGCCATCATCGCGCGCGAAAACATCCGCAACATTCCCTGCAGCAACATCGTGCTGGCGGGTTTTTCGCAAGGCTGCGCGCTCAGCCTGCAGACCGGGTTGCGGCTGGACGAGCGCCTGGCCGGCATCATCGGGCTGTCGGGCTATCTGCCGCTGGCCGACAAGCTCGCGCACGAACGCCACCCGGCCAACCAGGATACGCCCATCTTCCTGGCCCACGGCAGCGCGGATCCCGTGGTGGACATCCACCGGGCGCAAACCTCGCGCGATCAGCTGTGCGCCATGGGCTATGCCGTCCAGTGGCATACCTATCCCATGCCGCATTCAGTTTGTCCGCAGGAAATCGGCGACATCGCGGCCTTCCTGCGTCAAGTGCTGGCCTGAGCCCCGCCTTCGCGCCCGGCTTCGCCCAGATCGAGCCAGACGCGGCGCATGGCCGGATCGTCGGCCATCAGGTCGCTGCGAAAGCCCAGGTGGCGCATCAAGCCTTGCATGGGCCGGTTGCTGGCCAGCACATAGCCGTCGATGTAGGTCAGGCCCTGATGCTGGGCGGCGTCGATCAGCGCCCGCATCAGCCGCGCCCCCAGGCCATGGCGTTGCCAGTCATCGGCGATGGCCAGCGCATATTCGGCCCCGCGCCCATCCGCGTTGCGCAGGTAGTGGGCGAAGCCGATGATGACTTCACGCGGATAGCCGCGATGGTCGGGATTGGGTCGCGTGATGGTCGCCACCAAAGCCAGCTCGCGATCGTAATCGATCGCGGTATAGCGCGCCAGCATGCGCGGCGTGAGCTCCTTGAGCATGGACACGAAACGCATGTAGCGCGAATGCTCCGACAACGCGCGCACGAAGTCCTGCAGCGGCTCGGCATCTTCCGGACGAATGGGGCGCAGCAGCCACGCGCTGCCGTCGGCAAAGACCTGCTCCTGCACCAGACGGCGTGGATACGGATGGATGGTGAGGTGCGGATAGGCGCTGGTTTCGGGCAGCACGAGCAGGGAGCGCGCATGCAGGCGGACCTCCACACGGCCGGCAGGCATGAGCGGCGCGCCCGGATAGAGCGGATCGATGCGCAGCGAGTGCAGCGTGGGCAGCTCGCAGGCCAGATCGGAAATGCGTTCGAGCGCCTCGATCAGCGTCTCCAGCCCCGCCGGACTAAGCTGGCGCTGCAGCACGCGTGGCCACAAGGGACTGCGCTGCACCAGTTGCCGCGCAAGATAGCGGTTCAACGGCGGCAGATCGACGGCGCGCGATGAGCGCGCCACCCACTCCACCTGACGACTGGCCCCGAAAGTGATGGTGGGGCCGAAAACGGCATCGTAATCGATGCGGATGGCCATGGGCGTGACGTCCGCCGCTGCGCTCTGCGCCGCATCCGGCTGCAGCGCGATGGGAATGTAGAAGCAGGACAGCAGTTCGGCGCACGCTTTGGGGGACAGGGTATCGCGCTGCTGATTGCGCGCCTGGCGCAGCAGTTCGCGCGCCTGCGCCACGCGGGCCGGCCAGGCCAGTGGCTCGGGCGGCAGGGTCTGCTGTGCCAGCGTCTGGTTGTAATGCCAGGTGGCCAGCAGGCCGAAGCCCGCGACCGCCGACTCTGGCGTGCGAAACGCCGGCGTGCCGGCCTGGTCCAGCCGGCGACGCAGCTCGCGCATGCCGGCATCGCCCATGAAGCAGGACATCACGGGCTTGGGCAGGCGCGCCGACAGCGTGGCGAGCTGTTGCGCCACCGCCGCCAGGTCGGCGAAAGGATCGGGTGCGATGAGCACGAGCACGCCATCGACGCCATCGTCGCGCACCAGGCAATGCAGCAAGGCCGCCAGGCGCTGCGCATCCAGCGGCAGGTGCGTGACGACCGGGTTGACCGGCGTTTCACCCGGCGCAAGCAGCGCGGCCAGCGCCGTGCGCGTTTCCTTGCACAGGCGGGCCGGATGCACGGCGGCCTGCGGCCCCATCGCATCCAACGCGAGGCGCGTGGCGGCGCGCCCGTTGGACAGCACGGCGATGCGGCGCCCCTTGGGCCGGCGCGCATGCTCGAGCACCTTGAGGGCGGAAAACAGCTGGATGAAGTAGCGCACGCGCACCGCGCCCACGCGGCGCAGCAAGGCATTCAGGACGGCGTCCCGCGCCGCGGCCTGCTGCTGGATGCCTGCGTCATGATCCGCAGGATGACGCCCCGACTTGAGCACCACCACGGGCTTGACGCTGGCCGCGGCCCGCACGGCACTGCTGAAGCGCCGCGCCGTCGGCGCCGATTCCAGGTAGAGTACGATGCTGTCCGTGCGGCCATCCATGGACAGGTAGTCGACCAGATCGGCAATGTCCATGCCCGCCGCATCCCCCAGGGACACCAGTGCGGAAAACCCGACATCCACGTCCTGCGCCCAGTCGAGCACCGCGCCCATCAGGGTGGCCGACTGCGTGATCAGCGCCACCCTGCCTGCGGGCGCAAGATAGCCGCCCAGACTCAGGTTCAGGCCACGATGCGGCCTTTGGACGCCGAAAGACCCCGGCCCCAGCACGCAGCAGTCGTGGCGCCGGCCCCAGTCCGCCAGCGCCGCCGCGTCCGGCCCGTCCAGGGCGGATTCCGGATGGCACAGCAGCAACAGGCTGCGGGGCCGCCACGCCTGCACTTCCTGCAGAACGGCCGCCAGCCGTTTTGGGGGCACGCAGGCCAGAACCAGGTCTACCCGCGCGGCCGGCGCCGCCGGGGGCAGAGAAAAATTGCCGGCGTCATCCATGAGGACGAGCGCACTCGCCTGCGCCAGCGAGCGCGGCAGCTGCCCTGCGCAAGGCAGCGCGCGATCCGCAACCACCAGCAGGGAGCGCGGTTCCAGCAAGCTGCTCAGGGCGTGGCGCGGCAAATTCGTCTCGTTCGTGGCCATGGCTGCGGCGTGTCCTAAAATACGAAGTTCATGGTCTCACCATTTTCTCCGGCGAACAAGCCGGCCATCCGGATTTTCCCATGAGCACCCCCATCATCCGTACCCGCTTCGCTCCCTCGCCCACCGGCTTCCTGCACCTGGGCGGTGCACGCACCGCCCTGTTCTCCTGGGCGTTCGCGCGCCACCATGGCGGCCAGTTCATCCTGCGCATCGAAGATACCGACCTCGAACGCTCCACGCCGGAAGCGGTGCAAGGCATCCTGGACGGCATGGCCTGGCTGGGCCTGGATGCCGACGAAGGGCCGTACTATCAAATGCAGCGCATGGATCGCTACGCCGAAGCCCTGGCCCGCCTGCTGCGCGAAGGCCATGCCTACCACTGCTACAGCTCGCCTGAAGAAATCGACGCCATGCGCGAGCGCGCCCGCCTTGCCGGGCTGAAGCCACGCTATGACGGCACCTGGCGCCCCGAACCCGGCAAAACGCTGCCGCCGGTGCCCGCCGGGCGCAAGCCCGTGATCCGCTTTCGCAATCCGGCCGACGGCGCCACGGCCTGGAACGACATGGTCAAGGGCCCCATCCGCTTCGACAATGCCGAGCTGGACGATCTCATCATCGCGCGGCCCGATGGCACGCCCACCTACAACTTCTGCGTCGTCGTCGACGACAGCGACATGGCCATCACCCATGTCATCCGCGGCGACGACCACATCAACAACACCCCGCGCCAGATCAACATCCTGCGCGCCCTGGGCGCGCCCCTGCCGGAATACGGCCACGTGCCCATGATCCTCGGCCCCGATGGCGACAAGTTGTCCAAGCGCCACGGCGCGGTCAGCATCATGGAGTACGACGACGCGGGCTACCTACCGCAAGCCATGGTGAACTATCTTGCCCGGCTGGGCTGGAGCCACGGCGATGACGAGCTGTTCGACCGCGAACAGCTCATCGCGTGGTTCGACGGGCGGCATCTGAGCCGCTCGGCGGCGCAATGGGATCCGAAAAAGCTCAACTGGGTGAATGCCCACCATCTGCGCCAGACCGACGACGCCAGCCTCGCGCGCGCCGTGGCGCCGCGCATTGCGCAACGCGGTGGCGACACTGCAGCGACGGACCTGGCCGCCGTCATGGCGCTGCTCAAGCCGCGCGCCGAAACCCTGAATGACCTGGCCGACGGCGCCCTGCTGTTCTGTGCGCCGTTCGTGCCGGCCCCGCAGGCCCTGCAGGACGATGTGCTTACGCCCGCGGCGCGCACCCTGCTGCACGAGTTTGCCGCCGAAGCCCGGCAACTGGCGGACTGGACTGCCGAGGCACTGGGGCAATGCCTGCGCGCGCTGCTGGCACACCACGGCCTGAAAATGCCCGCGCTCGCCATTCCCCTGCGCGTGGCCGTGACCGGCCAGCGCCAGACGCCCAGCATCGACGCCGTCCTCGCGCTGCTGGGCCGCGAACGGGTGTTGCAGCGCCTGGCCCTTCTCGGCTGACTCGGCGTTCATCCGGCTTTTCCTTCCCACCCAGCGACCGCACGCTGCCCCTTCACCAAATAAGGAGAAACACCATGACCACAACACAACCCAGGGTCGCCATCGTCACCGGCGCCGGCACCGGCATCGGCCGTGCGGCCACCCTGGCCCTGCTGAACGACGGTTATTCGGTCGTGCTGGCGGGCCGTCGGCCCGAACCGCTGCAGGCCGTCGTCGACGCGTCGGGCGCTGGGGCGCGTGCGCTGGCCGTATCCACCAACGTGGCGGATGAAGCCGCCGTACGCCACCTGTTCGATACCTGCGTCCAGCAGTTCGGTCGCCTGGACGTCGTGTTCAACAATGCCGGCGGCGGCGCACCGGCCATTCCCATCGAAGAGCTGAGCCTGGCGCAGTGGCAAAGCGTGGTCGACGCCAATCTCACCGGCGTTTTCCTGTGCATCCGCGAAGCCTTCAGGGTCATGAAGGCGCAGGATCCCCAGGGCGGGCGCATCATCAACAACGGCTCGATCTCGGCCCACGCACCGCGCCCGCACTCTTCTCCCTACACCGCCACCAAGCATGGCGTGATGGGCCTGACCAAGACGGCCTCGCTGGACGGCCGGCGCTACAACATTGCCGTGGGGCAGATCGACATCGGCAACGCCGCCACCGAAATGACCGAACGCATGAGCAAGGGCGTCATGCAGGCCAACGGCGAAATGGCCGTGGAGCCCCGCATGGATGTGAACGTGGTGGGCCAGTCGGTACTCTACATGGCCAACCTGCCCCTGGAGGCCAACGTGCTTTTCCACACGGTCATGGCCACGAAAATGCCCTTCGTGGGGCGCGGCTGAGCGGCGCCCGGGGCGCCGTGCTGCGGACCTAGCGCCCGCAGGCCTTGCGCCACTGCTCGAACGCGGGCAGCGTGGCGTCGTCGGTGGGCGGGTACAGGCCAAAAATGCCCTGCCCCGCCTGCACGCGCTCCAGCACGAAATCCTCGAAGACCGTCATTTCCGCGGCCTCGTGCGCGCATTCCGCCACGAGGTGCGCGGGGATGATGACCACGCCGTCCTCGTCGCCGAACACGATGTCGCCCGGGAACACGGGCGCATCGCCGCAGCCGACCGGCACGTTCAGGTCGATGGCCTGGTGCAGCGTCAGATTGGTGGGTGGCGCGGGACGCTGGTGATACGCCGGCATGTCGAGCCCGGCAATTTCAGCGGCGTCGCGAAACCCGCCGTCCGTCACCACGCCGGCCACGCCGCGCTGCTGCAGGCGCGTGAGCAGAATGCCCCCGGCCGACGCCGCGCGCGCGTCCTTGCGGCTGTCCATGACCAGCACGTGGCCTGCGGGGCAGGTTTCCACGGCCTTGCGCTGCGGATGCTCACGATCCCGGAATACTTCCAGCCCGTTCAGATCTTCACGCGCCGGCATGTAGCGCAAGGTGAATGCGGGGCCGATCATGCGCCGCCGCCCCCCGCCCCCCACTGGCTGCACCCCCTGCACCAGCTGGTTGCGCAGGCCGCGCTTGTACAGCGTGGTGGTGATCGTGGCGACGCTGGCCGATTCCAGCTGCTGGCGAATGAGGGGCGTAAGAACGGACATGAACAGACTCCCGAGGCTGAATTGCAAAACCATCTTAGCCCGGAAATTTCACGATAAGGGTAAAAAGGAATAGGCGATCCTTGCCCAAAGGCTTATGGTTATTGGTATTCCACGCCAAACAACCAAAAGGATCGCCCATGCCAAATCGTACCACTGAAGCGCTGAACTTTGGGCGC
>JACDJB010000071.1_pt1 | contig 151885 bp, 129 predicted proteins | sample 7454121 | NCBI WGS metagenome assembly JACDJB01 (sample SAMN14253290, study PRJNA609438) | sludge metagenome | isolation source: sludge after 25d culture with pyrite | collected 2018-12-20
ACTGGCAATGAACGAGTGAATTCTGAGCTGAGCTGGTATTTTGACCAGCAATTGCTGCAGCCCAATCACCCGTCTTGAAGCCAGCGGTACCACCGCCAGTATGGGCACAAGCTCGATTGACTGTCACATACTCCATTGCATTCTTATCCTTGGGGCTACGAACATCATGAGCTGGTTGTCCATAATGGTGGGCGGTCATACTGTAGTCCAAGATCTCTGGTTTACCTTTGAGTTCTGCGAAGTAGCGAGCTGTTTCGTAAGTACCTTGGGCTAGCTTGTCACCAATACCTTCACGGGTAACAATCTTCTTCAGAAGTTCATCGACAGCATGCACATCACCCCATTTGAGATCAATGCCATCCAGGTCAGCAGAATCAATGAATCCACGTTGTACCAATTCCATTAACAAACCAAGATTGGCACCACCCTCAATGAAATCAAGGCTGTAGTTGTCATGCAAGAAAGTTGTGTATTGGAGTTTTGCTAAACTTTCGGCTTGATCACGAATCGTCCCAGTATATGGTTTACCCGGGTCAACACCTTCCATCTCCATATAACCCAGATTGCCACCGACCATACCCATAGCTTCCCAGTCTGGCATATCAGACATGGTTCGATCCATCAATGGATCAGAACTGGTGACTTCCACAGGATAGAGACAATGCAAATTACAGCCAAAGCAGGAAACTTTTCGAACAAAGCTTGCCTGATCCATGAATGGACCTGTGATTGCTTTTACATGCGGATCTGCCCAGGAGCACCATTGCCAGTTGCGGATCGGAAATGCATCTTCCACATAGGCTGAATTTGCACCAATACCTGCTGTACCATAAGAACGCCAGAAATAATCACCGACTTCAGATTTCTGAATACCACTGGTAAGTGCCATGAAGGTTTTCTTATCTGCAAGTCGATGACCTTTGGTACCGCGTACGACTACTGCTTTAAGGTTTTTGGAGCCCATTACAGCACCAGCACCCCAACGACCAGCAGCACGAGCGCCCTCTGTTACTACACAGGAATAATAAACCTGGTTTTCACCACCTTGCCCGATCGCCATTACGTGAGCTAAGCGTTTTTGATGTAAACCTTCACGTTTAGGAGGTCGCATGGCTGCCCACTCGGGAGTAAGGTCAGCATCACGGATCATACCTTCACGAGATTCAAGTTCTGCTAAAACTTCACTCTTGAGGATCAATTCTGATTCTTCAACACCCATTCCCCATACATGGCTGGCATCACGAATTTCAATTACATCATCCATAACTGCCAGATACACAGGTTTGGATGCTTTACCAACAACCTGAATGCCATCCCAGCCAGCAAATTTCAGTTCAGATCCAAAATGACCACCACAAGTGGATGCGCAATAGATGTTATAAGCACTCTTTGTCACCAGTGTAATGCGAGCATTTGGAGCTGCCCCAGTAACTGGACCAATCATGAACTGTAATAAATTATCTGGTCCTAACGGATCCAAATTGGGATCATAAATACCTTCTTTGAAAAGGTAGTATGCACCCAGCGCTGATCCGCCAAGATATTTGCGATAGATTTCTTCTTCAGGTTCTATAACCGTTACAGTCTCGGTTGTAAGATTAACACGAGCAATTTTTCCTGTCATTCCAAATAATTCAGCCATTATAACTCCCTTACATGATTATAGATTTTTCTGAAAAGTAATTCAGCGTAGTCTGACGGCGAATTAGCAAAATAACGGCCATTGCGTGCAGCAGGAACCCATTGTAATGCACCTGGTTCTGGGCAGGCTTTTACACATTCTGGATCTCCACCACAACGACTGCACACCTGAGCTTTACGATCAATTGGATCAAAAGACATTCCACTGGCAAATTGATCTTCACAAATTTCTGCACATCGCCAGCATTTATCGATACCTAAGCATTTTTCACGGTCAACCCATTTGTAACCCATTCCGTAGTATCCTGCTTCGCCTTCACCTTCCGGAACGGAGATAATTGCGCCTTCAGGGCACACAGCCTCACAAGGGAATTGCGATGAGCCCTCTGCCCATTCATATAGCTGGCAGTATGAACACACATTGACAACATCCACATATTGGAAACGCATAGGTCGAATTCTGGCGAATTCAAGGTTCATTACATTTGCTGTTTCTTCCGGGTGAAGGAATGCAGCATATTTTTCAGCACAGGCTACAGCACATAGATTACATCCGGTGCATTGTACTGGATCAAAAACTAGGTTGTAACCTGCTTTGTAGGGTGAAGCTTCTCCCTCTGCCGGCTCTTCCGCGACAGGAGCTTCTGCAACTGGGGTAGCAGGTTTGCCAATAACTTGGGAACCTACAACACCACCGATAACGAGACCAGCGACCCCAGCACCAGAACCCACCAGAAACTCTCTACGTGATACACCACCAGAAGATGCTTCTGTTGTTTCTTTCTTTGGTTCTTTGGTTGGCTTGGGTGCTTCATCTCTTCGTTTTATTTCTGCCATAATTATTGCCTCCTCTAGATTAAATAATGTTGGGCTTGATTAGTATCAACACAGTCTTACTTTGGATAAATGAAAAATTCTCTTTCTCTACCTCTCTTTCCATGCAAGCTCAGCAGTCAACGCAATAAAACCATTCTGGATTTCATCCGGTTGGTTTTCAAAGGATATTTTGCTAGATTGAAGCTGTTGCGCATATAATAATTTTGTTTTCATAGAGGAAATTCAGTCAATTAGTTACTGAAAAGAAGAATAAACCTGTAATATATATAGGATAACAATTCCTGTACGAAAAGAAAATATTACTTTGAGTTATCTTTCTATGTGCAAACGGATTATTTTATATAGCTCAAGTGGGCTATAGTTTCCCTCTTTTTTTTTACGGTTCTTCCCCTTCATTAACAATTCCCTGGCGAACAGCATAAACAGCTGCTTGAATTCTGTTTTTTAAATGAAGTTTCTCCAGGATGTTTCTAAGGTGAATTTTTACTGTATTTTCGGATATTCCAAGCTGATCAGCAATCTCTTTGTTTAACAAGCCTTCTGCTACATATTTTAATATTGTTGTTTCACGATCTGTCAATTCATCAACGGATGAATCAGCGGTTTTTGATTCATTCTCATTTTTGTTAAATTCTTTAAAAATCTTGGTTGCCATCGTGCTGGAAAGAATTGCTTCTCCTTTGGAGATTGTTTGAAGTAATTCCAGGAATTGTTTTAATTCCAAATCTTTCAGAAGATAACCCTGAGCACCAATTTTCATCGCCTCGAAGAGAAATTGATCCTCCTCAGAGGCTGTGAGCATAACAATTTTGATGAATGGTAAGATTTCTTTAATCTTCTTAGTAGCTTCTAACCCATCGCATTCAGGCATATTAATATCCATAAATATCAAATCAGGTTCTAAGGTTTTAGCAGCTTCAATAGCTTCACACCCATTGCTCGCTTCCCCCACTACTTTAAACTCAGGTAGATCCTCTAGAAGAGAAACTAACCCTTTACGAAATAATGCATGATCATCGACTAATAAAATTTTTATCATTTTTCATCCAATTACCGTATAAAAACAGAAGGTATTTGTAAACAGACTCTGGTGCCTTTTCCGGGTTCTGATTCAATTTCTAATTTTCCATCAATGTATTGAACCCGTTCTCGCATTATCTGTAAACCAAAACTTTGATTAGATTTTCCATTTCCTGCAATTTCTGAAGGATCGAACCCTTCGCCATCATCTTCTATGCAAATCCTGATATCTCCACCCACTTGTTGAAATTTTATCCAGACATGTTGGGCACAGGAATGTCTCCTTACATTTGATAAGGCTTCTTGAATAATTCTCATCAATTGATTAGCCACTTCTGAAGAAAATTCAGTGGTCGTATGATCATCTACAGATAAACGTACTTCCAACCCGTAATAATGTTCGTATTCAAGTAAGTAGTCTTGAAGTTGGTTTAAGAAACTTCCTTGCTTTGTTTCAGTATTCCGTAAATTAAAAATAGCTTCTCGTAAATCGGTATAAAGAATACTTGTTGTGTTAATTAATTCATTTAAATGGTCTTTCGCTTTTTGAAGGTTTCCATTTTCTAGCTGATCATTCGCCATAATAGCCTTAATTTTTATAAAACCCATTGCCTGTGCAAGATGATCATGAAGTTCTCTGGCTAATCTGTTTTGTTCCTCAAGAGTAGCGCCATATCTTAATTGCTCGTGCAAATTCGCATCTTCAACTGCAACAAATACATGCGAGGCAAGCTGACTGAGCAAGATCACATCATTATGATTAAATTTTCGAACGGCGTGGTCCATAATTTCAATGATTCCGACAAAGCGATCACCTATATGCAATGGCACTGCTAAATATGAGTTTATATTCCCATTATTAAGCGTTTTTAAATTATGCAGGTGTAATGCATCACCATTTTGGACAATCCCAATAAATTCTTTTTTTTGTAAAAAACAATTACCAGGGGAATCCTCCGTGATATTGATTGTTAATCCTTCCAGCTTTTCAGTATCCTCCCCAGAAGCTGACCAAATTCTGACATTATTACACGATTCTTGATAAAGCCCTACCATGCCAATATCAGCATTTAAAATCGTGCGGGCAACATCAGCGATTTCGAATAATACTTCTTTGATGGAAAGTGAAGAAGTAACTTTTGCCCCTAACTTAAAAAGCGTTACTGCGTCATCTTTTTGTTTTTCAATTTGAGAAACTAATATTGAATTATCAATTGCGACCCCAATGGAACGTCCCAGGGTTTTAAAAAAAGGTATGTTAATTTCATTATTCGCATAGAAAAGTGGGGAAATAAGTTCAATTACACCGATAACCAAATTTCGAGATATGAGTGGAAAACCCATGTAGCTATAGTTGGCATATTTGTTTCGGAAATCGACATTGAACCGATTGTCTTCTCTAAAAGATGGCACATAAATAGCATTTTTTGTATCAGCTATTTCTTTTACCAAATCATTGCCTGAAAGGCGTCGTTTCTCGATTTGCTTTCTGGTACATTCAGAAACACCATGTTGATGCCTTAATTCGTATCTTTCTGAGTCATCATTCCATAAATAAATTAAACATTCTGAAATGCCTAGTTTATTTACCAGGATATCTTCAGTAAAATCAAGAATTTTCTCTAAATCCAGGAGTTGTGTGATAGCTAATCCAACTTCATGGAGAATCGCTAATTTTGACAAATCATCCAAGGAATTAATAGATTGATTTCCCTGGTTATAATCGTCATTTTTATAAAATGGATTATTATCAGAAAATCTCTTTATATTCATAATTTAGGTTTATTGACCATCTAACAATAATTATTAACAGTAACAATGCTTAGATTGAATTTCCTTCTATATTTAATCATAGCATAATTTCAAATCATCCTGTCAATTTTTTACCTTTATTGCCAAAAAACTTGCGAAAAAAAGGAAGGTAATTTGATATGCTAGAATATAGACTATAAATGATGGAGATTATTTTATGAATTTTGAAATTCTTGGAAATCCATTATCAAAATGGATAATTTTCCTGCTTACAGCCACCGTAAGCTATATTATTTTAAAAGTTCTCACGAACTCATTAAAAAAACAATTAAATAAAAAATTGCCCGGAAGCTTGAATAAATCTATAACTTACATATTAATAATTTTTCAAAAAACAAATTTATTCTTTTTATTGATCCTCAGCATTTACATTGGAACGGCGTGGTTAACCTTACCTGAAAAGATTTTCCTTTATCTGCGCACAATTATCATTTTTGCAATATGGATCCAGGTTGGGATTTGGGCAAATGGGGCTATAGTCAATTACATTAATTTAAAAAGCAATCAAACAGCTAATGGGGAAGATCGCACCACCATGAATGCTCTCAAAACAATTTTAAAAATAGTTTTGTGGAGCATCATTTTTATTCTGCTAGTGGATAATATCCCTGGTGTTGAGATAACTGCTTTAGTTACAAGCCTGGGGATTGGTGGCATTGCTGTCGGTTTGGCATTACAAAATATTTTAGGCGATTTATTTTCATCTTTATCCATTTCTATGGACAAGCCCTTTATCATCGGTGATTTCATCCAGGTTGATAACTTTTTTGGGACGGTGGAAAAGATTGGGTTGAAAAGCACTAGATTACGTAGTATTTCAGGAGAACAATTAATTTTTTCAAATTCAGATTTATTGAATTCAAGGGTTCATAATTTCAAGAGATTAGAACGCCGGCGGGTTGTCATGACACTTGGTGTGTTATATCAAACAACTCCAGAACAATTGCGATTGATACCAGAATTGATCAAATCCATTTTTTCAAATGTGAAAGAAGTAACTCTCGACAGGGTTCATTTAGCCAGCTTCGGTGATTTTTCCATAAATTATGAGTTGGTTTATTGGGTTGAAAGTGCAGACTACAACCTTCACATGGACCAAAAGCAAGCAATCCTATTAAAAATATTTGATCAATTTATTGCAAACGAAATCGAATTGGCATACCCAACCCAATCAATTTTTGTGGAAAATAATTAATAATTTGTTGGATGATACATTTGTTGTTTATTTGTGATTATTGGTGATTTAATTTCTTCATTAAAATACCATTAGTCAATAATAATTGAGCACCAAAGCATGCTATAATTAATCTACAAATTTAACAAGGAGTTCAATATGCGTTTCGGACCAACTGAATTAATAATTATCCTGGTAATCATCATCTTACTGTTCGGTGTTGGCCGTATCAGCAAAATTGCTGGTGAATTAGGCAGTGGCATTCGTTCCTTTAGAGATGGTTTAACCGGTGACAAAGACGAAGATAAAGAAGAAAAATAATTTTCTTAGAAATATAATAATCAGGTAAATTTTGCTATGAGTTTTCTCGGTATCGGACCGATGGAATTGATATTCATTATTATCATAATGATTCTCGTTTTAGGTCCAAAAAATATGATAACAACCGCTCAAAAATTAGGTGTTACACTTCGAAAAATCGTGAAATCTCCGATGTGGGCGACAGTGATGGATACTTCACGTGAAATTCGAGAAATACCAACTCGCCTTATTCGTGAAGCTGGCATCGAAGAAGATATGAAAACTATTCGATCCACAACAGATTCCATTAAAAAAGCGGGAAATGTTACTGTCCCTTATGATATTTCTACTGCAGGGAAAACCAAAGAAACTAAAAAACCAGATACAAACGAAGCTGATTCTGAGAAAGAAAATTCGACCGCAAAACCACCTGAAAGTATGAAATCCACTGCTCCTGAACCTGAAATTAGCGAAAACAAGCAACCGGATCCTCAGACAGTTGAACAAGAAGTGAAACCTGAAGAAAAAGAAGAATAAACCATAATTTGGGAAAATGAGCGCAGAATCTGTTAAAACAATGTCCATTTGGGACCACATCAATGAGTTGCGTAAACGTCTATTTGTTTCCGTTGCTGCATTGGCTATAACAACAGTTATCAGTTTTGCTATTGTTCCTTATTTATTGGATTTCATAACTGTTCCGGTTGGGGGAATTGAAAATTTACAATCGATAGAAGTAACCGAAAATATCGGTGTATTCATGCGAATTTCTTTGCTTTCCGGATTTATTTTTGCATTTCCTATCATTCTTTCTCAACTTCTTATGTTTCTGGCTCCTGGCCTTGAAAAGAACGAGAAAAAATGGATATTTATCACGATCCCGATAGCCACTCTTTTATTCGTGGGTGGAGCAGCTTTCGCTTACTTTGTGATGTTGCCGGTAGCAATTCCATACCTAATCAACTTCCTGGGCGTTCCAACAACACCAAGATTATTAAGTTACGTAAAGTTCACAACAAGTTTAATTTTTTGGCTGGCAGTTGGTTTTGAGCTTCCAATTGTTGTATTTGCGTTAGCCAAATTCCGATTAGTAACACCAAAGACGTTGCTAAAACAATGGCGAATTGCTATTGTTTTAATAGCTGTGATGGCAGCCGCGATAACACCAACGGTCGATCCTGTAAATATGGCAATCCTCATGCTTCCATTATTCCTGCTTTATTTACTCAGTGTCTTGTTCGCTTTTATCGCAATTCGTTAACAAATTAAAAGGAGTAAATATGTCCCATGTCGAGTTGAATCACGATGAAAAACCGATACGATTATTCAAATCCAACTTTTTGGAGTTTTTTACTCATATCAGTCCTATTGCTATAATTGTGATCTGGACACCCATCGTTGGCCTTTTGATTTGGTTAGGCGCGATTCACCCACAAAGTAGTGTTGTTGTAATGCTTTTAGGTCTTCTGGTTGGTCTTTTCATCTGGACATTCTCCGAATATGTTTTGCATCGCTTTGTTTTTCATTTTAAACCACGCAAACCCTGGCAGGAAAGAGTTGCATTTCTATTTCATGGCATTCATCATGCCCAACCAAAGGTAAAAACTCGCCTGGTTATGCCGCCTGCGGTTAGCTTCCCATTAGCAGCCTTGTTTTTTGGCCTTTTTTATCTGGTGTTTGATCTTTTACTCAATGCAAGTCAATGGATGTATCCAGCGTTTGCTGGTTTCTTAATCGGATATTTAATTTACGATCTAATGCATTATGCTACCCATCATTTTCCAATGCGAAAAGGAATTTGGAAAGATTTAAAAAGATTGCATATGCGTCATCATTACAAGTATCCAAATCAATTGTTTGGCGTAAGTTCTCCTATCTGGGATTATGTTTTTTCAACACTTCCCAAAGAAAAATAAGTTGATCCAGGGGGAATTTCGAAAGGAAGTTGATGGATAAACATCTACCCATAATTCATGTTCAGGGATCGCATTATGAAATCGGCAAACAAATTGGTGAGGGAATGCGACTTCAAATTCAACATGGTGTTGAAAGTGCTAAAACACTGATCGACAAAGCATATGACCAATTACAACTCACCTGGGATGGCGCTATTATCCAGGCAAAAAAATATATCCCATTTGCTGAGGAACGATATCCACAATACGTTGATGAAATGAAAGGTATCGCAGAAGGTGCTAATGTTTCCTACGATGCAATTCGGGTAGTTAATGCAATGGAAGCTGTCACCAGTGACGCTCTTCACTTAACCAAATGTACGAGTTTTGCTGTTAATCAAATGAATACGGCAAAAGAAAATGTTTTGGTTGCGCATAATGAAGATTGGATACCGGATGAAGAACCTGATGTATATTTGGTACACGCAAAACCTTCTGATGAACCACCTTTTTTGGCAATGACATATGGTGGCCTTCTACCCAATATAGGGTTTAATGCATATGGAATCTCACAATGTTGTGATTCGGTTTACCCAAATGACAGCCGAATAGGAATCCCGCGTGTACTCTATTCCAGAGCTGTTTTAGCAGCTAATTCACCTGCAGATGCTATAAAACGAGTTCTGGTTGCCCAACGAGCGGCAGGATATAACCACATGATAGTCCATGAAAGTGGCGAAATGTATAATATCGAAGTTTCCTCCCGCCAATTTGGTATGTTGTACGGGGAAGATGGCTATCTGGTACACACCAATTTTTATCTCGATCCGGTTATGAAAACGCTGGAAGATGATCCGGATGAATTGATTAGTGCCAGAGTACGCTATTTTCGAGCTTTACGTTTATTAAAACAAAGCAATAAACACACAATTAAAACCTTACAAAATATACAAAAAGATCACATCAATTATCCTGATTCGATTTGTAATCACGGCATTGATAAAAATGTATTAAATAGTGAGAAAACAATCATGTCGATGGTAATTGACTTAACCAATCTTCAGATGCATGCTGGTTGGGGTTCTCCTTGTAAAAGCACATTCAACACTTACCAATTGAGTGATTAAACACAAGAAAAGGATGAAGAAGCATATGACTAACCTTTACGGATTCGAACTCCTCAAAGAAGTTGAAGTACCGGAAATCAACAGTAAAGTTTTCCTTTATCGTCACATAAAAACAGGTGCTGAATTAATGTCAGTAACAAATGATGATGAAAATAAAGTTTTTGGCGTTACTTTTCGAACGCCTCCAACAGATTCAACTGGTTTACCGCACATCATGGAACATTCTGTTTTGTGTGGCTCCCGCAAATACCCAGTCAAAGAACCATTTGTTGAATTGATTAAAGGTTCGTTAAATACATTTTTGAATGCCTTCACCTATCCCGATAAAACTTGTTATCCGCTGGCTAGCACCAATCTGCAAGATTTTTATAACCTGGTCGATGTTTACCTGGATGCTGTCTTCTATCCGATTATTGGCCCATACACATTAATGCAGGAAGGCTGGCATTATGAATTAACGGACAAGAATGAAGAAATGTCGTTCAAAGGGGTGGTTTATAACGAAATGAAAGGTGCATATTCATCCCCTGATGATATTTTAGGGGATGAGAGCCAAATGCAATTGATGCCTGATTCCTCTTATGGTTTTCAATCCGGTGGAGATCCGGAGTTCATTCCTGATTTGACCTATGACCAATTCAAAAATTTTCATGAAACTTTTTATCATCCCACTAATGCAAAAATATTTTTTTATGGAAATGATGATCCGGAAAATCGATTAAAGATAGTAGATGAATATCTCAAAGATTTCGAGGAAATCAAAGTTGAATCCATGCCTAAAATGCAGGAAAGATTTTCCAGCCCAATTCGCAAAACGATCCCATATGATTGTGGCGAAGATGTGGAGAATGCAAAAGCATATTTGACTGTCAATTGGTTATTACCGGAAGGTGATCAATCCGAATTGGTTTTAAGTTTGGCAATCCTTGAACATATCCTGTTAGGGACACCGGCTTCTCCGTTAAGGAAGGTGTTAATCGAATCCGGTTTGGGTGAAGATGTTGTCGGTCGTGGCTTGATCAATGACATGCGCCAGATGGCATTCTCTACGGGTATGCGTGGAATCTCGGTGGAAAATGTTGATAAGGTTGAACAGTTGATCCTCTCATCCCTGGAAAATATTGCTTCGGAGGGCATCGATCCAAAAACAATAGAAGCCTCGCTGAATACCATCGAATTCAGCCTGCGGGAAAACAATACTGGACCGTATCCACGAGGTTTGATTGTGATGCTGCGATCGCTGGGTAGCTGGTTATATGATCGGGATCCTATTGCCCCACTGGCATTCCAAAAGACACTGGATTCGATCAAATCAAAATTAGAAGTTGGTGAACTAAGATTCGAAAATCTTATCACTGAGTTTTTGATCAATAATGCTCACCGCTTAACCTTAATTCTTAATCCTGATCCAAAGATCGGATCTGAGAGAACTGAAAAAGAAAAAAGTCGCTTGGCAGCAACACAAAGTCTTCTTGATTATGGACAATTAGAAAAAATCATTCAAGATGCATTGACCTTAAAGAAGCTTCAGGAAACCCCCGACTCACCAGAGGCTTTAGCAACCATTCCAATGTTAACAAAAGATGATTTGGATCCGAAAATATCAATTTTACCCAACCAGATCATGCAAACAAAACCCTTCACTATGCTCTACCATGATCTTTTCACCAGTGATATTCTCTATCTTGACTTTGCTTTCAACCTGAAATCTTTACCAGTTGAATATCTACCTTACATGCGTTTATTCATGCGTTCATTATTGGAAATGGGTACACAAAAAGAATCGTACGTCGAATTAATCCAACGAATAGGCAGAGAAACAGGTGGTATCCATCAATCCCTTTATACATCTGAAAAAGCCAGCAAAAATGACTTTGTTGCCAATTTGATGATTCGCTCCAAAGCCGTAACCACGAAAGTCCCGGCATTACTCTCAATTCTGGAAGATATCCTATCGATACCGGACTTTACCAACAAAGCACGTTTCCAGCAAATTTTGCTTGAAGAAAAATCAGGAATGGAAGCAGGTATCATCCCTTCCGGGCACCGGGTTGTGAATAACAGATTAAAAGCTCAATATTCGGACGCTGGGTGGGTCACCGAACAAATGAGCGGGATTGAGTATCTATATTTTATTCGGAATTTGATCAGTCAATTCGATCAGAAATGGGAAAAGATTTCTTCCATTCTTGAAAAGATTCGTTCATTGTTGGTATCGCAAAACAATTTGCTTGTTAATATAACGATTGATCAACATAATTTTAATCATTTAAAACCAATGATTGAATCGTTTGTTACCTCAATTCCTCTAACTACTCCTAACATCACAACCTGGAAATTAAATAAACAAACTATAAATGAAGGCTTGATCATCCCTTCTCAGGTAAACTTCGTTGGCAAAGGTGGCAACTTGTTTGATCTTGGTTATCAGGATCATGGTTCAATGAGCGTTATCACCCAGTACCTGCGCAGTACCTGGTTATGGGAAAAAATTCGAGTGCGGGGTGGTGCTTATGGTGGATTTTGCAGTTTTGATCGGTTTTCCGGATTGTTTTCCTTCCTTTCTTATCGCGATCCTAATATCATGGAAACAATCAACAACTACGACAAAACTTCTCAATTTTTAACTCAAAACGAGATTAATGACTCTGAATTAACCAAATCTACCATTGGAGCGATTGGTGATATTGATGCTTACCAATTACCAGATGCAAAAGGTTACACTGCGATGTTGCGCTATTTATTAGGCATCACTGATGAAGATCGCCAGAAATATCGCGATGAATTATTATCAACCACCAATAAGGATTTCATACAATTTGCAAAAGTTTTGGGGCTTTTAAAGGATCAATCCAATATCGTCGTTTTAGGCTCAGCGGAAGCGATTGAAAAAGTTAATCAAGAAATTAAACTATTTAAGGAAATAAGGAAAATAATTTAAACCACGTGAAAAATAAAAACAAAAATCTAAATCGAATATCAGGTGCGTTTATCCTTTTATTAATCGTCCTGATTGTATTCATTCAACGTACAAACCTTACCTGGCTCAAGAATTGGTGGGCGCTATTATTCTTAATACCCGCGATCGGTTCTTTCAATAATGTTTATACGGAGTTGAAAAACAAAAGAGGCTTTACTTTTTCTCTGGCAAGTAACCTGATGGGAATTATTTTTCCAATCGTTATTTGCGTTATTTTTCTCTTCAATTTGCAATGGAATCTAACATTACCGGTAATCATTGTCCTGGCAGGGTTGGCACTTTTTGTTTTAGGGTTTGTAAATGATGAAAAAGGTGCAGGGAAAATGCTGCAACATCTCAAATACTGGTTCTTTTCATGGGGGTTAGCTGTTGTTTTCGTAGGAGTGATCACCTTTGTAACAACCATCCAGTCGAATTTCACCAACCAACAAATCAATTCCTGGTATGGGGGTGCTTTAATTGTTGCTGCACTCGGTGGATTGGTTTCAGGCATCCTACTTTTCCGAAAAGAAGGGAAATTTTCATTATTGTCAACCGTCCATTTCGGGACTGCGTTGATCATTTCTATTCCGGCAATTTTTGTTTTGATTCCATAAATAATAATTGAGAAAATCCGATAAAGATCTCTTTCAATATTGAGAGGGATCTTTTTAATTATCCTTATACATAAAAAATTATTTAGTTGACAAATTATTATTTCATGTGTAATATTTTTATATCAAACTATATAATATAGTATTTTTGGAGGAAATAATGTCTTGGCAAATTGATTCAGCTCACGCTTTAATTGAGTTTTCAGTCACCCATATGATGATTGCGAAAGTACGAGGTCGCTTTAATGATTTTTCTGGAGTTGTGGAATTAAATGAGAATAACCCAGAAAAAACGAATGTTTCAGTTGAAATAAATGTAGAAAGTATTGACACTCGAAGTAAACAACGTGATGACCATTTAAGATCCCCTGATTTCTTCAATATTGCAGAATACCCAAAGATGGTGTTCAAAAGCACTAATGTTGAAGTAACTGACAATAAGAAAGCGATCCTAACTGGTGATTTAACCATCAAAGATATCACCAAACCTGTTTCGTTGAATGTTGTATTCAACGGCATGTCAAAAAGCCCTTGGGGTACCACTAGTGCAGGTTTCAGCGCTACTGGAAAAATTAATCGTAAAGATTGGGAACTAACCTGGAACCAAACCCTCGAAACAGGTGGGGTTCTGGTTGGCGATGATATCCAAATCAATATTGAGATAGAACTGATCAAACAAGATTAGTAACAATAAAATGAGAATTAGGAGGTTGATGCTTAATCAACCTTTTTTTTTGCTACTTTTTTTAATAACCCTCGTACATATAGTGAACCAAATGGTTATTTCCATCTGAATGAGGTAAAAGATGACTCAAGATCAATATCTTTCTAAATATTTTACAATTCTCGCAAATCCAAAATTGTACTCATCGCTTTTATATCTCGCCTTGGCGTTCCCGCTGGGTTTAACCTATTTCATATTTCTGGTAGTTGGCTTTTCGGTAGGTTTGTCTTTACTCATAATATGGATGGGATTCATCGTATTGGCTTTTCTCTTCCCATTAACCTGGCTGATTATCAATTTTGAAAGAATTCAGACCACCCACTTACTGGGAATCTCGCTACCTGAAAACAAGCCACAAACCAAAGAAACAAAATCTATGGTTGTTAAAATAAAAACTTTTTAACCAATCCTACTACCTGGAGAGGATTGCTGTTTATTGCACTTAAATTTCCAATTGGTCTTGTTGCATTTATTGCGCTTGTGACTGGATTTGCTTTCGCTTTTGCCTGTTTGTTTTCACCTTTGATGTATCAATTTGGAACGATAAATCTGGGATTTTGGAAGGTGGACACACTCAGTGAGGCAATAGGTTTGAGTCTGATTAGTCTGATGATTCTTCCTGGACTTTTTCATGTTTATTATTATTTAGCACAAATGATAGGAAAATTTTCTGTCTATTTACTAAAACCACAAAATGGTTAATATTAGATTTACGTACAAACATAAAGGAGAATGACAATGGAAAATAAAAAGTCGAGTTTTGCCTGGGGTATCATCCTAATCCTCTTTGGAGCATTATTGTTAGCCAACCAACTGGTTCCAGGCCTTAAAATGGTATTTGATTGGCCCTGGATTGTGATGGGTGTGGGTTTAGTGTTCTTATTGTTAGCTATTTTTACACGGACAGGTGGTCTGGCAATTCCTGGTTGTATTGTCGGTGGTATTGGCGGCATTCTATATTATCAAAATTTGACGGGTAATTGGGAAACCTGGTCTTTTGCATGGGCATTAATCCCTGGTTTTGTAGGTGTAGGTATTGCGCTTGCTACTTTAATATCACCAAAAGAAAATCCTGATGGTTTATCTGCTAGTCTGGTTATGATTGCAATCAGTTTAATTCTCTTCTTTATTTTCGGCGGTGCAAAATTCTTTGGACTCGATTCCTTTATCCTTTGGCCAGTGATTATCATCGCATTAGGTTTGTTCTTGTTATTCAAAGGACTATTTAGAAAATAATAATCTTAATCCCTCAATATTGATCCGGATTTTTTTGTGATTCAAACCAATCGATTGCAGCCTGAATATCCGGATCAATATTATTTACAAAATCATCCACTGTCCATTCCAACAAAATATCAGGAGAATATCCAAGACCCTCTACCAGACTTCCATCAGGTCTGGTAAACAACGCGGTTCAAAATCTAACCCTGCCACCCGGTAAAGAGAATTCGATTGGATTCCCTGTTGCCCCACCAGTAACCCTTCCAACAGAAATTGCGCGGTCACTATCCACCAATGCACCTATCAACCATTCTGCGCTGTTCATAACAGGGTAATCTGTGAGCACTACAAGCTTACCGGTATAAATTTCTCCTCGTGGTTTAGCAAAATAATTTACAGTATTGCGCCAGGCAAACTTATAAAGTCTTTTTCGAAAAGTATCCTGACCATAATTTAATGGTTCATACAAAAATCGCACCGCGATCTTATCCCCGATTCTGGAATTCCCCCCACCATTTTGTCGCAAATCAAAAATTATCCCTTCCATTTTGATTATTTCATTTAGAGCTAAATCGAACTCCTTTACAACATCATCACCTTTATTCCACAGACGATCGATACGAATATAACCGACCTGGTCCAAGATTTTTTTACCCTGATTATGTTGCATTCATTTTTGGGTTTACGATCAACGTAAAAAAGATAGGTTTTGAGCGTCTATGATACAATAACTCGAACAGGAAAAAGACTCTTCTGTTATTAAGAATAGAGAAAAGGGCTATTGGATTAATAACCTGGCATGGCTTTATTAATTGAAGTAAATAATGTTTCTTACTCGCATCCTGTTCCGGGTGGTCCACCTCATCCAGCATTGCGTGAGATTAGTTTTTCCATTAATGCCGGTGAACATGTGGCAATTGTGGGGGCAAATGGATCGGGCAAGACGACCTTAGCACGACACTTGAATGCATTGCTGCTTCCAGACTCTGGTTCTATCAGAATAATGGGATTGGACACAAAAGATCGCAAAAATCATCTCAAAATTCACCAACAGGTCGGAATTGTATTTCAATCACCTCAGGAGCAGATGATAGCTACGTCGATTGAAGAGGATGTTGCTTTTGGCCCTGAAAATTTGGGATTATCAACCAATGAAATCCAGGAAAGGGTCAAAGAATCTCTCAAGCATGTCGGCATGTGGGATCAACGGTCCAGATCTCCACAACATTTATCAGCCGGTCAGATGCAACGGGTTGCTTTAGCTGGGGTACTTGCCATGCAACCGGCATGTGTGGTCTTTGATGAATCTACTGCAATGCTTGATCCATTTGGACGGGAAGATGTTTTAGAAAGCATTGAAATGCTGAAGAAAAACGGGATTACCGTCATTATGATCACGCACTTCATGGAAGAAGCCAGTCTCGCAGATCGAATTCTTGGGCTGCACCAGGGAAGCTTGCGGTTTGACGGATCCCCAGAAGAGTTGTTCACCAATGACAATTTGGTTAAGTCGATGAATCTGGACAAGCCCAGAGTACTATGGTTTGCGCCACAATTAAGACCGTGGATTCCATCCATCAAAAGTCCACTCAATGTTGATCAGTTTGAAAAACAAATTCTTCCCTTAAATTCCCCCCAACAATTTGCACCTCTGGATGATGAACACTTCTTTCGAAATTATCAGGATGAACTGGTCAAAGCGGAACACATTTCCTTTACATACCTACAAAACACACCTTTAGCACATCAGGCATTGGAGGATATTAATTTTTCAATCAGGAAAGGCAGTGTTCATGGCTTAATTGGGGCAACCGGATCAGGAAAATCAACATTATTACAACATTTCAATGGACTTTACCTCCCCCAAACAGGCAGTTTACGGGTAGGTCCTTTTGATGTAAACCATGATACTGATTTATTGCAATTAAGAAGATACACAGGGATTGTGTTTCAAAATCCGAATTACCAATTATTTGAACAATATGTTGGTGATGAGATTGCTTATGGCTTGAAGGTATTGGGAATTACCGGAAGTGAGTTACGTGAACGTGTAAAGCTCGCGATGTCACAAGTTGGTTTGGATTTTGAAACCTTCAAGGATAGAATGACATTTGCATTATCTGGGGGAGAAAAGAGAAAGGTGGCGCTTGCATCCGCTTTAGTGTTGGATCCATCCTTATTATTATTAGATGAACCTACTGCCGGGCTTGACCCGATTGCCAGGCGTGAAATTTTAGGGCAGATGGTTCGGGTACATAATGAAGGCAAAACCTTGGTGGTTTCATCACACCAATTAGAGGATTTAGCACTGTTAACAGACCATGTGACTTTATTATCTAAAGCTAAAGTCGTGTGTACACAGGAAACAGATAAAATCCTCTCAGACCATTCATCACTCCATCAATATCAGATGATTGCGCCTGTTGCTGCTCAAATGGCATCTGTACTGCGCGAAAAAGGATGGATGGTGCCTGAAAATATTATCATTGGACAACAACTGGTGGCAGCTTTTATGAACTTAGGAATCCCCAATGGCTAATTTTGAGTTCACCCAAAATCTGTCCTTTGGTCAATATTTGCCTACTAATTCCTGGTTTCACCAACGTGATCCGCGTGCGAAGATTTTATTGGTTCTCTTTTTTATGATGGCAATTACTTTTGCCAAAAATCCCTATATGGTGATCGCCGGGCTGGTGATTGTGCTTGTCTTATTCAAAATCTCGCGAATACCTTATAAAAATTCGCTGAGGGGAATTCGAACACCACTGCCTTTTCTGATTTTTATTGCATTTTTCCAGTTATTCAGGTTTTCTCCGGGCGTAGATAATCCCCTTGTTCTGTCGATTTGGTCCTATACCATTACTATGGAAGGATTAATTGCTGCGGGAATCATCATTTTGCGTTTTGTGAGCCTGATACTGGTGATCAGCCTGGCTAGTTATACACTATCCACCAGTGACATTATTTACGGCTTACAATCCTTATTAAGACCCCTTACCTGGTTAAAAATCCCCAGTGAAGATTTTATTATGGTGATTCAAATCACATTACGCTTCTTGCCCTTGCTGGGTCAGGCAACCGAACAAATCGCAAAAGCGCAAGCTGCACGTGGTGCAGCCTGGGGCGTTAAGAACCAAAATTTAAAACAAAGATTGAAATTAATCATTCCAGTGATTGTGCCAATGTTCCTGACCAGTCTGCAAAAATCAGAAACGATGGCAATAGCGATGGATTCACGTGGATATGGAACCAATCTAAAACGCGGGGCTTATCGACTCCTTGAATTCAAAGCACAAGACGGCATTTTGATAGCTACCGCCTTGCTGGTTTCAGTTTTTATTCTGATATTATAAATCTGAGCCTTGCTTTTTCCCGACTTTTATTTGTCTCCAAGCTGCAACTACGATTAGAACTATAAATGCCGATACCCCTGCTTCAAGCAGTCCATTGGAAATAATAATCCCACCAAGCACTGGCCAGGGAAGTAATCCCATCAGTCCAATAACACCTAATACTAGAATTGTGTTGGTTAAACTACCTGCAACACCAGAAACAATTAATCCAACAACAGGGATTTTTTCCAGGAGTTTCCAAACATAATAAGCAACCGGTCCAATGAAAAGTCTTGGAAGGATGGAAAGCAACGGATTGGTGAACCAGACATCTGCTGGTGAAGATGGTGCTACTGCTGCTTGAATCATACTAAATATTCCAAAAATCAATCCTACTCCCAGGCCGACAATGGGACCTTCCAAAATTGCAGCAATAATTACCGGGACATGCATGATCGTTAAGGATATTCCACCGAACCATGGAATGAATCCCCAATGGGTAACACCTAACAAAACAGTAATCGCACCCATTACACCCGTGATGACAAGTTTACGCGTTCGATTTTGTGGCATTTTGACTCCTCTTAAGAAATTTATTCGACATAGTAAGATTTGACTTACAATTATCTTAACACCTACTATTATAATAGGTTCTGAAATTAAATCCAGTCTCTTTTAGAGTCCTAATCAATAATAGATTTGAGTTTAGTCAAATCCAGATTTTCCTCGAATGAGGTTACTATCCTATATAATTATCTTATCCTTAAAAAATTGAATTCAGAAGCAAAAATTTCATCAAGGATTTTCCAATATTAAGAGGAGTATATGTATCATCAACAACGCTGGACAATTGACAAAATTAAATCGCGCCTTCAAACCATATTGCCGATGATCTATCAATCTTCATCACTTATTGATAACTTTTGGTACAAAGAGTTATCTGATCCATTAACAAAACCTGAATTAATTCCTGATTTATCCACTTATATAGAAATCCAACCCAATTCCTATTGGGGAAACTGGCAAACGAACTTCCTTTTTTTTACAACTTTTAAAACGCCCACTGAATGGGAATCCAAACAACCGGTTGCTTTATTTTTGCCTTTAGGTGTTGCTGGTGATTTCAGTCACCCTGAGACATTAGCCTATATCGATGGAAAACCTTATGCTGCCGTTGACCGTCATCATCAGGAGATAATACTTAAACCAGAATGGTTGGATTATCAGTCTCATACATTATTGTTACATGGCTGGACCGGATTGGGCGATATTGCTGCCGGTGAAAACACAGTCAAACTACACATAGGTCAATCTCGATTGGTACTTATTCATGAAAAAACGCGTGAATTCTGTTCCTTGGCACGAGTGACACTATCCACCATAGAAAACCTTACTGAAGATAACCCCATCAAAAACAAATTACTTAATGCAGTAAATGAGGCTTTTATCATTTTAGATACTTCTCACCCTTTAGGGACAAATTTTTATGAGAGTGTGACACCTGCTTATAAGTTTTTGTCTGAAACGATTCAAAAAATAGGTTCACCTTTGGATGTAACCATTCATGCCACCGGACATGCCCACATCGATGTCGCCTGGTTATGGACATTAGGTCAGACCCATCGCAAAGCTGAAAGAACCTTCCACAATGTCATCCGCTATATGGAACAATATCCTGAATTCCACTTCAGCCAAAGCCAACCTCAGCTTTACCAATTTATTGAAGAAGACCAACCTGAATTGTTCCAACAAATAAAGAAACGGGTTAGTGAAGGCCGCTGGGAACCTATGGGCGGCATGTGGGTCGAAGCCGATTGCAATATCTCCGGAGCAGAATCGCTGGCAAGGCAATTCTTACTGGGACGCACCTATTTCAAGGAAAAATTTGGTAAGGATGCTGAAACCCAAGTTTTATGGTTGCCGGATGTTTTTGGGTATGCCTGGGCTTTACCCCAATTAATTAAACAAGCTGGTCTCAAATACTTTATGACGATCAAAATCGGTTGGAGTCAGTACAATCGTTTGCCGTATGACACTTTCCTGTGGCAAGGGATCGACGGAACCAAAATCCTCACCCATTTCAGCACTGTAAAAGAATTAGGTAGTAGCTATGCCAGCACCTACAACTCCATGGCCAACCCGCAGGAAGCATTAGGCACCTGGAGTAATTTCCAGCAAAAGGAATTACATAATGACCTGTTGATGGCATACGGATATGGGGATGGCGGCGGTGGCCCAACCACGGAAATGCTGGAAAATCTGGAGATTATGGATCATTTTCCAGGATTGCCGAAAGTCAAACATTCGAGTGTAAAGAATTTTTTTAAAAGTATTGATTGTGTAAGGGATTCAAAAATGCTACCGGTTTGGAATGGCGAATTGTATCTTGAATATCATCGTGGGACTTATACCACCCAGGCAAATATGAAACAGAACAATCGTAGCAGCGAGTTTCTGATTCATGATGTGGAATTTCTCGCTTCATATGCCAGTATGCTGGATGCGGATTATCTCTATCCAAAAGAGGACATCAACAAAGCCTGGCAGACGATCTGCCTGCATCAGTTCCACGATATTCTACCCGGCTCCAGCATTGGAGATGTTTATAAAGAGGCAGACCAAGCGTTTACATTATTAAAAGAAAACCTCAACAACCTGAAGCAGCAAGCTTTAGCTGTAATATCCAATCACTGTTCTGCCGACTTGCTGTTTATTAATCCAACACCAACCCCTAGAAATGATTTAGTTCAGATTCCCACTTCTTTAAATGAGTCCCTTTTCAATGGTGAAAAGTACTTACCTACTCAGACTTCAATTGAAAATCGTCTCTTAGATGCAGGCTTCCTCCCCGCTTACAGCATCACGCCCATCCATGTTCATAAATCGGAAATGAATTTGGATAGTGATAAAAAATCAGATTCTACAGACTCACCATACACTCTGGAAAATGAGTTACTTCGGGTAACTCTCAACATGGATGGCGATATCAATAGCATATTCGACAAAGAGCAAAATCGGGAGATCATTCCTACCGGTTCAGTAGCCAATCAATTCCAAATTTTCGAGGATCGTCCTCTCACCTATGATGCATGGGATATTGATAGCTTTTATGATGACAAGATCGAATTTGCAGAACCAGCCGAGTCAATTCAAATGGTTGAAAATGGGAATTTAAGAAAAACGCTGGAAATTCAACGCTCGATCGCAACGAACACCTACACGCAAAGAATATCTTTATCACGTGCGTCCAAACAGATCGATTTCCACACAACCATTGATTGGCAGGAACGATACAAACTTCTCAAAGTAGCCTTCCCGGTCGATATTCTCTCTCCAAAAGCAACGTATGAGATTCAATGGGGTAATGTGGAACGTAGTACCCACAAAAACACCAGTTGGGATTGGGCAAGGTTTGAAACCTGTGCGCATAAATGGGTTGACTTGAGTGAAGGGGATTATGGTGTCAGCTTAATTAACGATTGCAAATATGGTCATGATATCCATGACAATGTAATTCGTTTATCCTTATTGCGTGGACCAACCATTCCGGATCCCCTCGCTGATATTGGGGTACATGAATTTCGTTACAGCATCCTTCCCCATGCAGGGGTTTGGAGTGAGGAAACGCAAGCCGTTGCTTACGCGCTCAATGATCCTGTCATCGTTCATGAAAATACTTACAAAGAAAATGACGAAACCCTAACCAAACCGATCCAGATATTCTCCTGCAATAGTAAGAATGTTTTAATTGAAACCATCAAAAAAGCTGAGGACGGTAATGGATATATCCTTCGATTGTACGAAAGTCACCGTAAAAGAGGTCTGGTTGAAATAGCTTCTTGTTTCCCGATTAAGATAGCCTGGGAAACAAACCTTTTGGAAGAAAATTTAGCTCGATGTTCCATTTTGGATAGCAAAATTCATATCGAATTCAAACCATTTGAGATTAAAACCTTGCGGGTTATTTTTTGATACATGGAGGTTGCTTGGAAAATATTCAACTAGTTTGCATAGATTGTGGAAAAACATATCCTTTTCACTTACCCCTTTGGCATTGTGAGTGTGGAGGTCTATTAGACGTAAAGCTGGATGTGAAATTCCCAATTAAAGAAATCCTAAAACGAGCTCCCAACATGTGGCGTTATCGGGAAGCATTACCGGTTAAATCTGATGTAAATATTGTTTCCTTTTCAGAAGGGTTTACCCCATTACTCCCAATAAATGTTGAGGGCAAGCATGTTAGAATTAAACAAGATCATTTATTCCCAACCGGATCGTATAAAGATCGGGGTGCTTCTGTCTTAATTTCTGTTGCAAAGGAAATCGGGGTTAAAAAAGTAGTAGAAGATTCTTCCGGGAATGCCGGCTGTGCCATTGCTGCATATTGCGCAAAAGCTGACATCGCTTGTGATATTTATGTACCAGCCAACACCTCACCGGCTAAATTAACTCAGATTAAACAATATGGGGCTAATTTGCATCTCATTCCAGGTAGTAGAGAAGATACTGCCCACGCTGTGCTAAGTGCAGCCAGGAACACATATTACGCCAGCCATTCCTGGAATCCTTTCTTTTTTCAAGGAACCAAGACCTTTGCTTATGAGGTTTGCGAACAAAATCATTGGCAATCTCCGGAAGCCATTGTCTTACCTGTTGGAAATGGAACCTTATTGCTAGGTGTATGGATTGGTTTTAATGATTTATTAACGGCTGGCATTATTGATAAAGTACCTCGAATTTTCGGGGTTCAAGCTATGAATTGTGCGCCGCTTTTTCAGGCATATCACCAAAAAACCTACGATCCGCAAAATTTTACTCCCTCACCCACAATAGCCGAAGGCATTGCGATTGCAGAACCAGTTCGAGCAAAACAAATCTTACAGGCAGTGCAAGAAACAGATGGTGCTTTTGTTGTGGTATCAGAAACTGATATCAAGGATGCGATGATTACAATGCATAACCAGGGTTTTTACATCGAACCAACCGCAGCAGCAACAATAGCTGCTATTCCCAACCTGGTTCAAACACATCCTGAAATCAAGGATTGGGTATCGGTATTTACAGGACATGGATTAAAGTCAACAGAAAGAATTATGGCAATTCGGGAAAGTTCTGATACTAAACATTAAAGAAGATCCAAAAAAGGTGGTGCATGCACAATTCAACCGATTTTCGAATAGGAAATTACAGACCCATTTATCTTTGGGCTGGTCCGGGAACAATCCGCATGAATAAAGTGAAATTCATGCAGGTCGATGTGGATGAAAAAGTTCATATGGATGCCCATGAAGCAGATGTCGCAAATTTGGTAGTCAATACTTTGTATCAAAACTGGATTCATCTCACCTATAGTTGGGGCTTTCCACCTGAAATTGAACAGGAAGACTGGCAATCCTTTGAATCGGCTACAAAAGAATTCCACAAACTCAATGCAAAAGTCTTTGCTTATATCCAATCCTCTAATTGCGTCTATTCAGGAAGTTTCACGAACAAAAATTGGTATGCAATAACACCACAGGGAAAAAAGGTTTTTTATTATTCAGGTCGCTATATGACCTGCTTTCAGAACCAGGATTGGATATCCTACCTAAAAGAACGTATCGTAGATGCGATCAATCGCGGTGCAGATGGCATATTCTTCGATAATATGTGGTATGGCTTACAACCGAATTCTTTATTTAGAAGCTGGTTAGGTGGTGCGGGTTGTTATTGTTCAGCTTGCAAACAGAAATACGCATCGGAGAAGGGACGTTCCCTCCCGACCTTTACCGACCTTAAAAATCAAGAGGTGCTCGATTATATCCACTGGCGAGCAGAGAAAATGACCGATGTGATCCAGCATTTAGCAGCATATGCCCGTTCCTTGAAATCGGATGTAGTGATCAGTGCAAATGATTATGATCCGGTCATGCGGCCAACAAAGCTGATTTTCGGCATCGATTTCCAGGCTTTAGCAAAAATCCAGGATGTAACCATGATCGAGAACTTCGCTCTCCCCAAATGGGAAAACCAACCTGAAGAAAAACTGGTCAACAATGCCTTGACCGCTCGAAATACCCAACCTTTCCTTCCCAAAAACAAGCATTTGAGTGTGCTTTCCTATGATATTGGCATTGGTTTTGATCCTGTTTACCCAGTGCGAAGAATCCTAACGGGAATGGCCGAAGCAGCAGCATTGGGTTGCAGTATGACGACCAAGGGTACCGAATATCACGACGGTCAAAAAATGACATTGCTAACCGCCCCGGAATATAAAGACCAGCAAGAAGCAATTGGTCGTTTTCATCGCTGGCTGCAGGAAAACCAATCGATTTACCAGTCACAAATGGAAAGATATGCAGATATTGCCATTCTTCATCCGGGTGATCTGTTGTGGCAGAAATGGCATCAGCTTGCTCCCATTTATTTTGCCATACAGCAAACATTGTTATCCGTCGGTATTCCCTGGAAAGTTATCTCCTCACTTGAGGATGCAAAACCTGGTAATCAAGCCATTATTTTTGATGAGAGCAAAATTACTCAATCATCAACCCGTAATTTATCAATTATCAATGCCATGGATTTCTCTTTTTCAAAAGACATTCCCGATTCTTTTTTTGATAGAAATCCATCGCTTAGGAAAATCCTTTCAACCATTACCGATCAATTAATCAGAGGATACCATGGCAACAGATCAATGCGAAAACTAATGGATTGGTTTGGGATGGCAAAACTTGTCACCCACACACCATTCTTTATGTTACCCAACAACTCGATTAGAAGAGAATTACTCCAAAAAATAAACGCTGAAGGTACATTTCGGGTAATCTCAGAACACCCTGTACTCATTGATATATGGAAAACAAATAAGGGTGAGTATAATATTCACTTAGCAAATTACCACTCACAATCCCAATCCATACTGTTAAAAACACCACAACCCTGGAAATTAAAAATAATCTCTCCCGCGCAAGAAGTAAAGGAAATTAAGCCTGAAAAGAACACAGTAAAAATAGATATCGATCTTTATCATATTTGTTCTACCGAACTGAATAAGGAGTCATGATGAACCGTGTCATTCGATGGTACCACTACATAACCTATAACATTTATTGGTTTGCGCTTACTTCGCGATCACAGGTTTTAACCCCATTGATTATTCCATTACTCATCCAAAGATTTATGGGTGAAGCAGCAAAAGGTGAGTTACTTGGTAACATGCGTCTCTGGTCGTTGATGGTCGCTGTTTTAGTGCAAGCTTTGATGGGTTTATTAAGCGATCAATCCACATCCAAATTCGGGCGACGACGTCCATTTATTGTCGTTGGAACCCTTGGCGAGGTCATCATATATGTCTTAATTGGTTTTACCGCCGGTATGGATGGCATGACGGGCTACTGGTTCTTATTCCTGCTTTACACCTTATCCATGGTAACTGCCAATACTGCTCATGCGGCTACCCAGGGCATAATCCCGGACCTGGTACCTGAGGAAAAACGCGGTCGCTTTTCAGGTTTCAAAGCATTGTTTGAATTACCACTCCCATTAATTTTCGTGTCATTCGTGATCGGAAAAATGGTCAGTGCTGGAAATATTTGGGGAGCAATTGTAACCCTGATTATCGTTTTGATTGTGTGTCTATTGTTAACTTTAACCATTAAAGAAGAACCAAAAACTGAAAAAGCTAAAGCGGACTGGAACCCGATTATCCGTTTGGTTCTAATGACCGCTGCATTTACAACTATTATTTTGGCGTCAGGTTTCATCGTCCGCCAAATCATGAATCTGATCTTAAAAGGTTCATCCACCACGAGCAACTTGCTCATAATGATAGTCGGATTACTAGGTATGCTCGTTGCGATCGGGATCGGAGTTTGGAGCAGCGTTTATATCAGTATTGGGGAAAAGTTCAAAGACCATCATAATTTCACCTGGTGGGTCGTAAACCGCCTGGCATTCCTTGCAGGGTCTACCAACCTGGCTGGTTTCCTGGTCTATTTTCTCCAGGAACGCTTCGTGGAATTACAAGGGGAAAAGGCTGCCGGACCAGCAGCTTCCATAACCATGTTTATAGGCATTTTTATTCTGCTCTCTGCCGTTCCCAGTGGTTGGTTAACCGATCGCTTTGGTACCAAAAAAATCATTCTAATCAGTGCTATTCTTACCACCTTGGGCACTGCTTTTGTCCTCCTCTCTCCTTCCTTATCCTGGATGTATGCAGCAGGATGTTTGGTGGGTGCAGGAATCGGATTTTTCTATGCTTCAAACTGGGCATTAGGAACAGAAATCGTTCCACAAGACCAGGCAGGGCGTTTTCTGGGAATATCTAATCTCGCTGGTGCTGGGGCTGGTGCAGTAGGTGCTTATATCGGTGGCCCAATTGCTGACCAAATTGGATATACACCTTTGATGACGATTTACGTAGTTTTGTTCCTCTTCTCGATACTTGCTCTGGCAAAAATCAAACTGAATCCGTCAAAAGTCATTGATTCATAATATCCATGTCATAAATTTCTAAATTAGTTGGGAGTATACTTATTGGAACTCAACCAGGAGGAGAGCTGAATTTATAACTCATGGATCTTGAAAAACCAGGAATCGTTCAAAAGGTTAAAAATTTAATATATAAATTTAAGCAAGACATTGATGACCGGCCATTTTCAGATTCAGCGATATTAATTGGAACAGCGATACTGGTCGGTGTTGGTTCCGGTTTAGGGGCTGTTTTATTTACTTTTTTGGTTGAAACTGTCCAAAAATTTGCCTTTGAAGATGTACATACCGCTTTAACTGCCATCCACCCCTGGCATTTGATCATTATTCCAACCATCGGTGCATTAATCACAGGACCGATCATTTACTTTTTTGCCCGTGAAGCAAAGGGGCATGGCGTTCCTGAAGTTATGTTGGCAGTGGCATTAAAAGGGGGAATAATAAAACCACAAGTTGGAATCGTAAAAGCAATAACATCTGCAATATGTATAGGGACTGGTGGATCGGTTGGAAGTGAAGGTCCTATCGCCCAAATTGGTTCTGCATTGGGTTCTACAGTTGGGCAGTTCCTGAAATTGGATGAAGAACGCACAAAAACCCTGGTAGCATGTGGTGCTGCAGGTGGTATTGCCGCTATCTTCAATGCCCCAATTGCTGGTGCAATATTCGCGATGGAAGTAATTCTCAACCGCATCAGTTCGGTCTATTTTGGGGCGGTAGTCATCTCTGCCGTGGTTGCCGATTCAATCGCCCATTTCTTCATGGGAGACTTCAGAACCTTCTTGGTTCCACAGTATTTGTTAGAAAGTCCCTGGGAATTGCTTTTATATTCACTCTTAGCAATCATCGCCGCCTTTGCTTCGGTTGGTTTTAGCAGACTGCTTTATTTCGTGGAAGATATTTTTGATGACATCCGCATCCCCGACTGGGTTAAACCTACTATCGGGGCAATTTTGCTTGGAGTTCTGGGAATCTTCACCATGAAAACCACTGAGGGTTTCCCACGCATTTTTGGTGTTGGTTATGAATCAATGACACCTGCTCTTTTTGGTGAATTCACGATGCAAGTTGCTATTATGCTTTTCCTGTTGAAGTTATTGGCAACCTTATTTACACTTGGTTCAGGTAATTCTGGTGGCATTTTTGCTCCATCACTGTTCATGGGTAGCATGCTTGGTGCTGGCTTTGGTAGTTGGGCTACTTCAATTTTTCCCAATATCACCTCAGGAGCTGGTGCATATGCGTTGGTTGGCATGGCGTCTTTCTTTAGTGGTGCTACTCACGCACCGATGACTGCTATCCTGATCTTGTTCGAGATGACCAATAATTATCAATTGATTCTGCCACTCATGTTGGCTTCCGTTTTAAGTACCATCATTTCTCGAATAATCAGCAAAGATTCAATTTACACATTGAAACTTACCCGCCGTGGGATTAAATTAAGCCAGACACAGGAAGTTGATGTAATGCAAGGCATTAGCGTTGGGGAAGTTATGACCACTGATTTACGCCCTATACGCTCAAGCCAGACCATCAATGATTTGGAAAGGTTGCTCGAAACAACAAATTTGTCTGGTTTACCAGTACTTGAAACCAATGATGATTTAGTTGGGGTTGTCACAACAAAAGACTTACGCGTTGCAAGGGAAGCGGAGCTTCCAGGTAATACAGAGGTATCAAGAATTGCGACAATTGGTGATTTGTTGGCAACTCACATAAATGAACCCATGTGGCAGGCAATTTTCCGAATGAGTACGCATGACATCAGTCTTTTGCCTGTGGTAGCTGAAGATGATGCAAAGAAATTGGTTGGCATGATCTACCGCCAGGATGTCATCAAAGCATATGACCAGGCAATTACCAAAAAAGCAAATATGCAACACGATGTTGAAATTATCAAATTGGGAAAACTTGATGAAGCAAAATTTTTGCATCTCAATATCCCCACCAATTCCTTCGTCATTGGAAAACGGGTTAGTGAATTAAAACTTCCTGGGCATTGTGTTATTGTTTCCATTCGTAGAGGAAGGAAACTAAAAATTGTCGATGGCCAAACGATTTTAAGAAAAGGTGATTCCTTAACCATTTTTTCTGAGGAAGAGTGCGCAGACCAGATCGAAAAAATTCTCACAGGTCAAACAAAATTAATGGATGATACCGAAAAACAAAGATCATTCCACGAAGAAATTCTGATCAAAGCTGGTTCAAAAGCAATCGGTAAAATGATAAAGGAATTAACATTGCCAGGTGATATTCTGATTGTAAGTGTTCTTAGAAACCAGGAAACGATTATCCCGCATGGGGAAACGGTCATTCGTCTTGATGACATTGTTGAAGTATATGGAAAACAAGCAGATATTGAAGTAACTCGAACATTATTTGAACCGGATTAACCCTCAGGATATAAAGCTTTAGTCTTCAAATAAACAATAAGATGAATCCAATCCATAAAAAATTCATAAATGTATTACTAACCATATTGGCTGTTGTTCCATCTATTGTTGGGTGCAATCAATCTGAAGCCAACCCCGAAATTCCTCAGAAACAATCAACCAGTGATGTAAGCCCTACTACAACCAATACCTTGCGGAGTTTACCAACTTCAACCCTTGAGCCAACACCACGACCTACTGAAACTACAACCCCGACTATAACCCCGACTCAACAACCATCAGAACCAGTAGGATGTTTTACGCCAGAGGAGAATTACGATTTGAAAACCATCAATGGTATGCTAATTAATCAGCGTACTTTTTCAATGCTCGAACAAGCTGAGACTCTTTATGGTGGTGAGTTAGAAATTACAGGTTATCACATCACCCAGGGTAGTTACACAGACCAGGTTTCAGCAAGTTTCGGAACCCACGCCGGTGGTGGTGCTGTTGATATTTCTGTGATCCAATATGGAACCTATGAAGTGCTGTATGATGATATCGAACCATTAATTCAGGCATTAAGAACTGCCGGGTTCGCTGCCTGGCTAAGAGACTTCGACCAGTTGTATCCAGGTTCTCCCATCCATATTCATGCCATCGCGATTGGCGACCGTGACCTCTCCCCGGCAGCTCAAGACCAACTCACGGGAGAATTTGGTTACTTTTCTGGTTTCAATGGACTTCCACAACCTGAAGGTTATGCTGCTGTGACAGACGAACATGGCGGGCCAATCATTTGCGATTGGATGATTGAGATGGGATTTGAGGAAATGAGAAACTCAGATTCTTAAGGATCACGTAACAACAAAGCCATCGGATCAACCAATCGGTACCAGCCACTCACCCGCCAACGGCAGTAATTTGACATTTCTTCTTCATTCGCCGTAACGTCATAATGAGCCATGTTCCCCATCAAACTTTCAGAAAATCCGTATCGCATTTCAATATGAATGTGAGGTGCCAAAGCATTACCACTGTCTCCAATCAAGCCTACTGGTTCCCCACTTTTGATCTGATCACCTATTTCCCATTCTGTAGCATTCGCCAAATGGGCATAAAGAATGAATAATGAAAGAGCTTCATCGCCATTGTGCGGTTGATCCCACCCATCAGGACAGGTTAAAGCTGGATTGACCGCAAACAATTCTGGAGAAGGTAACTCAACCAAGAAATCTTTCCAGGAAGGCGGTAAATTTTCAAAAGTGGTTTCAATTAAGAGCGCATTTCCGTAAGGAAAACGATCATTCATTACCATCACAACATTTCCACTCAAAATCGCCTGTACTTCTTCACCCTTTGTTGCATAGCCCAGATTTGGATCTACTACACTGAAATCTACTCCCTGGTGAGGATCATCCGAACCTGCCTTTGGAGGATTATACAAATTTGATATCATATCGACTAATTCATCAATTGAATATTCCTGTAAAGGGGATGAAATCACTACTGCCGCTGTTGTAGGTGAAGGGGTAATCTCTGGTTCTGAGATTACTGTATTTGTTAGTGATGGAATTAAAGTTGGTGTCAGTGATTCTGGTGGTATCTCTACCGCTTCCATTCTCTCTGGAGTTGGAGAAACTACTGGCATTTCCTGAAATTGTTGTGAACAACCAGAGAATGCGAATATGATAACTAGAAAAAACACATTGAATACTTTCATTCTAATATTTTACTTACTAAACCCGATTAAAATGGTATTACTGTTCAGAAAGGTGTTGAAAAGATGAAATTAAAAAATATCATAATTTTTTTGACTATAATCCTGGTCGCCATAATCAGTTCATTTGTCGGGGCAATTAGTGGGAGTTACCTCACCTGGAAATTGGTTGAGAAAAACTCCGAAATGGCACTCTCTGAACAAATTCCGACCATACCGACCCCTGTTTCATCTACTACTCTTGCATTTTCTAATTCAGAAATCGAAACTACCATCACAACTGTCGTACAAAATGTTGAACCGGCTGTGATCACTGTTGTTGGAACAGTCAGTGGCCAGGTAACCTTTTTTGGCACTACTTCTGACCAGGAAGTGAGTGGTAGTGGAGTCATCATTACGGAAGATGGCTACATTCTCACTAACAACCATGTTGTGGAAGGAACAAAAACTTTATCTGTGATTCTCAACGACGGAACAGAACATCCAGCTAAATTAGTTTCCCGAGATGTATTTGCTGATTTGGCTGTATTAAAAATTGAGGGCGATGTTCCTGGTGTGGCAACAATTGGAAATTCAGATAATCTCAAACCCGGTGAGACTGTTATTGCAATTGGATCACCACTTGGAACATTTCGCAATTCAGTTACGGTTGGTGTGATCAGTGCAACTGGGAGATCCATTGATACAGGTGAAGGTTATGCCATAGAGGACTTAATTCAAACTGACGCAGCAATTAATCAGGGTAATTCCGGTGGACCTTTACTTAATCTCGCGGGAGAAGTTATCGGTATAAACACCCTCGTTATTCGCGGAAGTGGTATGTCCAGCACCAATGCGGAGGCACTGGGCTTTGCCATCCCTTCCAATACAGCAGCTATGATTGCCCAACATATTATTGATAAAGGTTATTTTGCCAGACCCTATCTGGGGACAGAATACCAGAATATCACCCCACGAATAGCATCCTGGTATAACCTACCCGTTAATTATGGTGCATACATTACGAATATAGATCGTAATAGTCCTGCCGCTCTCTCAGAATTAAGACCTGGCGATATCATCACAAAAATTGGTGAAGTTGCAATTGATGAAGATCAATCTTTTATCAATGCACTATTTGAATACGAACCAAACCAGACCGTGACAATTGAGTTTGCCCGGGAAGAACAGATGATGTCGGTTGAAGTTACTTTAGGAGAAATGAGTTCTCCATAAGTACCATCGCTCCTATTTAGGTTTAGATTTAAGAATTTCCAGTAACGCTCTTGCGGAAATTTCCGGACCCGTAAATTCTTTCCCGGAAACACCTAACTGGGTGCGTAATTCTCCAACAAAAATATCCTTATCATAAAATTTCTGGAAATACTTCCTTGCAATCTCATCATGTAAATCTCGATATTCTGGTGGGCCAAAAATATTTGCGAAATAGGAATGCGTCAGACCGGTAGATGAAGTAGTCCCTTTGCTCATGACTGCACCCGAACGAAATATATCGATAGCTTGATCTGGGGTCTTGATTCGTTCGATTGAAGGATGATCTTCATCAACCTCATCATAATTATTTGCATAAAGAACGAAATCTACTTCATAACCTTCAACAATGCTTTTGTACTTTGTTACCGGTAGAACAACTCTTGCGTTCACTTTATCAGGATTCATGATAATGGAGCGGTCTATTTGCCCGAATGCATAATCCTTTTGAAGATCATCTAACCGTACAAATGCGCCAATTTCAGTTCCATAGCCCATGATACGCCCGTCAGGCAGAATATCCAGCGACCCCATATCATCGGCGATAATTACCAAATCCTCTACTTGGTCTTCAACAATTCCTCGCAACGCTTCCAGAGTCTCAGATTTTCCTGCACCAGAATCCCCTATTAATAATACATTGGATGTACCAGCATTTCGCAGGACAATATGGAACATTGCACCATGAAAAGGCAATTTTCCGTCTTTCATCATCTTCACATTGTGTAATGTGAGAATCATTTTCTTTAAATAACCAAAATATGCATACTCTTTACGAAAAGGTACAGTTCCAATTAATATGTCGTTTACTTTGTCGTCATAAAAGATAGTTTCGTAGGTGCCTTCTGGTTTCTCTCCTTCTACTGGGACGCCATAAAAATAAATCGCATCAGGCTTTTGTTTAAGATCTTCATCATCGGCTAATTCAAATAAATTGCTCAAAGAATATCCTAATTCAAACCATTGAACGGTGAAGTAAATCAAAATCACCAAATCACCAACTTTAGCTGGATAACACAACCATTCATCCCCATCAATATCCAGATGATCGATTGGATTGTAATCAACCCGAATAAACTTTCCACTTCTTTTATTGTTTGGTGTATTAAAAATAAGGGGAGGATAAATTAATACCTGTCGGGTCATTAATATGTCACATAATTTATCGGAATAACTACAGATAAAGGGCATCTTGTAGGGCAATGTTATCGCCGCAATGTTTACACCAGCACTCACCTGCCGGTAAACTCTGGGGTGATTTCCAGAAACATTTTCCAGAATGTCTCGTTGAGCACTCCGCACAACATGCATCAACTTTTCAACCGTTTCGGTGAAAGATCGATACGGTCGTTTGTCAAGGCGGTCGTCCACTGAATCAATAACCACCAAGCGTTGCAAGCCGCGCCAGAAATTGTAAAACTGTTCAATGAAATCGGAGAGTAAATCCATATCATCAAAGAATGTTTTACTTTCGGGAATAATCTTACTTACTTGATCAGCTGGCAATTTTGAAAGTAATAACAATGTTTTTTGCATTACTTTCAACTCATCTGGTGTAACCTTCTCCTCGTTGTAGAACACCCGCAAAAGCCGCGATCTTTGCCGAAACAAAAAACCTACATATTTAGCTAATAAATCTAAAAATAATCCACTGGTAATTAACTCATCAACTGTATCGCACAATCGATTACGAGTTCTAAGAATTAATTTATCCCCATAAATTTGATAAGAACCATTTTCCATAATTTCTCCTATTACCTTTATTTAACAATAAAAAACATTACTTGTTCAAAATCATCATTTCTAACATTTGGGTTGTTAATGATTTCGGGCGTTCGATTGGTTTTAATAATGCTCTTGCCCAAACAATATGAGCAGACAGACCTAATATTCTACTCACTCCGAATAAAACTGTATAGAAATCAAATTCTTTTACACCAAAATGATATTGTAATGCGCCATTAATCGCATCCACATTAGGCCATGGATTACTAACTTTTCCATTTTCCATCAGAATATTGGGTAAAGTCCCATATACCATTTCCACAAGTTTTATTAAATCGCTATCTAAATTTTTGCTTTTGGCAAATTCTAATTGCGCGGTAAACCTCGGATCAGTCGTCCTCAGAACAGCATGACCATAACCAGGGATAATATTTCCTTCGGCTAATGTTTGTCTTAGGAACCGCTCCAGTTGTTCAGGTGATGGCAAACCACCAAATTTCTCACGCACATCCAATAACCATTTTAGGCATTCCTGATTTGCCAAACCATGTAACGGCCCTGCCAATCCATTCATCCCTGCTGAACAAGAGAGATAAACATCTGACAATGCTGAACTAACCAAATGTGTCGCATGTGCACTCACATTTCCACCTTCATGATCACAATGCAAAAAGAAAAACAATCTACACAAATCATAGTATTTGGGATCACCTTCACGATCAATCATGACACCAAAATTTGCACTCCAATCATGATCAGCTTTCGGTGGCAATGTGATCCCATCCTGATATTTTAGGTTGTAAATAAAGGCTGCTAATCCAGGTAATTTTGCAGTCAAATTTATTGAATCACGCAAAAAATAGCGCCAGTGATCATCCTTAACCACACCAATTTCATACTCTTTAGCAAAAACTGACTCTCGCTGTAAAGCCATAATACCTATTGAGAAAAGTGTCATTGGGTGTGTTTCTCTCGGCATTCTACGAATAGTATTATAAACATATGTTGGAATAAGGCTTCTCATACGCCATTCTTCTTCTACCATCATTGCTTCGTCAAACGTTGGTAAAGCTCCAGTCAACAATAGAAAATACACACCACCGGCTAAAGGGAACTCAGCTCCAGGCAATTTGGGTAATATCTTCAACAATTCAGGAATAGAATATCCGCGGATTCGAATCCCTTTATCTGGATCAACATGTGAAATATCGCTCACCTGAATTTGCACCCCACGAATGCCACCATAAATCTGAGAAACAGTGACATCACACACCTTAAAATCTCCAAATTCGTTTCTTAACCGATGCACCCTCTCCCGCCAGATGGGTAACTGTTCCTCAATTTTGTCTTCTAAATACTTCATGATGATACTCCTTTGAAAAATCCTTTGGCAAAAATAAAATTGACTTGACCCTCTTTTGAGGGCTCAAATAATTGGATGTCTTGAAATCAATTAATTGGAATATTGATGGATCGTAAAAATTGATCCGATGTAACCTAAATCACTGGAGATTTGTTCAGCTGCTTTTAGAAGAATATTCTTGTGAATTTTGATCTTCTCTGCTGTGAACCGAAAGGATGGTCCTGAAACTGTTAATGCAGCCAGAATATCTCCTCTCATATCAAAAATTGGCGCCGCAATACCAGCAGCATCTTCAACCCATTCCCCATCACTAAACGCATAACCTTGTTGCTTAATTTTTTTAAGTTCGACCTTAAGTGCATTGATGTTGGTAATTGTTTTTGGGGTAAATGGGTTTAAGGGTGATCTTGATAAAATTTCATCCTGTCTTTTTTCTGGTAGGTAAGCCAGCAATAATTTTCCGGCAGATCCGGCATATAAAGGTAAACGCCTTCCAATCCTGGCAACGATGCGCACGTTTTGCGCACTTTCTATGCGTTCAACACAAAGCCGCTCATCCCCTTCCAAAATATAAAGACTGATCGTTTCTTTGGTTTCACGTAACAAATCATGTAAAACAGGTAAAGCCACATTGCGAATATCTAAATTGGTAGTATAGATCTCCGCCCAACGTAAACTTTTAGGGCCAACCGAATAAGTTCGCGATTCGGAATTTTGTACCAAAAGACCCTGACTCTGTAGCGCTTTCATTATTCGACCACACACGCTGGTAGAGAGACCAGTCAATCTGGATACTTCTCTTACCCCCAGTTCATTCTGATCGATGGAAAAACAATCCATAATTTGAATGAAACGATCTATTGTTTGAATTCTCTCAGTTTCCATTGTGTGTTCCGCTTAGTGGGACAGTGTCCCAAATTTGAATATAATGATTATAGGAAGTATATAAAAAAAAGTCAAGCACAATTTTTCCAATAAATGGATTACTAAAAAGCAGGAAAATTATGACCAATCTCTCAAAAACGATCACTATGAATGCAGGAAGTTTACAGGTTCCGAATACTATCACCATCCCCTTCATATCTGGAGATGGGATCGGACCGGAAATCACAAAAGCTACACAGAAAATAATCACGCATGCCCTGGAAATTGCATACCATTCTCAAAAAAGTATTATTTGGAAAGAAGTTTTAGCCGGCGAAAAAGCTTTCCAGGAAACTGGTGAATGGTTACCACAAGACACTTTAGATTCCTTTGAAAAATACTTAATTGGAATGAAAGGACCATTGACCACACCTGTTGGTGAAGGTATACGCTCACTTAATGTCGCTCTTCGAAAAGATTTAGATCTTTACGCTTGTCTACGACCCGTTAGATATTTCGATGGTGTCATGTCACCTGTTAAAAATCCGGAAAAAATTGATATTACCATCTTTCGAGAAAATACGGAGGATGTATACACTGGCATAGAATTTGATGCTGAAAGTCCGCAGGCAAATTCATTTTTAGATTGGTTGCGCGGTTTCTCTCCCACAGATTATCAAAAAATCAGGTTTCCAAATCAAGTTGGAATTGGGTTTAAACCGATATCAAAAAATGGAAGTGAGCGGTTACTTCGTGCAGCATTGGAATACGCGATTGCCAATAAAAAACCATTTGTGACGTTGGTTCATAAGGGCAACATTATGAAATTTACAGAAGGAGCATTTCGTAATTGGGGTTACGACCTGGCTGAAAAAGAATATTCTGAAACTGTATATTCTGCAAGGCAATACGAAAAAACCAAAAAAATGGATGGTATTCAGAATGCAGAAAGTGAGAAAGAAACTTCATTAAAAAATGGAAAAATCTGGTTAAACGACATAATTGCCGATGCTGCATTTCAAAATTTATTATTGTATCCAGAAAAATTCAATGTAATTGCTACCACAAACCTCAACGGGGATTATATATCTGACGCGTTAGCTGCTCAGGTCGGTGGCATCGGGATTGCTCCTGGTGCTAACATTAATTATGAAACTGGTGTTGCGATTTTCGAGGCTACCCACGGAACTGCTCCAGATATCGCTGGGAAAAACCTGGCAAACCCTTCTTCGATGATATTGTCATCTGTACTGATGTTGGATTACATCGGATGGCATGCTGCTGCACAACTAATTACAAACGCTTTGGCAAAGACCATAAAACAGGGACAATTAACCCAAGACCTAGCACAATTTGTGGATGGTTCTACCAAATTAGGAACAACTGAGTTTGCTGCCAAAGTTATTGAAAACTTCGAACCCTTTAGGAGAATTGAATGAATAGAGGATTAAAATCAGTAAAAACCTACCTATCAAGTGATAGTAAAAATTACACTTTTTATCAACTTTCAAAATTCATGCCTGAAAAATTAGGATATTTGGAAAGATTACCATTTTCTATTCGCATTTTATTGGAAGGGGTTCTCAGAAATATCAACAATGATTCCATTACGGTTGAACATGCCAGAAATTTAGCTAACTGGCAACCTCACCAGGAACAACGCGCACCCATACCATTTTTTCCGGGGAGGGTTGTTTTACAGGACTTTACTGGTGTACCAGTATTGAATGATTTGGCCGCTATGCGGGCTGCCGTGAATCAAATGGGCAAATATCCTCTGCTTGTTAATCCATCTATCCCAGTTGATTTGGTGATTGATCATTCTGTAATGGTTGATGTGGCTGCTCGTAAAGATGCAGAAGATATTAATGCAAAAATGGAGTTCCAACGAAACCTGGAAAGATATCAATTCTTACACTGGAGCAGTTCTGCATTTAAGAACTTAAGAATTGTGCCGCCTGCAACGGGGATCATTCATCAGGTAAATCTAGAATTTCTTGCCCAATCCGTTCTTACAATGGAAGAAGATGATGAGATTTTCATTTACCCTGACACATTGGTAGGAACAGATTCCCATACTACCATGATTAATGGATTAGGAATCGTTGGTTGGGGTGTCGGTGGTATTGAAGCAGTTGCAGCAATGATGGGGCAACCCATTGAATTTCTTACTCCAGATGTCATTGGCATCCATTTAACCGGAAAATTACGTGAAGGATTAACCCCAACCGATCTGACATTAACTGTAATTCAAACTCTTCGTGAGAGAGGGGTTGTAAACAAGTTTGTTGAATTCTTTGGATCAGGATTGGATAACCTCCCCCTGGCAGATCGAGCCATGATAGCCAATATCACCCCTGAAACTGGTGCAACAATGATTTATTTTCCTTTTGATCAGCTATCATTAGATTATCTTCGCCTGACTGGTAAAAGCGATGAACATCTCCATTTGGTTGAAAGATATTACAAATCACAAAATTTGTTTCGAGATTTCTCACAACTTGCACCAGAATTTAGCGAAGTCATTGAAATTGATCTGAACCAAATTGAACCCAGCATTGCTGGACCCAAACGTCCACAGGATCGCGTCAATCTTTCGGATGTGAAAAGTAATTTTGCAATCAGTCTTACCAAACCTAAAAATCAACGTGGTTTTGGGTACAACCAACAGGAAATTCAACAGAATTTTAAACTCAACTATGCCAATAAAACTTTTGATTTAACACATGGTTTTACCGCGATAGCAGCGATCACTTCCTGTACAAACACTTCCAATCCTACAGTCATGATTGCAGCAGGTTTAGTAGCAAAAAAAGCGAATATACTCGGATTACAAGTTCCTGAGTATGTAAAAACAAGTTTTGCACCTGGTTCACGGGTGGTCACCGAATATCTTTCACAATCAGGTTTGATGAGTGATTTGGAAAATTTGGGTTTTAATGTTGTTGGTTATGGCTGTACAACTTGCATCGGCAACAGTGGGCCACTACCAGAAGAAATCATCAATTTCATTGAAACTCAGAAAATTATTGCTAGTGCAGTTTTATCAGGTAATAGAAATTTTGAGGGAAGGGTGCATCCACACACCCAAGCTAATTACTTAGCCTCACCTCCACTGGTTGTTGCGTATGCATTGGCTGGGACAGTAAACATCAACCTCGACGAAGATGTTATTGGTTATGATAAAAATGATAACCCAGTTTTTCTCAAGGATATATGGCCAACTTCAAGTGAGATACAAGAAATTATTCAATCCGTTGTCAAGCCAGAATTGTTTCAGGAAAATTATAAAAATGTTTTCTCTAGTAATGATGCCTGGAACTACTTAGAATCATCTTCCAACCTCATTTATGAGTGGAATAAAGAATCAACATATTTACAGAAACCCCCCTATTTTGAGAATATGCAACGCCAGACAAAATTGGAAATTATAGTTGATGCTTATCCACTGGCAATTTTTGGTGATTCAGTGACCACCGATCACATTTCTCCAGCTGGAGCAATTCCTTTAAAAAGCCCGGCAGGTGAGTATCTAGTAAATAATGGTATTGCCCCAAAAGACTTCAACTCATTCGGATCACGCCGTGGAAATGACCGTGTTATGACCAGAGGAACTTTCGGCAATATCCGCATAAAAAATTTACTTTTATCTGGTGTGGAAGGTGGTTATACCAAATACTTACCTACAGGTGAAGTTATGTCAATTTTTGATGCAGCCATGAAATACAAAAAAGCTGGAGTTGATTTAATTGTGATTGCAGGTAAAGAATATGGTACCGGCTCTTCGCGTGATTGGGCTGCCAAAGGTCCGATGTTACTAGGTGTGAAAGCAATCATTGCAGAATCGTTTGAAAGAATTCATCGTTCAAATCTCGTAGGAATGGGTATTTTACCGTTGGAATTCTTACCATCTGAAAACGTTGTTTCCCTCTCTTTGAACGGCAATGAAAAATACACAATTACAGGATTAGACGGCATTTATCCGGGGAAAATTCTGCTCGTAAATGCCAAAAGGGACAACGGTGACATCGTCCAATTTAAAGTAAAGCTGCGCATCGATACCCATATTGAAACTCAATATTTCATGGATGGCGGTATCATGAACACAATACTATTCAGCTTATTAAATTAGTAAGAAATACTTTCCATACTAATTTTCTACTGATTGATCCTCCGGTGTAAATTGTTCAACAATCACATTTGCTTTTTCTAAAAACTCAAGTGCGATAGGATCAACTCGGTAAGCATTGATATAAACCAGTTTTGAGATTCTGGCATTAATTAACGTTTTTGTACAATTCAAACATGGGAAATGAGTCACATAACAAACCGCATCTCTGGTTGCCAAACCAAAAACAGCGGCTTGAATAATGGCATTAATTTCAGCATGAACCGTTCGTACACAATGACCATCGACCATCAAATGCCCTACATCATCACAATGATCCAATCCAGCGGGTGAACCATTGTAACCGGTTGAGATAATATGTTTGTCTTTTACTAAGACTGCACCAACCTTTGCACGATCACAAGTAGAACGAACTGCTACATCTTCCGCTATTTTTATAAAATATGAATCCCATGATGGACGAGTCATCTTTCCTCCTATTTTGAAGCCTGAATCTATTGTAATGATTATTTATTGTATTGAACTAATAGAACAAATCAAATGAAATAATTGATCGAAATGAAAATTAACCAAATTTTCCAGAAATATAATCCTGTGTTTTCTCATTTTTAGGATTTGTGAAAATTTCTTCAGCATTTGAAAATTCGATCAATTTACCTTGCAAGAAAAAAGCAACATAATCGGCAATGCGGCCAGCTTGTTGGGTATTATGAGGTGCGATAATAATTGTTAAATCCTTCTTCAATTCAATTAATGAGCTTTCTATTTTGGCAGTGGAGACTGGGTCAAGTGCTGATGTAGGTTCATCCAGCAAAATAATTTCTGGCGTCAAAGATAGCGTTCTGGCAAGGCAGAGCCTTTGCTGTTGTCCACCTGAAATGGAATATGCCGGATCATTTAATCGATCTTTTACCTCATCCCATAATTCTGACAATCGAAGAGCACGTTCAACTGCAGTATCCAAGACGCTCTTTCTTCTCTCTCCTAGTAATTCCAGACCATATGAAACATTTTGATAAATTGTTAAAGGCAGTGGTAAAGGTCTGGAAAATACAATTCCCACTTTTCGACGCAAAGCAATTACATCCAATGTTGGATCCAAAATATCAACCCCATCTATTAGAATTTTACCTTTCGTAATAGCTACATCAGCCAGATCGTTTAAGCGATTTAAAGCTCTTAAAAAGGTGGATTTGCCCCCACCAGAAGGCCCAATTAATGCTGTAATCTGATTTTCAGGAATTTTTAAATTAATATCAAAAAGAGATTCAACCCCATCTGAATATGTTATTGACAAATTCTCAACAATTATTTTTTCCATATCACCATTGTCTCTTCGCACGCGCTCTTGACCGAATAACCGTGACAATAATATTCATTAATAAGACAAAAACCAGTAATACCAGGACAGTCCCGTATTGAATTTGAATTGGCATGCCTGGAACTTGCGTTGAAATAACAAACAAGTGGTATGGTAACGCCATGGTTGCATCAAGGGGAGAATTTGGCAAACGAGGTAGGAAAAATGCTGCTCCAGTAAATAAGATAGGAGCTGTTTCTCCGGCAGCTCGTTCCAAACCTAAAACAACACCTGTCAATATACCGGGAATAGCTTGTGGTAAAACAACCCGTCGAATAGTTTGCCATTTTGTTGCTCCCAGTGAAACACTTACTACCCGGAATGATTGAGGTACTGCTCTAAGCGCTTCTTCTGTTGTGCTGATAATGACAGGCAGTGTCATAATTGACAAAGTTAATGAAGCAGATAATATACTTGTGCCGAAGTTTAAGAAAATGACAAATAAACCCAATCCAAACAATCCATAAACAACCGAAGGGATACCAGCCAAATTAATGATTGCCAGTCGAATGGTTTGAGTGACCTTGTTGACTGGTGCATACTCTGAGAGATATATCGCTGCTGCAATTCCCAAGGGTACTGAAAAAATTGCTGTTCCAATGGTCAAATAAAAGGTACCTACAATAGCTGGCCAAATTCCACCAGCGCGCATGCCATCGCTAGGCATTGCCGAAATAAACTCCCATGAAATTGCAGGAGCACCTAAATAAATAATGTAAATCACCACAGCGATGATGGGCAAGACTGTAGCAATCGCTAGTATGGTAAGAATTGAAAAACCTAATTTTTCAATTCTTAGTTGGCGGATGACATGTGAATTTTTGGTACGTTGCATATTTTCTCTCAGGATAAGATTCTTTCAGTCCGCTTCAATTTTCTGGAACTAATATTAGAAGCTACAATATTTACCGCTAAGGTGAACAAAAACAAAATAATGCCTATAAGGAATAAAACATGGTAATGCGAACTATTGGAAGCTACTTCCCCCATTTCAGAAGCGATTGTTGCTGTCATGGTTCGGATTGGCATAAATAACGCTTGCAATGATGTTGGCAATATTGGCGCGTTCCCAGTGACCATCATTACTGTCATCGTTTCACCAATCGTTCTACCAACACCCAGCATTACCGCCATGATTATCCCTGATTTTGCTGCCGGTACGGTGACACCCCAAATGGTTTGCCAGCGTGTTAAACCCAATGCCAAAGACCCATGCCTATAGCTTTCAGGAACATTATTAAGCGCATCCTCCGCAATAGAAACAATTGTTGGAATCGCAATACCACCTAAAAGTAGTGAGCCTGTAAAGGCAGTTAATCCGGTTGGTAAATTTAGAAAATCTCTTAAGAAAGGAGAGACCACTAATATCCCCAGAAATCCTAAAACGACACTGGGTAACCCAGCCAGTAATTCAACCAAAGGTTTCATTACTTCCTGCAACCATTTGGGTGCGATTTCAGCAATGTACACTGCGGTAAGGATGCCAAAAGGTACGGCAACCAAAGAAGCTCCCAGGGTGACTACCAATGACCCAAGGATAAGCGGAAGAATTCCATAATAATCTTCTATCGGATACCATCTGTCTGAAAAAAGATCAGATAATGGAACTTTCAACAAAGCTGGTGAACCTTCTGCTAAAAGGAAAAACAGAATTAAGAGCACAAACAAAATGGAAGAATAACCGGAAAACTGAATTATTCTGGTGATAGAATATTCAAAAATTTTTGCTAATTTATTCTTCATTTTTTCCTGATAATACGGGGATAAACCCTAAATCTTCAACGATTTTCTGTCCTTCGGAGGATATAATCCAATCAAGATATTCTTTCACATAATTTTCAGGTTTGCCGTCAGAATAAACGTACAAGTTACGAGAGATAGCATATAAGTTGTTATTGACTGTCTCTAATGAGGGATAAATATAATCTGAGCTAGCATCTTTGGCTATGGATATAACTTTAACTTCTTCGGTTATGTATCCCAACCCGTCATACCCAATTGCATTGGGATTCTCACGTACTTCGGCAATAATCCCTTCCGAGGAAGGAAGCAATAGCGTATTCGCTGAAAAAATGGATTTATCATCCGAATTACCTAAGCGGATCACCTCTTCAAGAAAATATACATGGGTTCCGGAATTTGTTTCTCTGGATAACCTTACGATCGGTCGATCCTCTCCTCCCAATTGGCTCCAATTAATCAGCTTACCTGTGTAGATATCTGACACTTGTTGCAGTGTCAAATTATCAATGGGGTTATCAGGATGAACAATTACAGCAATCGCATCCCTGGCTACAACATACTCCACAGGGTCCACACCATTCTTATTTGCATTATCAATTTCCTCAGATTTAATTCTTCTGGATGCGTTAGCAAGATCGACTGTGTTGTTTATTAATGAGGAAATACCAGTTCCACTACCGCCACCAGTAACCGAAATTCGGACCTCTGGGTACAGTGTCTGATACCTTTCTGCCCAATACAAAGCAAGGTTCACCATCGTATCAGATCCTTTATTCTCAAAATAATAATACTCGATGGGAGATGTTTGATCTGTACTTGTACTGCTTTCTCGTTTTATACAACTCGTCAATGGAAAGGCAAATAAAAGAATACTTACTATGATAAATATTGCACCTTTATTCATATTAGAAATTATAAATGAAAGTTGGAGTTTTTTTGGTTTGCAATCAAATGGATTGTAATTTATTTTAATGAGATTCATCCCATAAATTCAATGAGAATTGTAAACCTTATCCCTTAGAATTTTTAGCGATTTTTGCTAATTTGGTTGAGTCCATCACCCTAAATTCTGTCCTGGTTATATCAATCACACCATCATCAGCAAAACGATGCAGAAATCGACAAACCATTTCTCGGGTAGAACCAATGCGGGCAGCCATTTCATCCAATGTTAAACTACGTGTAATTGGTTTATCATGTTGATCTTTAATAGTTTCGATTAACAACTTTGCCAAACGTCCTGCCACGGGTTGAAAAGTCATTTCCTCCAATATTTCACTGGCTCGCATCATATTGCTTACCATCAATTTAGATAATTCCCAGGATGATGCTCCTTCACTCTTTAAAACAGGCACCAATCTGTCAGCTTTCCAAAGAGCAAGTTGTGAATCTTCAGCAGCTTCTAAAGAAACAGGCATCGACAAATCCTCAAAGAAAAATGCTATCCCCCAAAAAATTGAACCTTTGAAGAACGTGGTTACAACCAGGCTACGACCTTCAATGGAACTTTTAAATGCATTTACGCTTCCTTTTACCAAAAGAAACAAATATGGCCAGTTATCCCCTTCAAAAACAATTGTTTCACCTTTTTTGTATAGGTGCGTAATCGCATCTTTATAAACCATTTCTTTCTTGGAATCAGAAAGTACAGAAAAAACAGGATTTTGATCCATCAATTTTAAAATGTGTTCCATTTCTATCTCCCCCATTAACTATATCAGAAAATAGGAATCGAGCATTTCACATTCCGGGAATTTGCCTTAAGTTAACGAAAACGGTTGTGAAATCTATTACAAGTTAATTATGTGAATACCATTTCTATTCTTAGAGGAAGCTTATGAAAAATAAAACACTAATAATTATTACACTGTTGTCTATTTTTTTACTGAGTGCTTGTATGGATGCTCGCTCATTGTGCGTTCCTGGTGAAATTCAATACCGTGAAAGATCGAATCCATTCCCCGCACTGGAAGATCAAACTCCCGAACCGCAACAAGTGGAGATTAAAGGAAAAATGCTTAATTTTGACCATGTAGTAAGTGGACAATTATGCAATAACCATCTTGAGGGAATTGTCTATGTCGGTTGTGATATTGAAATTTATAAATGGGAAAACGCATCGAATTTCTTAGACCAATGTGATTTCACTGTTGCGCCAAACACAATCATTTATGTAGCTTCTCATAATAACACTGCGTACTACAAAGGATGTGACTCCTGCCATGTGTCAGATCAGTAATTTATAACGGATCAAATTTGCCTTAAGGCAAATTTTTTAATCCATATTTGTGATATTTATTACAAGAGAATATAGATACTTTGGAGGAAATAATGAAAAAAAATAATAAGTTGGGTGGAATCTTTGCGCTAGTTGCCGCTGTTATTGGTATTGTTGGACATTTTGTTCTGTTTTTTCAATGGTATGTTGCGGGGATGTCGGCTGATTCCGCAGAACCTGGTTGTGAAATACTATTGAAATGGATCCACCCAGGATTGGGAGATCTTGGATTCTTAGCTTCAGCTTTCTTTTTAGTCAGTGCTTACGGCTTTTTTACAAAGAAAAACTGGGCATACTTGCTCTCAGTAATTGGTATTGTTATGGCCCTTTTAGCAAGCTTTTTCATCAATATACCTTTCATGGCAGCTAGCCTACCACCGGTTTACTTTATGTTATTTATTCCCTATATCCTTTTCTATTTTATGTTCCTTTGGAAGGTAGGAGAACTCCCCTGGAGCAGAATTCTGTTTGCGATGGGAGCTGGCGTAACTTACATTTTCTGTTTCATGAATGGCGTATCAAGTACCAGTCGCATCATCACTGTCGGAACACCATTATTCTATCTGGTTGTTGCTTTACATTGGGTTGCCATGTTTGGTTGGGCTATAGTGGCAGTGGGAATTCTCACCAAACCTAAGAACTGGATGATCCCGGTTGGTTTGTTGGCTGGCGTTACTGAATTAATTGTCGGTATTCCGCTTGCTATTGTCACCGCTCAGGAATTAGGTCGTTTTTCATTGTTCTCACTCGCCCCAATCGCCAGTTTGATCATGGTAATTATTTTGGTTACTCCTAATTTGTGGCAAAAATGGACAGGAGCAGTGGACTGATCCTTGAACAGATAGAAAATATCTAAGGATAGTCGAAACAAAACCAAAAGAGAGGAAAGGTTGATCTTTCCTCTCTTTTTAATTCAAAAAATGAGGGCAAAGTTAAAAACCTAAGAATCCAGTTTGATTTAACTTTTGTTAATGACTTCAACTACTACATGTGCTATTATGTGCAAAAATACACAATTAGTGTCGCTAATTAACACCTCATCATAGAAGGAGCATCTATGCAGGCATTAAAAGATCGGTTTAATTATTTATTCAAATCAACAAAAGGGTTGGTTCTAGTAGCTATTGCCCTTTGTGCCTTGATTTCTGCATTTTTTGGATCGCTTTCCGGACCAATGGCAGATTTAGGAGTAAAAGATGTAATGGTAAAAACTTTCGGTATTGATTTAGTCGATGCCGAAAGAGAAGGTCGCCTGATCATTTTATACCATGTCATCGCTATGGCGGTGATTGCAGTCGAAACCTACATCGTTACTGAATTAGTTCCTATGAAAGAATCCCAACAGGTGCAAATCAACAGCACTATCACTTTCGGTTATCTTGCTGCAATGATCGGTGGACTCCCCTTTGCTTATTGGGGGACTAGCTGGATTATGCATGGGATTTATATTGCTGGTCTTACGTTGATATTCTTTTCTGGATGTCTTTTAGCATATGCTTTGTGGCCTTGGCGGAAAGAATATAAAGTAAAAAACAAAGAGTATGCCCACACCAAAAAAGGTTACGATCTTGAGCGTATTACATTTTTCACTGTTTCAATCGTCACTTTAGCTTCAGCACTGTTTGGCGCAATACCAGGGTCCTTCTATGGAAACGGTTTCTTTACATTCCTGGCAGAAAATGTTGTTCGTGAACCTTTCAAGACTTCTTTACAAAAATCCATCATTGGTCATTTACACATAATGTTAGCACTAATCGCAATAATGTGCACTTTGATCATTTGCCGTTACATGGATTTTAAGGGAATTCTTCACAAGATTGCCATGCCACTATTTATTGTTGGTTCCATTGTTTTATCCTCTGGTACGTGGTTGGTGGTACCTTTTGAAGGAATTGCACATACCATTATTTATGGTGGCTCTACCATTGCGATGTTAGGTGCACTCTTACTGGTTATATTTTCCTGGAACAAATTAATTAAAACTGGACTTGCAGAAAAAGGATTGAAAAAAGGTAATTTCTTCCAGGGCGTAGCTGCTTTAGTAAGGGATCCACTAAAATTTGGTGTCACATGGCAAATGGTATTTATGAACTTTACTGTGAGTTTTCTTGGAATATTTGTTGCCGTAAAACTAGATGAAATATTCCGTAAATGGCCATTCGTGGAAGAGAAATTGATCCTAACGGGGCACTGGCATATACTGGCCACATTGACAGCTACTATCCTGCTTTTGTACTATGCAGATTTCGCAGGACTAAAAGGCAAGGCACGTCAATGGTTTGGATGGACAATAATAATTTTTTCGGATCTTGCCTTTGCTGCCGTAACCATTTATGAATTAAAACCCCTGTTTGTAGAAGAAGCTTACCGACAGCCAATAACAAATGTAACCAATATTTTGGGTGATATTGGCTTAGTTGGAGTGTTATTAGCTTTGGCTGCCCTTATGGTTTGGCGCTTAATCGATTTATTCAAGAAAAATGGCAGGTGGTCTAAAGAAGTTCATGAAAAATTAGAGTCCTATGTGGAGGAAAACTAATGAAAAAAACGACTCTGATCATAATTTCGTTGATATTCATCCTTGCTGCTTGTAAACCTGTTGATGTGAATGCACCTGCTCCTGTTTATGATACGGGGATTGATCCAGAAACATGGGTTGAAATTCCAGCCGGAGAATTCCTGTCAGGTCAATTCAACTTTGAGAAAACGATCGACTATGATTATGAAATTATGGTTACGCATGTTACCAACCAGCAATTTGCTGATTATTTAAATGATGCACTTGGAGAAGGATACATAAAGATCTCTGGGGACGAGGTTGTGGGTTATTATCCTGGTGATGAATTCCGTGGTGGCAGGCACGAAGAAGAAATTATCCCAGGTGATTATATTCATATACCCATTGATGACCCTGTCCTAAGATTAAAATATGATGGATCGGCATTCTCAGCTGATTCAACATGGGCTAACCATCCAATGACAATGGTTTCGTGGTTTGGAGCTAAAGGATATTGTGAATATTACGGTTGGCGACTCCCCAGTGAATTAGAGTGGGAGAAAGCAGCCAGGGGAACAGATAGTCGCCCGTTCCCGTGGGGTGATTCTTTTGAGAGAAATAATGCAAACCTTATTACCAGCCGAGATCCTTTTGAAGATATGAGTTCATTCGGTTCTCGCACGACTCCGGTTGGTTTTTATAATGGAAAGACTTATGATGGTTATGTAACCCTCGACTCTGCCAGCCCATATGGAGTTTATGATATGGCTGGTAATGTCTGGGAGTGGACTTCCAACATTTATGAGGAACAACATTATCGCTATTTGCGTGGTGGTAGTAAAGATGTGTACGAAAATTATCTAAGAATATGGGTTAGAAATAGCTCAACCCCTGTCCATATCAGTCCTTCATTCGGTTTCCGATGTGTAAGATAAACTCAAACTAAAAAAAGGAAATAAATTGAAGCTACTTAAAGAAAAGATCTCCCTCTATTGGAAGTTGATTAAGAGCCTGCAAACCGGTTTGCTTTTAGCAACCGGTTTAGCGGGGTTCATGAGCTTCAAATGTCCCGTTTTGAATTTTCCATTAATTACCGGCGTGGCTGTCAGTTTGTTTCTCTCTATCAGCGGAAGTACAGTTCTTAATATGTGGTACGACCGCGATATTGATGCAAAAATGAGAAGGACTTGCTTCAGACCTTTGGCTTCTGGTGAGGTTTCATCGAAAGAAGCGCTGGCACTTGGAGTGAGCTTATCCATAATAGGTGTAGGTTTAGCCTTGATTTTGGATCCTCTATATGGATTTATTGTTTTTCTAGGTATCTTCTTTGATGTAATTATTTATACAGTTTGGCTGAAAAGAAGGACATGCTGGTCTATTATTTGGGGAGGTTTAGCTGGAGGAATGCCAATCTTAGCTGGAAGAACGCTGGCTGTTGGAGCAATTGATTGGGTTGGTTTATTGCTTGCCATAGGAATACTATTTTGGATTCCAACACACATCATGACCTTCTCCATGCGGTACCATAATGACTATCAAGCTGCCGGGATACCGACCTTTCCAATTCGATATAACTTTTCCTTCACTCGTTTGATGATTGCTATTTCCAGTATTTTAGCTGCCGTAACAATGGGCTTAGCTGCAATTGGAATTGGAATGACTATTGGTTATTTAAGATTGTTAATTGTTCTTTCGTTTGGTCTAATTTTTCTGTCATTAATAAGCCTGATTAAACCATCCGAAAAAATTAATTTTGGTTTATTCAAATACGCATCTTTATACATGTTGAGTGCGATGGTGTTGATAATGTTGTTTTGAGAATGAAAAAAATTGAAATCATAAACAAATTTTTTCTTCTCTAATTAGCAATATTCGCTGCTTATCAAGTTGTAACGGGTGGACATGGAACCAACCAAATCACCATTTGGTCTTACACAATTGGGTTTGGCATTTTAGTTGTCGAGGAACAACTCTTCATAGAAATAAAAAATATAATTATTTACCTGGTTTATTGTTACTGAGTACAATTCTGTTTTCCTTGGGATTAAGTGCATTGTAATTTCAACTGATCTGAGCTGGATTACCTGATTTTCAAATTCCTGATAAATTTTCTTAATCCATCCATTATTCTTCTAATCATCGCGGTTGCGTCAATGGTCAAAGCCGATTAGAATCAAACAATACTTTTTACACTGGAGTGATTAATGCCCGCAATGTACGAAATTTCGAATTTTATAAAAGAAGCAATTGAAGAAGATTTAAAATCAGGAAGATTTGCATCTGTTCATACGCGCTTCCCTCCCGAACCAAATGGTTACCTTCATATTGGCCACGCCAAAGCAATTTGTATTGATTTTGGAATGGCAGAAACATTTGGTGGAAAAACAAATCTTCGCTATGATGATACCAACCCAGTCAAGGAAGACACCGAGTATGTGGATGCAATCAAAGAGGATATTCATTGGTTGGGATTTGATTGGGAAGATCGCGAGTTTTACGCATCTGATTATTTCGATCAACTATATCAATGGGCAGAACAATTGATCCTCCAGGGTGACGCATATGTTGACGATTTATCTCCTGACGAAATTCGAGAATACCGCGGCACTTTAACCGAACCAGGCAAGAATAGTCCATATCGCGATCGTTCAGTCGAAGAAAATCTGGATCTATTTCGTCGCATGAAGAATGGAGAATTTCCAGATGGTTCTCGTGTCTTACGAGCAAAAATTGATATGAGCTCGGGTAACATCAACATGCGGGATCCTGTCATGTACAGAATACTGCATGCCACCCATCACCGCACCGGTGATAAATGGTGTATTTATCCCATGTACGATTTTGCACATGGACAATCCGACTCCATTGAAGGCATCACACACTCATTGTGCGATTTAGCTTACGAAGCTCATCGCCCGCTCTACAATTGGTTTGTTGAAAAACTTGGCATTTTTCATCCTCGGCAAATAGAATTCTCCCGTCTTAATATTTCCTATACAATCCTTAGTAAACGGTTTTTGAAAATGATGGTTGATGAAAACCATGTTAATGGCTGGGATGATCCGAGAATGCCAACACTGTGTGGTATGCGACGTAGAGGGTTCACAGCTGAAGCAGTTCGGGACTTCATTGATAAAGTAGGTGTGGCTAAAAATGAAAGCATCGTCGATGTGTCTTTATTAGAACATTGCGTGCGAGAAAACCTTAACCTAACTGCAAATAGAGTCATGGCTGTTCTTAATCCATTGAAGCTTGTAATCGATAATTATCCAGAGGATTTGGTTGAAGAATTAGAAGCAATCAACAACCCGGAAGATGAAAGCGCTGGAATCAGACTCATTCCATTTTCTAAAGTTCTTTACATTGAAAAAGAAGACTTTATGGAAGATCCGCCCAAGAAATATTTCCGCCTTTCACCTGGAAATGAAGTACGTTTGCGTTATGGCTATTATGTTAAATGCACGGATTTTGTCAAAGATGAAAATGGAGAAGTGATTGAGGTGCATTGCACTTATGATCCGGAAACTCGAGGTGGTTACTCTCCAGATGGAAGAAAAGTTAAAGGTACCATTCATTGGTTATCTTCTAAACATGCATTGGATGCTGAAATCAGATTATATGATCGATTATTTAACAAACCTGACCCAGATAACACAGAAGAAGGTAAAACTTTCCTCGATTATCTCAATCCGGATTCGTTATCGGTTCTATATAATTGCAAAGTAGAGCACTCATTGATCAATGCCGAACCTGGTGATCGATACCAATTTGAGCGCCAAGGATACTTTTGTATAGACCTGGATTCCAGACCAAACCAACTTATTATTAACCGATCTGTTAGTTTACGGGATAGCTGGGCAAAAATTAGTCAAAAGACTTAATTCAAATTTCTGGGTGATTAAGAAGCTTAGTCCAAATTCTTAAAAAATTTCTTCAAAATTGAATATAATGTGACTTCTTGTCTAATTTCAAATCAATCTAATCAATACGTATCATTGCTCGCCACAAAGTGTTATAAAGGTAAAAAATAAAACGGAGACAAATGACAAAAATAGCCATCATAACCGATACAGATTCAAGTTTGCCCAAAGAAATTGCATCACAATACAATATTATCCAGGTTCCGATCACAATCCATTTTGGAGGATCCTCTTACACCACTAACCTGGACATCAATGATGCGATCTTATTCGAGATCATTGACCAAAGTAATAAATTGCCGACCACATCTGCTCCTTCACCAGCAGCGTTTGAAAAGGCATACCAAAGCGTTTTCGCTGAAGGGTATGAATCGATCATTTGTGTTTGTGTATCCAGTGTCGTGAGCGCAACCTACCAGGCCGCGGTTACCGCCTGCGAACAATTTCCTGACAAAGACATAACGGTTGTAGATTCAATGCAATTATCCTTGGCTCAAGGTTTGATTGTTTTGAAAGCAGCTAAAGCGGCTCTGAATGGTTCAACACGTGATGAAATTCTTGCGGAAATTGAACATATTCAGAAAAACCTGCATGTTTATGCAGCTTTACCCACCTTGAAATATTTAGCAATGAGTGGTCGTGTCGGAAAAATTGCTGCTGGCTTAGCTGATACTTTTAATATCAAGCCAATTCTTTCAGTACAAAACGGAAAATTAGATTTGCTTGAGAAAATCAGGACAATGAAAAAGGCAAAAACGCGTTTACTGGAATTAGCAACTAACTCCGTTGCTGATAATAAAATCAAAGAAATTGGCTTCATACATGTCAACAATTTAGCAGGTGCGAAGGATCTTTACGCTAGTTTTTGCGAGAGATTAAATTGCCCACCAGACCCAATTTTTGCGGAATTTACTCCTGGCTTATCTGTACATGCTGGGTCTGGTGTAATAGGTTTTGTTATTTTGACTGAATAATTTTTGGTCGTTATTCAGCACCTTTGTAAATCTCATACATTTCTTTAAGTCCAAGTAATGCCAGGTTTGGCTGGATAACATCGATATCATCGCATTCCGGAGCAATTAAAGTCGACATTCCACCCGTTGCAACAACCTTCGGGTTATTATTCATTTCTTTTTTCATCCGGTAAACTATTTCTTTTACCAATCCCACAAACCCAAACACGATTCCTGCCCGCATGGATTGGATCGTGTTTTTACCGATCGCAACCTGTGGATGAGTCAAGGCAACCCTCGGAAGTGCAGAGGAGGCTCTAAATAAAGACTCAGAACTTGATACAACACCTGGAGCAATAGCAACACCTTCCAAGTCACCCGTTTCACCGACAGCAACAAAAGAAGTAGCCGTACCAAAACCAACAACAATTACCGGTTTTCCGTATAATTTGCGGGCAGCTAAGGCATTTACTATCAGATCGTGACCAACTTCAGATGGATAGTCAGTATTGATTTTCATACCGATATTTATTTCAGGACTATATATTAATGGAGATTTCATAAAATACTTCTCTGACATTTCAATGAATTCCTGGGTCAGACTAGGAACAACCGAGGAAATGGCACAACCTTTTATTTCATGAATGGTTAAACCTCTGGTTTCGAATAAATCACCGACTAATACACCATATTCATCAGCTAAATTGGTTCGATCGGTTGATATTCGCCATCTATGAACCATCTCATCATTTTTAAACAAACCAAGCTTAATATTTGTGTTCCCAATATCGATACAAAGCAACATTTTTTACTCCTGCATTAATCAGATTTCCAAAACAATAAATTATTGAATCCTTAGCACCTGGTCATCTATAAAGAATCACTCCTCAAAGTTCCTGACAACCCGAACAATAATAAATACTACCACCTAAATAAGCTTCTTTTACTACCTTTGCACCACAGCGTTTGCAAGGATTTCCTACAGTATTTTTGCTCAGTATGGTTTTATACCCACCGACGTTACCATAAAGGTCTTTTTCAGTATCTCTACCCCCACGCTCAGTCATCAGAACCAGCGTATTTTTGATCGCATTAAACAAAAGTGCTTTATCTTTATCTCTTAACGAAATCACCTTTTTCTTTGGATGAAATCCAGCATTAAATAAAATGTCCTGTAAAACACCATTACCTAATCCTGGAATTCTTTGATTGGTAGCTAAGAATGCCTTCAATGACAATTTACCATCGTTCCCCGAAAACAAGCTCGAAAAGTATTCTATATCAAATTTTTTATAGAAAATGGAAGGTTTTTCCTTTGCAATAAGATAGTACTGGTTATCATTTTCACCAAAAGGTGTACACATCAAACCACCATACATGGAAATTGATGCACTTAGTGCGGATTGATCATCAAACAAAATTAATAATTGATGTTTTTTAGGAATCGTAGTTTCATCCTTATGAAAATGTAAATTCACCCCATCGCTAAAAACTAAAACCATGTTACCGACGATCAACTCTATCTGACCACCATAGAAATTACTGTCTTCAACAGTTTTGTTCATTAAATAATCATCATACTTAATAGGATCACCAGAAAACCAGGCGAATTTGTGTGGGAATTGAGCTGCAATCACCTTATGCACCTTTTTTCCTGACAATTCCTTTGTCAATTGTGATGATAAAACTTTTGCTTCAGGGATTTCAATCATTTATTTTTTTTCCTGACTTTTATTTTTTTAAAACTTCACTGACAATTGCCTGAGCTTCTTGTTGAATTTGATTCAAATGGGATTCACCAATGAAACTTTCGGCATAAATTTTGTAAATATCTTCTGTGCCAGATGGCCTTGCAGCAAACCATCCATTTTCAGTTTCAACCTTCAACCCACCAATCGCAGCCTGGTTAAAAGGTGCTTTTGTTAATTTTTTTAGAATTTTTTCACCTGCTAATTTTTCAGCTTTCACATCTTCTGGGCTTAAATTACTTAGTATCTTTTTTTGCTCTGAATCTGCCGGAGCATCCATACGCTGATAAATCGGATTGCCAAATTGTCGGGTTAATTCCTGGTACATCTGGAAGGGATCTTTTCCAGTTGTTGCTAATATTTCAGCCGCTAAAAGATTTAAAATGATTCCATCTTTATCTGTTGTCCAAACTTCACCATTGAACCTTAAAAATGAAGCACCAGCACTCTCCTCACCACCAAATCCAAATGAACCATCCAACAATCCAGCTACAAACCATTTGAATCCGACTGGAACCTCGGCTAACTCTATACTCAACGCCTTTGCCACACGATCAATCATCGAACTTGAAACTATTGTTTTGCCAATACAAGCATCCAATCTCCATTGGTCACGATTTTGAAATAAATACCAGATGGCGACAGAAAGATAATGGTTGGGATTCATTAGTCCACCAGTTGGGGTAACAATTCCATGGCGGTCTACATCAGGATCATTTCCAAAGGCTATGTCAAATCGATCTTTTAATTCAATTAAACCTGCCATGGCAAAGGGTGAAGAACAATCCATTCTAATTTTTCCATCATGGTCAAGCGTCATAAAACTAAATCTTGGGTCAACCTCCCGATTAACGACTTCAATGTTCAAACCATAATAATCGGCAATGATGTCCCAATAGCCAACAGCTGCTCCCCCCATTGGGTCAACTCCAATCTTAATCTTCTTATTTTTAACAACCAATAAGTTCACAACATTTTGCAGGTCTTTAACATATGGGTTGATAAAATCATACCTTTTTACGAATTCAGTCTGTAGTGCTTTCTCAAAAGGCATTCGTTTGACTCCGTGCAAATCAGATTGGAGGATTTCATTTGCGCGTTTTTGGATAACTTTCGTAATTTCAGGTCCTGCAGGTCCTCCATGAGGAGGATTGTACTTAAACCCACCATCTCTTGGGGGGTTATGTGAAGGAGTGATAACGATTCCATCCGAAAGATTATTTTTTCTCCTTTTATTCTGATTGAGAATAGCATGGGAAATGACTGGTGTGGGTGTGTAACCCGTTCCTTCTTGATAGCGCACATGAACATCGTTCGCTGCCAGAACTTCAATAGCAGTCATTAAAGCTGGTTCAGAAAGAGCATGTGTGTCCTTTCCAATGAACAACAACCCATCATAACCATTTTCTTTTCGATATTCACACAAAGCTTGTGTTACAGCCAGGATATGCTCCAGGTTGAATGATTTATCTTCTGATGACCCCCGATGTCCAGAAGTACCAAAGGAAATTAATTGCTCTGGATTCTGAGCGTCTGGGTGAAAATGGTAATAATTGGCGATAAGCTGTGGAATATTTTCTAATGAATCAAGGGGAGCTTTTTTTCCTGCTAATGGATGTCTAGGCATTTTTTCCTCTTTTATTTAATTTATTTATACGCTCGTAAATATTGGGACGGGATCGGGGCTGGATATCCTAATTTTACTGCTGCATCTAATGCCCAGGATGGATGCCGAAGTAACTCTCTTCCAAGAAGGACAAAATCTGCGCTACCATTCTGAACAATGCTATTTGCATGGTCCGGTTCTGTAATTAAACCAACTGCAGCTGTCTTGATGCCAGCTTGTTTGCGAATAGCTTCTGCAATTGGAATCTGATAGCCAGGTTTTAATTGTATTTTCACACCTGAGATGTTTCCACCGGATGAACAATCGATTACATCAACTCCTTCTTGCTTTAAGATCTTTGCCAATTGAATTGAATCATCCAAAGACCATCCATCTTCTACCCACTCTGTCCCGGATATTCTCACAAACAAAGGCAATCTTTCTGGCCAAACTTCCTTTACTTCCCGAATAATTTCGACCAGGAAGCGGGATCGATTTTCGAAACTTCCCCCATACTCATCCACACGATGGTTAGATAACGCTGACATAAATGAATGTATTAGGTAACCGTGGGCAGCATGGATCTCAATCATATTAAACCCGGCTTGCAAACTTCTTTGGGCTGCTTCTTTAAATTTTTGTTGAATACTTTTAATGTCATCCTTTGTTAATTCTCTCGGCGTTTGATAACTTTCACTGAACGCCACAGGACTTGGCCCAACAGATTGCCACCAAGCAGGATTTTCATTAGCAATTGGCTTTCCGCCATCCCAGGGTCGTTGGGTACAGGCTTTCCTTCCAGCATGAGCTAATTGAACACCAGCTACAGCACCTTGGGAGCGAATAAAATGTGATACCTTCCTTAGTGGTTCAATGTGTTCATCTGACCAAATTCCAACGTCTTTTGGTGAAATCCGACCCACTGGTTCAATCGCCGTTGCCTCTGCAATTACTAAACCGACACCCCCAGCTGCTCGTGCTCCTAAATGAACTACTTGCCAACCGTTTGAGAATCCGTTTTCATAGGAATATTGACACATCGGCGAGACACCGATTCGATTTCGAAAGGTAACATCTTTTATGGTTATTGCTTCAAATAAATGTGGCATAGTTTCTCCTGAATAGGTATTCTTTTTTTATTATAGATCAAAGGAAGCCAGATAAGGTTTTCTAACGGAACTAAATAGAGGGTATTTTCGTCTATACTTAAAGTGAATCTATAGAGGGAGCCATATTATGTTATCTTTGATTTTCCCAAAAATTAAACATTTAAAAAAATTATCAATTTCTCTGATTATGATCCTCTCGATGGGTTGTGGATTGATTAATGACGCAATTCCAACTCCTGCGGATACATCTGAGAATAGTTCTTCTACAACAGTCCAAACAGAAGGAAAAACTATGAATCTGCTTGTCAACGATGAAAATGGCAAAGATGATTTTTCAATTACCCTGAGTGAGGGTAAAACAGATTATCAACCACCTGAAAATTTGCCTGTCGTAATTGGTGAACCATTAACGGAGGATGAAATTGATGAAATTTTATCCAGGCTGCCTGATTTACCTCAATCTATAAATCTGCAAGCAGAATTTAATACTCCTCCGGAAGTGTTGTCCCCACCTCGCCCTGGTGACACCATCGAGCAACCCTTTCCCCTGGAAACTGAAGAAGAACCAGCAGAAATAGAGGATGGTCCGCTGGAAGTTTTGCGATATTCACCAGAAGGTGTGATCGCGATGGCTCCTTTCATTAGTGTCACCTTCAACCAACCCATGGTACCTCTTGGTACACTAGCACAACTCTCTCAGGAAGATATCCCGGTTGAGATTATTCCCGCTATTCAGGGCACCTGGCGATGGATAGGAACAAAAACTTTAACTTTTGAATTCGACTCAGATGATATTGATCGCCTTCCTATGGCAACGGAATACAGAATCACTGTTCCTGCTGGAACTGAATCAATTAACGGAAATGAGCTGGAAGAATCTGTCTCCTGGTCATTCCAAACACCGGCTCCCATAATGAAAACCTATCATCCCAGTAACGGTCCTCAACCATTAGAGCCCTTGATTTTCATCGGATTTGATCAAAGAATTGAGCAAAAGGAAGTATTAGAAACCATCTCTCTAACCGCCAATGGTGAAGAATTCGAACTGCGTTTAGCAACAGAAAATGAAATAGATGAGGATGAAACGGTTAGTGCTTTAATTGAAAATCATCCCCGAGAGCGTTGGTTAGCATTCAAAACAACAAAGGAACTACCAAAAGATACTAATATTAATATCGAAATAGGACCTGGGACACCTTCTGCGGAAGGTATTTTAACCACCACCGATAAACAAAGTTTTCAATTTCAAACTTATCCACAATTAAGAATTGAGGAGTCCGGTTGTTCCTGGTATGGCGATCCATGCCCTCCTCTTTCACCATTCTACATCCGATTCAACAATCCACTGGATGAAGACTTATTTGAGGAAACTCAAATAAGCATCACCCCGGAGATCCCAGCACTCTCAATATCTGTTATTGGAAACACAATCAACATTCAGGGGGCAACACAAGCAAAAACCACTTACAAGATCAATTTATCCGCTGATATCAAGGATATTTTTGGTCAGACACTTGAAAGAGAAGAGCGAATCAGTATCACCACAGGGACTGCAGAACCGATGCTGATTGGACCTCAAAAGAATTTTATTACCCTCGATCCTTACAGCCAAAAACCTGAGTTATCACTTTACACCATAAATTATGAAAAACTAGATGTAAGAATCTATCAGGTTGAACCAGAAAACTGGCGTGATTATCAGAATTATTTACGGGATTTTTATCAGGTCGACTCCAGCACCGAACCACCTGGCCGTCTCTTATTTAATCAAATGATCAATTTGAAAACCGATGAAGATATCTTAAGTGAAGTAAAAATTGACATTGATTCTCTGATGGAAGGTGAATACGGTCATTACATTGTTGTAGTAAAACCTCCTAAAGGATTTTTTGAAGAAGAGCGCCCCTGGGAATGGATCCATGTATGGGTTCAGGTTACGCAAATAGGAATTGATGCCTTTGTGGATCACTCATCATTGGTTGCCTGGGTTACAGACTTAAAAACAGGTGATTCTCTGAAAGATATTGAAATCCAAACTTTTGATGGCGACACCAAAAAATTGTCTGACACATATGGCATAGCAGAATTTGATATACCGGAAGATGGTATTTTCGGTCTTCTGGCAATTAATGACGAGGATATCGCTTTTCTGCCTGCCAATTATGGCTACTGGTCCGAAGACGGTTGGATGCCACGAGAAGTTTCTGACTCACTCCGCTGGTATGTGGTTGATGATCGTGCTATGTACAAACCTGGGGAAGAAATCCACCTGAAAGGCTTCATTCGAAAAATTGGTCAAAAACAAAATGGTGATGTCTCTCTGGTTGGTCAGTCTCTCGAAGAAATCAATTACCGAGTGTATGATTCTCAGGGAAATGAAATCATCACTGAAACAACATCAGTAAACTCAAATGGTGGTTTTGATTTTTCATTCAAGATTCCAGAAAGGGTAAACCTGGGTGAAGCTTATATTGAATTCACAGTTCCAGGGTTATCTATGAATGAATCGGGTAAAAATTTCTATCACGCTTTCCAAATTCAGGAATTCCGAAGACCAGAATTTGAAGTTGTTGCTAGAAATGAAACAGTTGGACCATATTTCGCTGGTGAAAGTGCAATTGTTGCTGTAGAAGCAGCCTATTATGCGGGTGGTGCATTACCCAACGCTGATGTAACCTGGAATGTGACAAAAACAGCGACAAATTATGAACCACCGAATTGGCCGGGGTTTACGTTTGGTATTTGGCAGCCATGGTGGTTCGATTATCATATGGAATTCTGGGGTTATGAACCCCCTCAGGTATCCCAATCATTCACTAGTAAAACCGATTCAACTGGTAATCACTACCTTCAAATGTCGTTTGCAGGTGATGAAGAAACCCGTCCTCATAGTGTTGTTGCAGAGGCCGTAGTAATGGATGTGAATCGACAGGCTTGGGCAGGATCAACATCACTTTTGGTTCATCCAGCAGATATCTATGTTGGTTTACGAAGTGAAAAATACTTTGTCGAGAAAAATGAACCTTTGAATGTCGATTTAATCGTCACCGATTTAGATGGTAATCCAATTTCAAACCAATTAATTGAAACCACTGCTGCAAGAATTGTGTGGAAATATCAAAAAGGTGAATGGGTTGAAGTTTTCGAAGATATTCAAAAATGTGAAATTTCTTCTAAAGAAGAACCTGTTCAATGTAGTTTTACCACTGCAATTGGTGGTAAATACCAGATAAAAGCAGTAGTAACCGATGATAAAGGCCGAAAGAATTATAGCCAGATCGATCGTTGGGTTAGTGGTGGTGAATTGCCACCTGCACGAAATGTGGAACAGGAAAAAATTACGTTAATCCAGGATAAAGAAAGCTATGAACCTGGAGACAATGCCAAAATTTTGGTTCAATCTCCATTCTATCCTGCAGAAGGGCTCTTAACGGTCAGCCGCAGTGGTATTCTCTATACGCAACCATTCAGAATGGAAGAATCCACCTACACATTAGAGATACCGATTAAGGAATCACAGATTCCAAACATCTATGTCCAGGTTGATTTGAATGGAACTTCTCCCAGATTAGATGATGAAGGCGAAGTTTTGGAAGAAGTTCCTCCAAGACCAGCTTTTGCATCTGGTTCATTATCGCTTGAGATACCCCCAACAAGCAGAATACTGGATGTAGTGATTGAGCCTGAAAACGTTTTGTTATCTCCGGGAGAGAGATCTAGCATTGAAGTAACCGTAAATGATCAAAGTGGTTTACCAATTCCTGATGCTGAAGTGTCCTTAATTGTGGTTGACGAAGCAATACTGGCATTGACTCAATACAAACTTACAGATCCGATTTCAGTCTTTTATTCACAAAGAAGCTCCGATGTCTTCAGTACCTACACACGTGCAAATATTGTTCTGGTCGATCCTAGCACCTTAGCAACTAGTGGTGGTGGACCCATGGCAACCCAATCCTTAAGTAAATCCTTTGAGGATGGTATGGTGGCCGATATGGGGCGTGGCGGGATGGCTGAAGAGCCTACCATGGCACCAATGGCAGAGATGCCAGCTATGGAAGAAGCAGCTGAAGGCAAAAATGCTGCATCCTCCGAATCAATTGCGGTACGTACCGATTTCAACCCGCTTGCCATATTCTCACCGGAAGAGAAAACGAATGCAAATGGTAAAGTTACAGTTCAATATAAACTTCCTGATAATCTAACACGTTATCGGATTATGGTGGTTGCTGCTGATCCAGGTGGAAAAATGTTTGGCAGTAATGAAGCCAACATAACCGCCAGATTACCACTGATGGTAAGACCATCCATGTCTCGATTTTTGAACTTCGGAGACCAGTTCCAAATTCCGATCATCTTACAAAACCAGACGGATGAAGAAATGGTTGCTGACGTTGTAATTGAGGGAAGTAATTTAGAAATTACCGAAACACCAGGAAAACGGTTTACCATACCAGCCAATGATCGCATTGAAGTTCGCTTTGCAGGTGAATCTGTAATGGCCGGTGATGCATTTCTACAAATCGCTGCTGTTTCAGGTGCTAATTCAGATGCTGCTCAAATTTCATTGCCGGTGTACACACCAGCAACAACGGAAGCTTTTGCTACTTATGGTGTCGTTAAAAATGGTTCAATTGCCCAACCAGTATTATCTCCAATAGATGTATATCCACAATTTGGGGGACTGGAAATTACCACCTCTTCAACTGCTTTGAGTAGCCTTTCAGACGCGGTTTTGTACTTGATGGATTATCCCTTCAACAGCAGTGCACAAATGGCATCCCGAATCTTAGCGATTGCAGCCCTCAAAGATGTGTTGTCTGCTTTCAATGCGGATGGTCTCCCATCACCAGAAGAAATGGAAACCTCTATTCAGAATGACATCGAAGGATTATCCAAATTACAGAATTGGGATGGCGGCTATCCATACTGGTCGAAAGGTTATCCGTCCATTCCTTTCCACACGGTGCATGTCGCGCATGCATTATCCAGAGCCAGTACGATGGGTTTTGAGGTGCCAGAACAAGTAATTACTAATCTTCTCACTTATTTGCAAAACATCGAACAATACTATCCCAGTTGGTATAGTTTAAAAACGAAACAGACCATCAGCGCTTACGCTCTCTATGTTCGAATGCAAATGGGTGATCCTGATCCTGCTAAAGCAAAAGCATTGGTTGATGATCAAGGAGTAGAGGCTCTGTCATTGGATGCCATTGCCTGGATCTGGCAGGTATTATTACAAGACACGCAATATGAATCTACCATTCAGGAAATCCGAAGTCATGTCACAAATCAGGTAGTGGAAACAGCGGGTGCTGCCAATTTCTTTAACGGTTATTCCGATGATGATTATGTGTTACTACACTCCAATCGTAGAACCGATGCTCTCCTATTGGATGCAATGATGGCTGATGATCCAAACTCTGATTTAATTCTGAAAATTGTGACCGGGTTGCAGGCAAATCGCACCAAAGGACGTTGGGACAACACACAGGAAAATGTATTCGTCTTACTTGCCATGGATCATTACTTTGACACCTATGAATCACAAGAACCAGAGTTTGTTGCCAGAGTCTGGTTAGGAGATGTTTATGCTGCAGAAAGTGAATTCAGCGGGTATTCCACCGATCGTTACCTGACAACCGTTCCAATGCAAAACCTTATCGACATCATTGGTGATGAATCTTCAAAAGATTTGATTTTGTCCAAAGATGGCATTGGTAGGTTGTATTATCGATTAGGCTTGAAATACGCACCAACTGATCTCCAATTGGAACCTCTTGACATGGGATTCATTGTTCAGCGAACCTACGAAGCTGTTGATGACCCTAATGATGTTTGGCTGGACGAAGATGGCCAGTGGCACGTCAAAGCTGGTACACGGGTCAGAGTAAAACTAAATATGATTGCTGATAACCGCCGTTACCATGTAGCGTTGGTAGATCCACTACCTGCTGGCCTTGAAATCATCAATCCTAACCTTGCCGTTAGCGAGAGCTTACCTGAAAGTCCAAGTGAGGAAGGCACATTCTTCTTCTGGTGGAATCGATGGTATCAACATCAAAATATGCGAGATTCAAGAGTGGAAGTATTCACCAGTCTTTTGTGGGATGGTGTCTACGAATACTCTTACATCGCCAGAGCAACCATGCCTGGAACATTTATTGTTCCTCCCACAAAGGCTGAGGAAATGTATTCACCTGAAGTCTTTGGTAGAGGTCAATCCGATATTGTGATTGTGGAGTAATTACTTTTTCATCCAAAAAGCCTGATCAGAAAATTGATCAGGCTTTATAGTTTTTAATTTTTAAACCCGATATAAACAACTTCAAAAAGAATTTTATCTGGAGATTCGAACATTACCTGGTAGTAAGTGTGATCTTCACCATCGCTGAATTCTGGTCTGTGACGTGGTGTACCAAATAAAGCTGGTGCTCCCTTCTTTTCTAAGAAATCACACGTTTAATCTACTTCAGTAATCATTGTTGTGTGGATTCCAAGATGATTCATGCCGGGGCCATCATAATCATTTGTCACTGTTTTCGTCTTTGGTAAAAACCACAAACTATACCCATCTGGATGTCCAAAGGTTAAAATTTTTTCGTCACGATGCATCTCTTTCCAACCCAATAAGTTAATAAGGCACTGTAAAAATCAAAATTTTTTGGGTCTACATTAAATTGAAAATCTAATTTTCCCAGACTCTTTTGTATCATATCCTGGAAATTGTTGAATGAAATCCTTACCATTTTTGCTATTTATCCAGTCAATCAACGCATCAAATGGGGGCTGATGGATTCGATCATAATAAAAAACCAAATCGTATTGTTCTAACGCCAGAAACATAAAGTCCAGACCATAGGCAATAGCAACCGATTCTAACCCAATACCAACGCCTGCACTACCGTCAGCAATCACTCTGCCAATTTCTGAATGTGTGTTGAATTCATTATCATAGCCAATGATTTGATCAGGAGAAATACCATTTTTGGACAACATCATATCAAACCAAACCCTCGTACCAGAACCTGCCTGACGGTTAGCAAACCGCACTCTTTTTGAAACAATATCAAAATAGGACTCGATTTTTTGCGGGTTCCCTGGAGGCAAGATAAAACCCAATCGACGTTGAGTAAAGGTCAAGAGCACCATTTTTTCATTATCAAAAATTTTGTTTACTTGATGGATGTTATAAGAATCACTTTGTGAATCCCAAAGGTGACAACCTGCAATATCAGACCTTTTTTCTTTGAGAGCAAGTAACCCCCCCATGCTACCAGTAAAACTCATTTTTAATCCATAACCAGGGAAGAAATCTGAAAATCTATTGGACAAGGAGTTAATCATCGGGTCGTGGCTGCCAATAAATTGAATAGTTTTATTTATTTTTTGTGGTTCCTGGCTTTCAAAGGATTTCCAACGATCCATCGCCATATTAATTGAACTTTGTATTTCTTCCAGGGTGTAGCCTTTGGATAAAGCTTCCAACAAGAATTCTTCAGAATCATTGACCAAAGTTGCACGACGTAATACTTTATCAGATTTTTGCTGGATGGGGGTTAGCTTTCCTTTGACTCGTGTCCCTTTACCTGCACGACTATCAACCAATCCCAATTTAGAAAGCTCCTGATATGCTCTTTGTGCTGTTCCCTGAGTGCAACCCCATTGGGTGCTTAATTCCCTAACTGAAGGGAGTTTATCCCCAGGTACAATTTTACCTTCAATGATGTCCCTTCGAATTGATTCCGCAATTTGAAGATAAAGATAATTTTCTTCCATTAATTTTCTCCAGATATCAAGGTCATCTTAAAAAATGAAACTTATTTTAACCAAGCATGTTTACAATATTTATTATAATAACAAATCCATTTATCAAATTTTGATTTCATAGAAGGATAAATTATGATATCTACTAACCAAAGGAAAATCTTTGGCACGCTGATATTGATATTAGTCCTTGATTTAACTGAAAAAAATCCTCAATGCCATTGTAGCCTTGATTATGCTCCTATTCATCATAGTAGCTGGATTAAACCCTGCTCCTACAAAGGCCACAACAAAGGTGTCATAATGATAGCTATTAGAAAAACTGCTACCGTCAATAACCCTCCTACTTTCAGAAAATCCATGAAACGGTAACGTCCAGGTCCATACACCATCAGACATGCTGGTTCAAGAGGGGTCAAGTAAGAGGTGCTTGCAGCTATTGCGATCATCATCGCAAATGTTCGTGGGTTCAGGCCAAGCTGGATAGCTGTTTGAACTGCAACTGGAATTACCACAGCCGCTGCTGCCTGGTTAGACATTGGCTGGGTCAGCAATACGGTCAGTGCAAAAAAGCCAGTTAGCAACCAGAGTGGATTCAAATTGCCTACTAATTGTGTTAACATATCGGCGAGGTATTGAGCAGTTCCTGTGGTTTGCATTGCCACACCCAACGCCAGCATACAACCAATCAGGATCAAAACCTTCCAATCCACCTGACGATATGCTTCATCCGGGGTAATACAACGAGTAACAAATACTAGTAATGCGCCAAGTAACATCGCCACTGGAAGAGAAATTATTTTTAATGAGCCTAAAATAAAAGCCCCTGCAAAAATTCCAACAACGGTTATAGCTTGTTTCTGGTTGAACCGTTGCACATCCAAAACACCTAAGACATCAAAAGCGTTTTCTGCTTGCAGTGCTTTAATTTGGTTCTTGTTTCCTTGCACCAGTAAAATATCACCAAGCAGTAAACGGGTATCAGCAATTTTTGAGTGAACAATTCCTGTGCGACGATTAATAGCCACTACTTGAAGATCAAAACGTTCACGCATTTGTAAGCCTTTTAATGTTCGACCGATGAAAGGGGAACGGGGTAATAGAACCACTTCAGCCAGATGTAACTCTTCTGCTTTAAATTCTTCATCTGAAAACTTGATATCAGCTTGAATATCGATCCCTTTAACATCCTTAATTTTTAATATTGACTCCGATGCACCTTCAACCAGTAAAGAATCTCCTTCGTGTAATAATGTGTTTGAGGGAGGATTTAGCTTACGTTTACCTTCATGAATGATTGCAAGGACTGTAAGATCGTAATTTCGACCTATGTTGGATTGTGCCAGTGTGCTTCCTGCCAAATTCGAGTCAGGCAAAATCCGTAATTCTGCAAGATATGGACGAAGATCAAAACCTTCGGTTATATCTTGTTGGGTAGTACGCTCAGGAATTAGGCGTTTTCCTATGAACATCATATACAACAACCCCACGATCAAAACAGGCAAACCAACAGGCGTCAATTCAAACATTCCAATAGGTTCTAAACCAAATTGAGTGATTAATCCACTAACGACAACGTTGGTAGATGTAGCAACTAATGTTACTGAACTGGATAAAATTGCAGCAAAAGCCATGGGCATTAAAAGGCGTGATGGACTAAATTTAGCTCTTTGACTTAATCCTAAAATTACCGGCAAGAAAAAAGCAGCTGCAGCCGTATTATTAATGAAAACGCTCATAATGGCTACTGCTATCATTGTTGCTGGTAACAAGCTTCCTGGATGATTAGCTGTATATTTCAATAAAGTGCGCCCAACCACTTCAACGACACCTGTTCGCATCAGTGCCGCAGTCATTATTAAGAGCCCCATCAATAAAATGAATGTGTCACTACCAAAGCCAGAAAATGCCTGGTCTAGTGGAACTAATCCCAAAATAATCAATGCTATCAGAACACCTAACGCCGTCACGTCAGGTGGTATCCATTCAAATGAAAAAAACAGCAATGCTACTGTTAAAATAATCAATAACAGAATGATAGAGATTGTCATGGCTTTTACTCCTGGACTTTATTATACAAAATTATCAGGATTTATTAAATAAGTGTGTGTTGTTGTGAGGTATTTTTTTGGTTTTAATGCTAATACCAGCTCACTTCTCAAGCCTATCATGAATAGATCATTTGCTTTTAGGATCTGAAATCCAGCATTTCAGTTCTTCCTGTACAATGGAAGTCCTTCAATCAACATACACTGACAGCTTCTCTTAATAATATTCATAAAAATTTATTAATCTCTTGGGGTTCTTTTTGGATAGCCCAACTACACTTATTTGATCAACCCACGAAGGCAGGAAAAACATTCAACCAATGAGATAAATTCTTTTTAGTGTTAGGGGTTTATTTATTATTTTGATCATTACCAGTAGCTAATTGCGTAACTTTTCCGGCAGGGGTAAAGAAAACGATCAATAAACCTAGTATTGCCGCCCCAAAAGCAATGTAAAACATATTCGCCATCGCGCCACTGAGTGCTACGCGTAATGTTTCTGACATAGCTACTTCAGTCCCAGGCGTTGGATTAACCAGACTACTTAATGATACGGATCCAATACTAAATCCAGACTCAATTAATAATTTTGCCAGTCTTGAACTTAGATATACACCTAAAACACTTACTCCAATTGTTCCACCGATGCTTCTGCTAAATTGCAACGTAGAGGTAGCAGTTCCCAACACCCCCTTTGGAACAGCTGTTTGCACAATGATCATGAAAATTGGAATCGTTAAACCCATACCAATTCCCATTAGAGATGTATATAACATAACAGTAAATTGGTTGGTGTCGACACCAATGGTTGTCATCATAAAACTGCCAATTGCCAATAGAAGCATGCCAATAATCGCCAAAATTCTAAAATTAATTTTTATGATTAATCGACCACCTAAAATACTTGTGATTGTCCAACTTAGGGACATGGGCATTAGCGAAATACCCGCCATAGTTGCGGTTGTTCCAACCACCGCCTGAACGAACAGTGGCACGTATGAAAGACTGCCAAACATTGCCCAGCCTGCCAGGATTCCATGTAAAAAAGCAACCATAAAAAGGCGATTTTTAAATAATTTAATAGGTAAGATCGGGTCGCCTGCTCGTTTTTCAATAAAAAATAAAATTGCAAACATTCCCATTGATACTGCAATGAACCGAAAATTTGACGGGTTCTGCAACCCATTTAAACCAATTAGCAACGATAATACAGCTATGGTTAATATGATAGTTCCGGAAACATCTAGTTTTAGAGGTTTGCCTACTGGTTTTTCCTGGTCTATCCATGCAAACCAGACAAACAGAATGGCTAATGTTCCCGGAATGAGATTAATATAAAAAACCCAATGCCAATTAATTTGATCAACCAGGAATCCGCCAATCACAGGTCCAATGATGGAGGAAAGTCCCCACACCCCAGAGATCAATCCCTGCATTTTTGCGCGTTTTTCAACACTGAAAATTTCCCCAATCACCGTTAATGCCATTGGCATAATACCACCAGCCCCGAGACCTTGAATTGCCCGAAAGACAACAAGCCATTCCATGGAATTTGCCAAACCACACAAAACCGAGCCAATCAGGAACAAAACCATAGAAAAGGTGTAAACCTTTTTTCTACCTACCAAATCTGAAATTTTTCCATATATCGGGACGGTAGTAGTTGAAGCAAGCATGTAGATGGCGAAAACCCAGCTATAGATCGATAATCCACCTAATTGCGCAACGATAGAAGGCATTGCAGTAGCGACGACTGTCCCTTCCATTGAGGCTAAAAACAAACTTAATATGACCCCTGCTGTGATGATGTTGATTCTTTTTTGTGACAATTTTGAAATGCTCCCTGAATGTTTTAAGAGAAGAATCTATATTCTATTTTGTTTTAGAAAACCAAATATCAACCAATAATAAAAGAGATCAAATGACAACATTAATCCATCAAACAACCCAATCGATGGACGGGTACTAACGAACATATCAACCAGGATGACAACCATCAACAAAAACACATTTCTCTTTGGATTTTTCTGAAAAAATACACCAGCCAATAAAAATAACACAGCCATCCCAAATTTAATCAACGTTGAAGACCAGTACTCATCACTTTGAGAAACTGATAAATCATTAACTACAAACATGCTACTGACCCCAAGAATGACCCACGCAGTCGCTTTTATGAAGGATAAGGATTGTAAGATATTTGGATTCTTCATTTACAGGCTCTCTATCAATTAATATCAAGAAATTATAATTCAGATTCTCAAGTGCTTTCCGCTTGAAAAAACTACTTCTATTGAAGAAGTAACCTAAAAATTGCCTAAATTAAAAAAGAGAGCAATATTTAATTGCTCCCTATTTTGTATCTTAACTTAAAATTGTTGATAAATTTATTTACCTTTTGATCAATTTCCCAATATAAAGCACGACAACGGAACCTAGAAAAGCGACGAGCAGTGTTTGCAGGTTAAAACCACTGATCGCATTGGAAATATTTAACAATGTACCAGCCAACCAGCCGCCTACCAACGCTCCAATTACACCAATAACGATGTTACCCAATAGTCCAAACCCTCTACCTTTCATCACTTTCCCAGCTAACCAGCCAGCAATTGCTCCAACAATAATCCATGTTAATAAACCCATGATTTTCTCCTTTTGTCTAATTTTCTTAATTTTACATATTTTTTATAAGAATTCTATTTAAATTTTTTTATTCAAACTTTCAAGTTGTTGGCGGAACTTTTAGCAATGCACCAACCAAATATCCTACCATCGCTGACACAGTGCCAATTAACGCTATTTCGAAGCCACTTTTTAAAGGTTTACCTACGGTAATTTTTGCTTTGTAAGCACCAACAACAAATAAAACCAAAGCAGCAATGATCACCGAAACTACCATACTCCATGCAACAGGTAGGAAAGCGTAAGGAACCAGAGGAATTATGGAGCCAACAATGGCTGATATACCCACTACAATCGCCGATTTCAACGCAGAACTACGATCTATCGGCGTCAACTTATGTTCTTCGGACATCATAACAGCCACCCAAACATCTTCGTTGGCTGTTATTGTATTAACGATCCTATCAAGCAAATCTCCCTTAAATCCTTTTTGCAGATAAATTTCTCTTATCTCGTGTTTTTCTAAATTGGGGACCTTTTGTATATGGCGATATTCCCTCTCTCTCTCACTCTCATAAAAATCTGCTGTTGCTAAAGTTGATGTGTAGGCTACTGCACCCATTGATATTGATTCTGCAAACGTTGCTGCCAATCCAGCGACCATAACAACCCTGACGTCGCTTGTAGCTGCTGCCACACCAAGAATAACACCCAGGACATTTACCAATCCATCCTGACCACCTAGAATTATTTCCGATAAATTCCAACCTTTTCTATGCGGGTCTTTTTTATTATGGTGATATTCATCATCAAAAAACAAGCCATTCCCATTGCCCTTGAATTTGTTCATATTTTATCTCCCAGTAATATAGAAAAATGATTTATATATTTAGTATATGTCGGAATTATTTTATAATATGCCTGATGTTTTTGCAAAACTTGCATAAAAAACTTGAATTTTTCATTAATTATTTGTACACTTAGAATCGAGTTCAAGGGATTTAATGGGAACTTTTATACATCAAATAACATCTAATAAATATCACCAACCATAGATTGGTGAATCGAAAATCTTAAGGAGAACTCTTATGAAACGATTTTTAACTCCACTTCTTATAATAGTTGTTATGGTTGCTGCATTCCTTCCGCAATCCATAGACACTGTTCAAGCTTCAACTATCCCCACCTTTAGTATCGTGAGTGTTGTTGAGGATTCAAAAGTAACCATCAAAACCTACAATTTTCCAAAGGACATTGATTTCAAAGTTACCATGGGATTATATGGAACCCAAGGGGTCGGTGGAACCCTGATTACCACAACAGATTCTGGTGATGGTGGCAGTTTGACACTTACATATGACATTCCAGAGGGTTTACAAGGACTAGACCGTATTGCGATCCGTCTTGAAGCAACCAGTGGCGGCTACTACGCTTATAACTGGTTCTGGAACAATAATAGCGATGACGATACCCCGGTTGTGGTTACCCCAGGATACACCGGTATCCCAACTTTCAACATTGTCAGTGTTGAAGAAGACGAAAAAGTCTCCATCAAAACCAACAATTTCCCGAAAGATGTTGACTTCAAAGTCACCATGGGGTTATATGGAACCAAAGGTGTTGGTGGCATCTTGGTTACAACAACAAATTCTGGCGATGGTGGTGTACTAAATCTCACCTATGATATTCCGGAGGATTTAGCTGGTGAAAGTAGAATCTCAATTCGGCTAGAAGCTACGAGCGGTGGTTATTATGCCTACAACTGGTTCTGGAATAATGACAGCGATGGCACTTTAACCCCTGTTGTCACCGGCTACACGGGCATCCCCACCTTCCTGATTACCGCTGTGGTTGAGGATGATACAGTTACCATCAAAACCAACAACTTCCCGAAAGATGTTGATTTCAAAGTTACCATGGGATTATATGGAACCCAAGGTGTCGGTGGAACACTTGTTACCACAACCAATTCTGGTGATGGTGGTGCATTAACTTTAACTTATGATATTCCAGGCGGATTGGCTGGATTGGACAGAATTGCAATCAGACTTGAGTCAACCAGTGGTGGATATTTCGCCTATAACTGGTTCTGGAATAATACATATCCTTAAACATCAAAATCATAAAAAAAATGAAAAGAAGCTGTTTTGTTTTTAATCAGCTTCTTTTCACTTTGCTTTTGTTAGATTTTTTCTTAATATTTATGTTGTGAACAATCATCAATAAATGACCCAAAAACCAAAATATACTCTTGGGTCATTCTTGTTTTTTACTAATTATCTACCAATTCTATCGGTACTAACTTTCTTGTAAGTCAGATTGAAAAACTAATTCTTTCTTAAATTTTGGAAATAGAATTGAAAATAATAACCCTGCTGCCAAAAGGGATCCGATCAAGTAATCAACGGATGTCGCATCAGTCAATAAGGAGCGAATCACCTGTGTGGGTAAATCGATAGCAATAATGGATACGCCGGCTATAAGCGCTATCCACCATCCAGCAATTTTCTTTGCGGATAACAAATAAATAGACACAAACAACAAGATTACACATATCCATTGGATTGGGCTTGACCATGCTAAAACCCAGGTTTCCAGCCCACTATATAATGGTTTGTCTGGTCGGGTTAACAACATCCTCAAGTTGCCTGTTCCTACAGTAAAAGTATGAGTTGTCAACATTCCAGCGAAAGTCATACTTAAGAACTGACCCCACTTCTGGACTTTACTGACATCACGAATAAAAATCAATGTCCAGAAAAAGCTGAGACCAACCATGGAGATGATGATGGGCAAAGGAAACCCATCAACAAAACTTACATATGGCAACATCATAAACATTCCACCAGCTGAGGGAAAAGCAGACACTAATAGGCCAGTTGGGTATGTCCACTCCTTCCCTTTGTAAATAGAACCGGAAATCAGAACTAAAATTACTCCTGCTACAAAGATAAATCCCCGATAAATTGGAAATAGAAAAGAGAACAATAAAATACCACTGCTATAAGCAGGTTTTTCGGCTGAAACTTTTGTTAATTCAACCATAACCCTTTCTAACGAAGTCTGGATAATGAAAGGTGTCACATACATCATAAACAAACCGACAACGACTGCAAGAATGGCAAGAATCAATCTTTTATTTTTTGCTGTATTTTCCATAACACACTCCTTAATTGATTAATGTAATATATAGTATTTCTGTATGTTACATATATCACAAATAATTCACAAATTCATTGACTTAAAGCAATTCTGATATATTCAATTAAGTTAATCCCCACCAACAGATCAAATTGAAAATTTGAATCTCATATAAAATTATGAGTATGGCCCACCATTTAAGACACAGAGTTCAATTCAATTTGCCCTGGTTGGGAGTATTAATCCTGATCATCTTAGCCATAGGATTCTTATTACCTGTGTTACCGAATGACTTCTGGTGGTATCTCCGGCTAGGCAAAGACATCGTTTCCAATGGTTCTATCCCAATATTTGATACGTATAGTAGTACAGCTTTCGGGCAACCTGTATCCTATCCAATGTGGTTATCTGCAGTGATTATGTATGGAATTTATCAACTTGGCGACTTAACCTTAATGGTTCTTGTCCGCGGACTGGTGGTTGTTTCCTTTTATATTTTATTGTGGATAATTTGTATTAAACAAGGGTTGCCAGGATGGCTAGTAACGTTACTAACGCTTATTTGTGCATTGGCTGGTGCTAACAACTGGGCAGTTCGACCGCAAATGTTTGTATATCCTCTATTTGGCTTGACCTTATTGATTCTCAATTCCGCAATCGATGATTCACCGATTAATACTTCAGATCAAAACAAAGAATATATTAAGCGCTTTATTTGGCTTATCCCTATTGCATTAATTTGGGCAAACATTCATGGATCTGTCATTCTTTTGTTTCTATTGGCAACACCCTACTTTTTATTTTTTCAAAGAAATCGGATTTTCTTTTTCATTTTAGTACTGGCTTTTCTGGCTACTTTTATTAATCCTCGCGGTCCCATGCTTTGGTGGGATACATTTCAACTTATCCAAGCTAGCGGCAATCAATTCAGTCAGGAATGGAAAGCACCGGTTAACTCTGGTTGGCAGATGAACTTATTCTTCTTTTGGTTGCTTTTATTCATTCCCCTGGCTGCTTTTTCAAAAAATAAATTAAAAACTCACCAATGGGTCTGGTTCCTGGGAATTGGGTGGATGGCGTTAACTGGGGTGCGTTACGTCATTTGGTTTCTGGCAATTCTGTTAATCTTTTCTTCATTTTTACTTAAAGGATTACTTAAAAACAATAGCAATTCTGCTAGTTTTCAAAATATCAAATTGAATATCCTTCTGGTGGTCTTTCTATCAGTTCTACCGTTGAGTTTGTTACCAGGTATTCGTGATAAATGGTGGAGTGCCGCTCCGATTGTTATCTCTAAAAATACACCTGTAGTAGCAGTCAATTGGATAAATACAAATCTTGATCCGGATGGGTTGATTTTCAATGATTATCTATTTGGTAGCTACCTTATATTTGCTGCACCAGACCATCCTGTGTGGATTGACTCAAGATTTTATCCTTACTCCGAAGCGGTTTGGGAAGATTACCTTTCTATATCGAATGCAGAACCTGGCTGGCTGGATAAGTTGAACGAATATCATATTGAGCACCTGGTTTTGGATAACGATTCCCAAAAAAACTTAATTCTTGCTTTAGCCGACAACCAGCAATTTTGCGAATCGTACTCAGATGAGCAAGCAACGATATTCTCACCATGTGAATAAAAACCATTATTAATCAATGAAAACACATTACAACCAATCTTTCGATATCATTATCATTGGCGCTGGATTTACAGGTTGTGCATTAGCCTATCAATTTTCTAAAGCCAAAGCAAAAACATTGCTGCTCGAAAGCAGCACTCCTTGTAGTGGCACTTCAGCTGCTTGTGCGGGTAGAGTGCAGGTAATTGAAAGTGAGACAAAAGAATATTTAAAAATTGTAAAAGAAGGTTTTCAGAAAATTCCTACAGTAGAAGAGGAACTCAACGTTGATTTGGAATGGGAAATACCTGGACATCTGACCCTTTTATTTTCTGAAAAAGATTTGAATCTTTATGAAGTTAAAGTTGAACAAATGCACTCATTGGGGTTAGAAGCAGAGAACCTCGATCCAACTACTTTGCAGAAGTTGGAACCTTATATCGATTTGAACAACTGTATAGGAGCTGTTCGTTCGGTGGAAGGACATATCAACCCATTTAATTTTTGTTTTGGTTATCTCAATGCAGCTCGTCAGCACCAAGCAACCATCTTAACTAACCAAAAAGTGATTGGCTTTGAAACAAAAAGCAAAAAAATAACAGCTGTGCATACTCAGAATAATGTGTTTTATGCCAATAAAATCATATTGGCAACTGGCGCTTGGACTGCCCAAATAGGCAACTTATTAAACATAGATATTCCCATCCGATACACAAAAGCAGAAGCAATGGTAAGTGAACCCATTGTCAAAGTACTCAATCATCATATCGGAACCTCCGGATTTTACAAATCAGTTCATGGTGATGAGAAGAGTGTAACCTTAGGTGTCGGTCAACATCCCAATGGAAGTTTGATAATATCCAATGCCATCACCCCGACTAATGAAATAGATCGAACTAGCAGTGCCTGGGGACCTCCATCTATCAGTCATGAATTTAAGAAAGTATTTCCAAAATTGGATTCATTGAATGTGATGCGAACCTGGTCTGCCCCCAGTCCATTTGCTAAAGATTTTTTGCCAGTGGTCGGATGGTTACCACAATTTGAGAATGTATATCTGGCAGCGGCTTTTCATTTGGCCCTCCCAACAATTCCTCTGTTCTCAGAAAAAATTTCTAACCACATCCTTGATATTGAGAATAATGTTGCAGCAATTTTTTTGGAACCTTACTCCCCTTCAAGATTTTTCAGGTAATATAACTGCCAATATTCATTTAGACTTTTAACAAATTATTTAGTAATTATTCATAATTTTTAGTTTGACTAAAAAAAATGTGTGTGCTTTAATTCAAATGTCTAAATTTTTAAACAAAAAATCCAAAATTTTAGAGAGAATTTAAAAATGGTTAGTTTAGGAATCAACATCATTCCGGAAATGCCTGTTACAGAAATCCTGGAACTTATCCAGGCAGCGGAAGAAATCGGTTATAAATTCTGCCTTTTGGCAGATGAAGGGATAACCCCGGATGTTTACGTCACCCTCGGTGCAGCTGCAAAATTAACTAACAAAATTATGTTAGGGCCAGTCACAAATGGTTATACCCGCCATCCCGCCGTTACAGCCGTCGCTATTGCTACAATGAATGAACTGACTGATGGCCGGGCAATGCTTGTTCTGGTGGCAGGAGGATCGATCGTTCTCGACACTTTCGTAATTCAGCGTGAAGCACCTATTGAAGTGGTACGTGAAAGTATGCAGATTTGCCGAAAATTATGGTCGGGTGAGGAAATTAATTATGACGGAGAAAGATTTTCGCTACACAATGCCAGGCTCAATCTGAAAGCTGATAACATTCCTATTTGGATTGCCGGTCGGGGTAAACAGATGTTGCAACTGGCAGGCAAAGATGCCGATGGTGTTCTCCTGATGGTCAAATCAGACATCGGTCCTGCCCTGGAAATTATCAACCAATATGAAAACAAACCAAAACGCATTTACATGGATCGAATCGCTTATACAGATCAAATGATCGAAGATGCTACTCGTCTTTTCCCTTACGTCCTAAAAGACACGCCAGAAACACAGTTACGTGGATTTTTGGAAGAACATGAAATTAGAGAATTCAAGAAAGCCTTACAGGAAGGTGGCATTGAAGCAGTCTCAAAATTAATAACGACCGACATCATAAAAAGATACAAAGTGGCTGGAACACCTGATGAATGCAAACATATCCTCAGTGATTTGATTGATAAACACCTGTTAGATGTGTTTTTAGTAAATATTACTACCGCAGGTTTGAATAAAAACATCCAGATGTTGAAGGATATTTACGCAATTGTTTATGATAATGATATCCTACCCATTAAACCGTAAAAACAATAAAACCCTTTCAAAATAATTAAATACAGGAAAATTAAGATGACTACACTATCCTCACCTATCGGAACACTAACCTTTGGAAAAGGGTTTCCCACCATGCTGATTAATGATCAACTGCATGTAATTAATAAAACTGAGGAGGTAATAGAACCACTTCGTAGAGGAAATATCGATCATTTTGTAAATCTTGCTAAATGGGGTAAGAGTGTCGGAACCGATATGACCGCCATCCTCATCACCCATCCAGAAATTGATGAAGTTGAATTATTACCAAAACTGGCAAAAACCATTTTAAAAGAAACCGGATTACCGGTGGGTTTAGATACCAGAAACGTTGAAGCAATTGATGCCGCATTAATAGAAATCCATCCATACAAGTCGATTATCTGGACAGTTACAGCAGAAAATCATATTCTGAGTTCTCTACTTCCCATCGCCAAAAAGCACAATGCAGTAGTTGCTGGGATGCCAATGGGTGGAACTGCTTCTGGTGTGCCAATGACGGTCGCAGAGCGAATGTCAGAAGCAAAAACGATCATCAACACATGCCTGGATTATGGCATTCCAAAAGACGATATTGTTATCGATGCGATTTGTATGCCCGTTGGTCTCTTACAACCACACGCCTATAAGATCACATTAGAAACTATTGCACTCCTAGGAGAGGAAAATATAACAACCCAGTTAGGGGTTGGAAATGCTAGTTCCAACATGCCTGGCAGAGAACACATCGATTTAGCCTACTTAATAGGAGCATTATCCTGGGGATTGGATGCCGCTTTTATTAATCCAGCCATCACTGGCTTAATCCCCACTGTCCGGGCAATGGATGCTTTAACCGAACGTGATCCCGATTGCCGTAGATACCTGAAAAACTGGCGTTCCAAAGTCTCTAAATCCAAATGATATCCCAAACAATATGTCCTTCTCAAATCCATTCAAATCGTATTTTCTACGCAATTCAAAATTGTTTCTGAAGAAATCACATTACAGAATCGAGGATACCCATGAAATCTAATCAATCATATGACGCAATCATCGTAGGTGCGGGAGTGGTGGGTTGTTCCATTGCTTATCATCTAACCCAGGTGGGACTTCGGGTAGCATTGATTGAACAGAAGCATGTTGGCTCAGGAGCTTCCGGCGCTAATTTTGGTATGGTACAGTCTAACGATGTGGAGATTAACCATAGTATTCCGATGGTGATGACTGGTTATGCACGCTTTGAAACTTTAGAAGAAGAATTAGGGATGTCACTGGAATTTAAGCGAGTAGCTTCGTTACGGCTTTTATCCTCAGAGACACAATGGAACACATCAAAAGAGCGTGCATCAATCCTACCAAAAGCAGGAATACCTTACGAGTATGTCCCTCCCGAGAGGATCCCTGAAATTGAACCAGCAGTTGATACAAAAGGTTTATATGGTGCCACTTATGCTTCCTACCAAGGACAGGTAAATCCATTTCTATTGATGTGGGGATTTTTAAGGATCGCAAATCAAAAAGATTTCGATTTAATCACCTACACGGAAGTAAAAGAATTTATCATTAAAAGTGGCAGGATTGTAGGCATCAAAACAAACCAAAACACCATCATGGGAGGTGTAGTAATTTTAGCAACTGCTGCATGGACGCGTAAATTAGGCAAGCAATGTGGAATGAATTGGAATATCCACACATTTCGTGCTTCAGCCATGGTGACAGAACGATTTGAAAAATTGCAGATTCGAAACATAATTACATCAGCTGACCATATTGAAACTGAAATTAATGGTCCTGAAGATGCTGAGATAACAGTCCTGGCATTAACCCAGACCCCACAAGGAAATTTTCTGATTGCTCAAGCCGATCGGCCAGGTGAAGTTTTGGATGCCAAAATTAGTCACGCTGCTCCCCAAGCAATGGCAAGTATGGCAACCCGTTTCTTTCCAATTCTTAAATCAGCAAGAATAATTCGCAGCTGGACTGCACCAACAACATACACAGATGATGGCATGCCATTATTGGGTTTTGTAAAGGATGTTGAAGGGTTAATCCTGGCTGCTTCTTTTCGCTCAGCTATTGTTAATTCTCCTATTGCTGGTGAGGTTGTTACACAATTGATAACCCAGGGAACTTGTAACATTATTGATATCAGCCCGTTCGCTCCAGATCGGATTATGAAACAGGCTGATACAGTTTATCGGGTTAAAACTTCACAAACAACCCAAGAATAATTTATCTCAATGAATGAGCGTTAATTTTTTGACAAGGAAATTTTATACAGCTCCTCACCTTTCTTTTGAGCTCTTTCCAATATCTCCATTTCATCTATTTTCAAGAAACGTCCTTTATCAAAAATTACTTCGCCATTGACAATGACAGCTGAAATGTTTTCACTACTACCAGAATAAACCAGACTAGCGATCGGATCATAACAAGGGGTTGTGTTTGCTTTTTGCAAATCAACAACGATGATATCAGCCTGTTTTCCCTCTTCTATAGTGCCAATTTTATCAGCCATATTGAGACAATCTGCCCCCTGGTCAGTTGCCATAGAAAATACTTCCCAGGCTGATAAAGCTGCCGAATCACATTGATTGGCTTTTTGAAGTAACGCTCCAGCTCTCATCACTTCTATTAGGTTCTGACTGTCATTGCTGGCTGCGCCATCCGTACCCAGGCTGATTTTTATTCCAGCTTTCGACATATCCACAATTGGAGCAACACCTGATCCTAAAATCATATTTGCCAATGGGTTATAGGAAATCTTTACATCATATTGTTTGAAAAGTGATAAATCGTCCTGAGATACCCGTATCGCGTGTACACCAAGGAAATCTGTTTCCAGAATTCCTGCATCCTCAAGTACGCGCATGGTTGTTTTTCCATACTTTTCAATGCTATGCTGATCATCATCGACCGTTTCAAGAATATGCATTGTCACCATCATATTATTTTTCTTAGCATACTGGGAAATTTCATTAAGACCTTCAAATGTCATTCCCCAAATGACACTCGGCGCTAACATAAAACTAATGGTAGGATTATCAGCATACATAGCTCTTGTTCGGTCAACTTCAGCAAAACTTTGAGCTGCGGTGGCGTAAGATGATGGTCGCACCGAACTGCCTGGCAAACGAACGACATCTGTCATCCCTCTGGCAAGCACACCTCGCACACCACAATCCACAAATGCTTGTAATACATAATCCGAATACCTTGGTTTTACATGGGCATACATGAAGTCTACAATCGTTGTGATCCCCGAACGAATTGACTCCAGGCAACCCACCATAGCAGCCAGATAGATAGCCTCTTCGTCCATATTCGGCATCATTAACCGAACAGAATTGTTCATCCACTGGATAAAGGGTAAATCTTTTCCCAATCCACGCATAAAGGTTTGGAAGAGATGGCAATGAGTATTAATAAAACCCGGTAGAATCAGTTTTCCGTCCGCAGAGAAAACTTTTTTGGGAAGAAATCTTTCATTTATTTCTTTGGTATCACCAATTTTTACGATTTTTCCGTCATTTATTACAATGCTTTGATTTTTATTTGATTGACTCTTCTCGGATTTTAATAAGATCCTTGCATTTTCAACGATTAAATCAACATTTTGTTTCATTATTTACCCGTTCAATCATTTTCTGTAAAAAGATTCTTTGATCATATCCTCACGGAGTGTTCCACCGCTAAACATACTTCCTGTGTTGTAGTTCATAAATTCATATCTCGCGACTGTGTGAATGTCTTTATCAACAACGTAAAAGTCACGGTGACCTTCTTCAAAGATATCGATGAATCGCTCGCCATAGCGTCTGGATGCGCTGAATGGCGCTTCGTTTACCACAGCTTCAATTTCTGCATCCTCACAATCCACAATGTAACGGACAGTAACACCATAAAGCAACGCAGTATTAACTCGATCCATTGCCTGTAATTCATCTTTAATAGGAGGTGCAATCGGACAAGTACCCATGCCACTAATTATTTTGGCAATGTCAAAACCTTTACGATATAAACGCCACGTGGAAGCTTCAACAGTTCGGGAACAAACTTGAATAGAGCCTGTTAAACTAGCTGTTTTTGTGGCAAGAATATAAACATTTTCTGGTTGAATTTTACACGCATCAGCTACCATTTCTGCAATACTTTCATCAGGGATTTCCTGGGTTTGTGCTGCGAAAACTGTTTCATGGTGAATATCCTGATAATGCCAGGACTGTGAAAAAATATCATTGCGGGCTATGGCTCGTGCTGGTCCAGACCCAATCGGGTTTATATATCCAGGAATTTCCTTTCCAGGCATTTTCCAACCGGAGAATTGTGAAGAAAGCGTAGCTTCTACCGGGCGATCAATGTAAACATCAATGGAAGGAAAGTGCAGATCACCGAGGTTAAACTGGCCAAAATCAATATGGCCCATACCGCCAATCGTGGCTTCTACCAACAATTTACCAGCCTGGAAACCACCTGGTGCTTCCACACCCATATCAACAACGGTTGCCCCATTTTTTAAATGGTAAGTCTTGCAATTTAATTGTTCTGCAAACGGAAGAATTTTTTCCTTCACAATTTTTACTGCTTGTTGGTTGATACTAAACATGGAACCTCCGATTCAATTTTGAAAATATTTTTAATGTTTTATGTACGGTTTACCCATGGCAGCCGGTGATCGAACTTTTCCGACAAAACCGACCATTGCCAACATTGCCATGATGTAAGGAATCATCAGTAAAAACTGATATGGAATACCCAGATTCATTACTTGAATCTGCATTTGTACTGCATCGGCAGCCCCGAACAACAGACATGCCAACATGACTCCCCAGGGATTGAATTTACCTAATACAATCGCTGAAATCGCAATCCAGCCTCTGCCGGCTGTTATATTTTCTGTAAAATAAGCGGTTTGTGTTAACGTGAGAAATGAGCCTCCCATAGAGGCTAGAATTCCACTGACTATCACTGCCAGATATCGATTGGTGATTACATTCACACCGGCGGTTTCGGCAACCTGTGGATTTTCTCCCACAGCGCGGAAATTCAAACCCGGTGTTGTGTGGAAGAAGAACCAAGCAATCAGAATTACCAAGCCAAACCCGGCATATACCAACCAGCTATGGGATAGAAATATATCCCCAATCACAGGTATTGTACCCAATCGACCAAAATTAATACTTTCGAATAGTGTTGCGGCAGTCGCACCAGTTTCATAACTTATCAAACGGAATAGGTAACCCGTAATTCCCAGACTAAAAACACCAATTCCCAAACCTGTCACTAATTGACTGACGCGCAGGTGAATGGAGGTGAAAGCTAATAACAGACCTAAAAGAGCACCTGATGCCATGCCCATCAACAAACCAATCCAGGGACTTCCGGTAAGATAAGATCCATAATATCCAAAATATGCTCCACAGAGCATCATACCTTCCAAACCAAAATTATATACACCGGCTTTTTGGGCAATCAAACCACCCAGACTGGGATATAGCAAAGGGATAGACATGCGAATCGACATGGCTAGCCAGGTTACGATTGTTGAAATCCAGGCAGCATCCATTATGCTCTCCCTCCAATCACCGTTTCAGACAATTTATTTGTCAAATAACCACTGGCGATGACCAATACAATGATCAGCCCCTGAATGACATTCAACAACGGAAACGGTACTCCGGCACCTCTTTGCATAGCGCCCATACCAACCCGGATGACAGCAAACAGCAAGGCTGCCAGAAAAATGCCAATCGGATTGTAGCGCCCCATGACGGCGACGCCAATCCCATCATACCCATACCCACCAGAAAAACCATTCACGATCTTAAATTGGGTGCCCATCAATTCCATAGCACCACCCATTCCTGCCAGGCCACCGGTCGTGAGCAAGGCTATAACTGTCGCCCAAACAATGTTGATCCCCGCGTAAGCTGCCGCCTTACGATTTGCACCAACAGTACGCATTTGAAACCCGATTGGTGTGCGATAAACCAAATAAAATACTGCAGCAGTTACTATTAAAGAAATGATAAATCCAAGATGTAGTGGCGTTTTCGATAAAATGATTGGAAGTTTGGCGCTCTCTGAAATCGTAGACGACACATATAAATAACTATCCGGGGATTTAATGGGTCCATGGATTAGATAATCTACCAACAGGATGGCGACATAATTTAACATCATTGTATTGATCAATTCGTCCGAACCAAAGAATAATTTCAAAGCGCCAGCGATGCCTGCCCAAATTGCTCCAAAAACAATCCCGGCTAGAATACAGAGGAAAACATGCAAAACTGGATTTAAACCTTCAATGTAGGCACCAACCAACACAGCTCCAACGGCACCCATCATCAGTTGACCTTCTGCACCAACATTAAAAAACCCGGATTTATGGGCGATTGCAAAACTTAAACTACAGAACAAAAGGGGAACAAAGCGTGTCAATGTTTCCCCAAACCCATAGCGATTGCCAAAAGAGCCTTTGATTAGGTATGGAATTGCATCCCATGGATTAATCCCTGCAAGAGAAATCAGAATCCCACCAATAATTAAAGCCAATCCAATAGCTCCAATTGAAATCATTGTAGAGATTAAGCCCATGTTATTTCTAGCAAAAAGGATTATCCGCTCTTTAAACGGTGGTGATGCATTGCTTGTGGTGGATAATTCACTCATAATCGCTTCCTATGTAATTCGCAAAAAAGGAGGATTTCCCCGGTAGTAAATACCGGGGGAAATAAAATTTAATCCCACAAATACTTTTCGGATTCAGGAGTTTCCACATTCCCATCGATCAGATCCTGGGTTGCTTTTTCAACTTCATCTTTCACTTCTTGTGGAACAGCATTATTATAAGGCGCCAGATATTCAACACCTTCTTCAACCCCTAATACATAGACTTTACCCCACTCTAAATCTCCATTAATGAGTCCTTCGACAGCAACTGTAATATAGCGACCACTATCAAGAACATTGGAGGTCAATACCAGTTCAGGCGCCAATGAATTTCGATCAACTGAAGACCCGATTGCAAAGGTATTATTTTCCTTCGCTGCCTCAATTGCTCCGGTTGTTCCTAAACCACAATTGGCATAAACGATATCTGCACCATCTTTAATCGCAGCTGTAGCCATTTCTTTCGCTTTTACCACATCATCAAAACTACCGGTAAATAGATGCAAAATCTCAACATCAGGATTGTATTTAACTGCTCCCATGTACATTGCATTCACCATGGTAAGCGCGATGGGTGATTGCGAAACAGTGACCATGGCGATCTTGTTGGTTTCAGTCATCATTCCCGCGACAACACCCGCCAGATAGACACCTTCCCAGTTGGTTGCATCCAAAGCTACCACATTCGGAGAATCAGCCAAGTATCCAGTGACACCAAATTTCACATCCGGAAATTCAGGAGCAACTTCATTTACAGCTTCTGTAAAGTAAAGTTCGTGGGCATATACCAGGTCATATTCATCCGCGGCATAACTTCGCAACACATCTTTTACTGTTGCATCTGTTACACTTTCCTGATAGCTAACTTCCAAATTGTATTTATCTTTGAGGGCCATCAATGCTTCATAACCAGCCTGAGCATACCCGCCATCCTTAATGGTTGTGTTAAAGATCATGGCAACCCGAAGAGATTCTTCAGCAGGCGGTTCTTCAGAAACAGGTTCTTCAGCAGCCGGAGCACAACCAGCTAACACCCCTAACAACAAAATTAACAGGACTAACATACTTATTTTTTTCATGGATTCTCCTCATCATAGGTAAAAAAAATTGGGTTAACACGCAGATTTTTGAAGTTTGTTTTCTTCCACCTCCAATATTCGACTTAATGCCGGTGAGATCCTGCCATCAATAAGCCAATTTCTTCGATGTCAGTTGTGTCATCAGCCTGACCTACTATTTCTCCTTCGTAAATCACCAGAATTCGATCAGACAATTTTCTCACCTCCTCTAAATCAGTGGAGATTAATAAAATTGTGACTCCTTTTTCTCTGGCTTCTAATAATTTTTGATGTACATATTCAATTGCTCCAACATCCAATCCCCATGTTGGTTGCATAACCAAAAGTAATTTTGTTTTCTTAAGGAATTCCCTTCCAACAATTACTTTCTGTTGATTTCCCCCACTTAGATTCTTTACCGGTACGCTTACAGATGGTGTCCTTACATCGTATTCTTTAACTAATTTCTTTGCAAAGTTTGTTATTACTTCTCTCTGCAAGGATATGCCTTTTGTAAATGGTTGTTGGTAATGGGTTTCAAGAATTGAATTTTCAGAAATAGTAAAGTCCATTACCAGGCCTTGACTTCTACGATCCGCAGGAATGTAAGACATCCCCATTTCTATCAACTGCCTGGTTGTGCAATTGGTAACATCTTGATCAAACATAGTAATCTTCCCGGAAGTCGGTTTCCGTAGTCCACTGATAATTTCTGCCAGCTCTTTCTGACCATTTTCGTCTACACCAGCTATCCCAACAATTTCTCCCTGGTGAACTCGAAATGTTACATCATTTATTAAATTCCTTTGATGATTATGATGATCAATCAAAGAGATTTTATCCAAAATCAACACCTCATCGTCACCAATTTGGGTCTTCTTTTCATAATGCGTGATGATCTCTCTTCCAACCATCAACCGCGAAAGTTCTTTGGGAGTTGTATCGTCTTTATTTAACGTGGCAATCAATTTTCCATCACGTAAGACAGAGATGCAATTACTAATTTGCATAACTTCTTTTAGTTTATGAGAAATAAAAATGATTGTTGTACCTTTCTCGTTGAGATCCATCAACATCTTAAACAACTCTTGACTTTCCTGTGGTGTTAACACCGAGGTTGGTTCATCAAGGATCAATAATTCGGCACCTTTATAGAGGGCTTTCAGAATTTCAATTTTTTGTTGCATACCTACGCTGATTTCTTCAACCAGCAAATCCAAATCGACCGTGATGCCAAATTTATTTGCAACTTTGAGAATTTCTTTCCGGAAATATTCTTTTTCTAAACTTGGTGGTTTCGGGGAAGATTGGCCAAGAATGATATTTTCCAGAACGGTAAAATTCGGAATCAACATAAAATGCTGATGGATCATTCCAACCCCATTTTTAATGGCATTCTTCGGCGTATTATGCTCGTATTTCTCGCCTTTCAAAAATATCTCGCCGCTATCCTGGCGATAAAGGCCATACAAAATATTCATCAAAGTTGATTTACCAGCACCATTCTCACCCAATAATGCATGTATATGTCCTTGAGCAATATCCAAACTTATATCATCCAGCGCAACAACCCCAGGAAAAGTCTTGCGAATATTTCGGAAAGATAAATAACTCATTCGTTAATTCCTCTGAAAATTAATTTTTTTGTATTGGAAAGGATTTGAAAGAACAAGCCTTAAATGGCAACAATAATAAGTTATCTTTGTGTTAATAAAAAAGGGGGATTTATTTAGTATTACTTAACCATTAAAGCATTAACGTAAATCAAAGTCAATTATTATACCTAACAAAAACATTAGTGAAATCCCACTTAACATATCATCCAACCCTTATTACTCCGTGTTTCCCAGCTTCAGCGATTCTTCTGAATTGATAACCTTGATCCTGAAGGGTGGGAATAATAATATCCAAACTTTCAATCAGCCATTCTGTACGATCATGTAGAGCAATAATCGCTCCAGGAAATGCCTGAGAAAGTATTCTATCCACAACAGATTTAGCGTCGGGTCCCTCCCAATCTCGTACGCTATAACTCCACAAAACGATATCAAACCCCCGGTTTAAAAATGTATCTTCAACAATTTTCGTCAATAATCCAGCCGGTGGCCTGAGCAATGTTGGGTAAAAACCCAACTCCCGATAAATAATTTCTTGAGTAAGATTTACTTCATTTATGCATTCTTCAATCGGAATCTTATCAAATTCTGGATGATTAAAAGAATGATTACCAATATCATGTCCTTCAATATGAATCCGACGTGCACACTCAGCCTCCTTCTCCAATCTGCGGCCTTCCATAAAAAATGTCGCTTTAATACCATAGATATCCAGCGTATTGAGTAAGTTATCCGTAGCTGGCGGATTTGGTGAACCATCGAAACTCAAGTAGAAAGATTTTGGTCTACTAATATTTTGATCCATAGGTATACCTAATTTCTATCCCTTTGATAAGCTTTTCTGGCTAAACCAACACATAAATCAAACATCATTTGAGTTGCATCTTCCTCATCAATGATGTGCCGAACCAACAATCCAGCCAGCCAATTTGCAGAAAGACGACGCCATAGATCGTGACGAGCTGGGATTGAACAAAAACCACGTGTGTCATCATTAAAGCCAGCTGTTTTATACAACCCTGCAATCTCAACTACCTGTTCCAGATAACGCGTAATTCCATTCACACTGTCATTAAACCACCAGGGTGGTCCAAGTTTAAGGGCAGGATAATGTCCTGCCAACGGTGCTAACTCTCGTGTATAAGTAGATTCATCCAAAGTGAAAATGATCATGCGAAAATTCTTTTCATTTCCAAATTTAGTAAGAAGGGGTAACAAGTTGTAGGTAAATTCAGTTTTAACTGGAATATCACCACCAATATCTGCGCCATACTGGTCAAAAAGTAATTGATTGTGATTTCGAAGGATACCAGCATGAAACTGCATCACCAAACCATCTTCTATGCTCATTCTCGCCATTTCCATTAACATATGGGCAACAAAACGATCTGCATCTAATTGGTCAGCTTTACCCAATAAAGCACGCTGGAAAATCTGATCTGCTTGAAGGGTAGTTAGTTCTTCTGTATAAGCGGATTGAGCAGAAAAATCCGTTGCCAATGCACCGAGTTGCCTGAATAAAGCTCTTTGGCTTTCCAAAGCATTAATATAACTAGCATAATTAGCGATGCTTGTGTTCGTTACTCTTTCTAATTGCTCAATCTGACCCAACCAACCGGGATTTAAGATGTGCACGAGTGGATCAAATCGAAAGGTTGGAATGATATTGCCCTGCCAATCGCCTGATCTGATTTTTTGATGATAGACTAATGAATCCGAAGCTGAATCGGTTGTTGCCAACAATTCAATATTAAACCGCTCAAATAACGCTCTGGGAGCAAATTCTGGTGATTTTAATTTTTCTTGCAATGTGTCATAAGTTAGATTAGCTGTCTCCTCGGACAGCTTATGATCAATCCCAAAAACATCAATTAAAGAAGCGGTTAGCCAAACACCGGAAGGCATTGCCCTAAAAAGATAAAAATTAGAACAAAATACTTTCCACACCTCACGCGGATCGTAATTGATAAATTTCCCCTTCGGAGATATACCTAATTCATTTGGCGAAATTCCATTAGCAAATAGCGTTCGAATTACATAATGATCTGGCTGAATAAATAGCTCAACTGGATTTCCGAATCTAAAATTGTTGTCAGTGAAAAGTGCTGGGTCTACATGGCCATGTGGCGCAAAAATTGGAATTTCCTTAATTTGTTTGTATAGATTTTTAGCAATAGGTCTTACTGCTGAATCTGAGGAAAAATATCGATCGTCATGCATGATTTAAATACCTTTGCAGATATTATCGCAGAACAACCACGTTTTGGAAAACGAAAAACTGCAAATTTATCTGAATGACCATTGAAAAAATCATCCCTTTTTTTAAATCCACTGATAACTGGATTTTTTATTGTTTCAAATCAAAATTATCGATTTTCAAAGTTAAATCAATTTAGTATTCATTACAGATGAATACTTTCCCCCAAAATCGCTGCACTAAGTTTTACATCAGGAGCAATCTGATGGATTCTGGTTTTCACCATTTGAAAATGATGAAGGTCCCATAAGTCTTCTTCACTTCGCCCATATTCCTGTAAATGAGCGACAACGATCTTACTTGTTTGAAATTTTGTAAAAAATGAACAAAAATCCATTAATAATGACGGGGTTTCTTTCATGGCTTCTGCTTTTCCCAGCCAAAGGTGAGCAATTACTCCGTCAAGTTTTCCAAAATCAGGCAATTTTTCAAAAATATAACTACGTGTATCTCCTGGAAATAACCAGCGCTTGCCACCAAACTCAACCAAATAACCCATTTCTTCTACACCGGAATCCCCTCGAAAATGAAGTCCTTCAAATGGGGTTAATTTCAATCGTTCAAGATTAATTACCTTGCCTGGTTTTGGGACAATGATTTTTGAATTTTTAATATCAGTAGTTAGTTTGACTTTGTCCAACATAAAACTTGGAATTACCCATTGGATGTCCAAATGTTGGATGGCTTTAATCAAGTTCAAATCGAAATGATCATTATGTGCATGAGTGAGAACAACCAATTTTAATTCTGCCAAATCACTCGCAAAATTTGGTTGCTCACCTCCTCCTACTCTTGTAAATAACGAATAGGGATCAATCGCCCACCTATAGTGACCGGTATTCAACAAATAGTTGGCTGAGTATGTTACCCACAAAGAATCTCCATCGCTATCGGACATCCATTCTTCAATCATTTTTTTCCAAAGAAGTGGATATTCTTTGGCTGCCTGTTTTCTTAAAAATGAAATGTCTGTCATCAATAAATTAGTACTAATCAGAGTAGTATTGTTTAATAAAATTTTCAACATCCTCAATAGATCGGTTGAAAACACCAATGCGTTCCACTTTTAAGCTAGTCACTGCTGCTGCATACTTGCCTGCCTCTTTGGGAGGTAAGCTTATCCGTTTTGCTACATAAGAACCCATGCACGTATCGCCCCTACCACTTCTGCCTGCCATTGATTCAGAGTGGAATTTATAATGATGGAATTTTCCTTCGGCATAAATCAGAACACCATCGGAATGGGTCAGCACAATTTCCTTCGCACCAAAATCAGCATAAATTTTTGCTGCCTTTTCGATATCTGTTTCACCGGTAAGATAAGCAGCTTCCACAGCATCCGATTTTAATATGTCAATATGCTGAAGCACCGCTTCCATTTCAGGCCAGTTTTCATATTCAAGGGTTCCATTTCGTAATACGCGCACAAATCCTTGAACATCTACAGCGAATAATGCATCGTGTTTTTCGCGAAGAGATGCAAAAAAATCTGGAGCTATCTCACCTCGTAAACTTGGACTTAGTGCAATCGCTTTTGCCTGAAAACCATCAAAATATTCTGGCAGAATTGGGTCAGCAGTTGATTTTATGTATAAATTTCTTTTATCAACGTCACGTGTCTTGTATTCCAACGTCATTACAGTCGATTTCGGTGAGAAAAAAGGGAAACAATCGATGCCTTCTTTTTGAATATTCTCAACAACATGATGGTCTTCTTTTGCTAAACGGGTAATGACTGCAGCTTTTATTCCTAATTGTTTCGCAGCGTTGGCTGCATAGTTCATTCCACCACCATCAACCACCTTTGTCCCATCCGGTGTAATGAGGGTATCTTTGGTGTAATTCCCTGCATAAATGACATCATATCTTTTTATTTGAGACATAGAACCCTCCTAGAAAAGATGTAAGAATGATAGAAAATTTTGATTTAAAAGCCAGAAAAATCCTGCAGCCACCAAGGCTGTAGAAGGGATGGTGACAATCCAGGCAATCAGGATTTCACCTGCCACGCCCCAATGCACCATGTTAACACGTTCTGCTGCTCCAACACCCATAATTGCGGTACTGACAACCTGCGTGGTGGAAACCGGTCCTCCAATTAATGAAGCTGTCAGAATAACAGCTGCTGAGGTAACTTGAGATGCAAATCCATGTATTGGTCTGATTTTGTAAAACTTAGCACCTAATGTTCGAATTAATTGCCATCCACCCACGGATGTGCCTAATGCAATTGCCGCTGCACATAGCACAATCACCCAAAATGGTACTTCGAAACTTGTTATTTGTCCGGAAATCAACAATCCTAGGGTAATCACACCCATCGTTTTTTGAGCATCATTCGTACCATGACTCAATGCTAATCCAAGAGATGTCACGATTTGCAGTCGTTTAAATAAAGTATTTACCTTTGGTGTAGCCTTCCATGAAAGCATAAATATAATATTGGCAATAACCATACCTGCGACCAACCCAATGATTGGTGAGGTGAATAAAACGATTAGCACCTTGGTTACACCAGCAATTCGAATTGCATGAAATCCAGCACCGACAGCAACCGCTCCAATTAAACCACCAATCAATGCATGTGAGGAACTACTGGGGATACCTAATTTCCAGGTAAGTAAATTCCACACGATTGCACTCAGTAAGGCAGCAATAATTGTTCCAATATTCAAAAAATTGGAATCTACAATTTCAGAACCAATAGTGTTGGCAACAGCAACACCAAAAATAAAAGGACCAGAAAATTCAGCTACGGCTGTCATGGCAAGGGCAACCCGAGGTTGAATTGCTCTGGATGAGATCATGGTTGCAACAATATTGCTGGAATCATGAACGCCATTCAAAAAATCAAAAACAATAGCGAGAGCAATTAAAATAATTAATGAAGTAGGCATGAGTTTCTTTCTGAATTTTTTAAAGTTCGAAAGATCTAAAATAAATTAATAAGAATCGGGATACCCTGATTCAATAGCCAATAGCAACCAGCACCAACAGCCATTGTTGCTGGAATAGTGACCACCCAGGCAATCATGATTTCTCCTGCAACCCCCCAACGCACCTTACTCATCCTCTCTGCAGCGCCAACCCCCATAATGGATGAACTGACAACTTGTGTTGTGGAAACAGGCCCACCCAATAATGATGCTGTCAGGATAACAAAAGCTGAAGTTGCTTGTGAAGAGAAACCATGTACAGGTCGTATTTTGTAAAATTTCGACCCTAAGGTCTTAATTAGTTGCCAGCCGCCAACAGCCGTACCTAAACCAATAGCTGTAGCACAAATCAAAATGACCCAAAATGGTACTTCAAAAGATGATTGCACACCAGCAATGACTAAACCTAAAGTGATAATACCCATTGTCTTTTGAGCATCATTGGTACCATGACTGAGAGACAAACCTATTGATGTAACTATTTGGAGTTTCTTAAATACCCCATTAATCTTTGGAGATGCATTCCAGGAAAAAAGATACACCAGGTTAGCAACGAGGATACCTACCAAAAATCCAATAATAGGGGATGCAAACAAAGCGATCAGCACCTTTGAAATTCCATTAAACATGATCACTTTAAACCCGGCTTCCATCACAACTGCACCGATTAATCCACCGATGATTGCGTGAGAGCTACTGCTGGGAATCCCTAAAATCCAGGTAAGGATATTCCAAAGTATTGCACTGATAGAGGCTGCAATTAGGACAAGTAAGTTAATATGAACCGCAGAAACAATGTCGTTACCAATAGTAGTTGCTACAGCAACACCAAAAATGAATGGCCCTAAAAAATTAGCTACAGCAGTCATTAACAGCGCAACTCTTGGTTGGATCGCTCGCGATGAAATCATCGTTGCAACTACATTACTGGAGTCATGCACACCATTCAGAAAATCAAAAATTAGAGCAAGTCCGATCAGGACGATTAACAATACCGGCATAAGAACCTTTATGTAGTCTTTACAACGATATCAGCCAAAACATTAGCTGCTTCATCACCTCGATCAGCCGCATTACTGAGATGGCGATAGACCTCTCGATATTTCATCATCCTAACCAGCATTTTAACGTCTTCAGTCTCCTGGAACATGTCTGCCAATGCTTCTCTGTAAACTGTTTCAACACGATTTTCAAGTGCTTTTGCTCTTTGCGCGTGTTCGGAGGCCACCCCTGGATGCTCTTGAAGACATTCCACGGCCTTGAGAATTTCAAATGAAGCATCTCGTAGCAATGAACAAATCCGCACCATGAAATCTGTTGGTTCAACCTTAAAAATAACAATTTCAGTCATGGTGCTATATGCATAATCCAGCACATCATCGATTGCTCTGGAAAGGGCAAAAATGTCCTCACGATCAAAGGGTGTAATGAAGGTACGATTCAATTCATCAATTAAAATGCGACGAGATTCATCCGCCTCTTTCTCTTTTGCAGTGAGTTGATCAGCAAGCACTTGATCTGGTTGGGAGAGGTATTTTTTTAAAATATCCATGCCTTCAAGGGTCAAAGATGCCTGCTCATGAATTAAATTGATAAAAACATTCCGTCGTTTTCTGAAGATCTTTAACACAATTCCTCCGTTAGTTTATGGTAGTTATAATACCAAATTTTTCTAAGTGTTCCAAACCACCTCTTAATTCATCTATTGTGAGGTGAGGGTTAACTTCTAAAGTTAAATGAGCATGATCTGGAATAGCTCTCTTTACCATACGATAATCAATATCTCCAGAACCTGGAATTTGATGATCAGTGATTCCAATCACGTCCTGCAAATGAACACCTATTATACGTTTACTATAACGTCTGAGCCAATCCTCATGTTCAAGAAATCCTAATTGACTTACCACCTGAGCATGACCAACATCATATTGAAATCCATACCAATTCTCATCACAAAGATCCAGCATTAATTGCATCTCGTCTATTAAAGGGATGTCAAAAAAATGATATCGATTTTCCAAACCGATTTCAATTCCCGACCCTCGTGAAAATTCTATTAAAGCTGTGAGACTTTTCAGGACCTGCTCAACATGTGCTGGTGCTACTTGTTTGCGGAATTCGATCATATGTTTTTTGATTGCTTCATATTCAACTGATCCCTTTAAACCTTTTTGATATAGTTGTTTAAGGTGTGTTTCAGGAGAATAATCACACATAATAATTCCTGGATGGACAACGATGGATCTGGCCCCTAAATTTTGTGCTGTTTCAACCGTTCTCTTCGTGATATCCAATCCCTTTATTCGCTTCTTTTCATTTAAAGATGAGATCAGATAATCATTAACTTTAAATTCATCGTTTGTAAACTCAGCAGGGCAAGGATCATGTACGGTTGAAATATAATACAAATCAGCATCCCACTGTTTGAAAAGTTCTGGACTCACCCGATGGTTCAACTCAAAACGACAGAAACCCGCTTTACGACCTTCGGCAAAGGTTTGATTGAATGGAATTTTCTGATCAACATGCCACATTGTTGATAAGGCGATGTCATAGAGTTTTGCAGGTGGATTCTCATCGTTATTTTTTATAGTAGCAATAGTATTTCGAGTTGGATAAATATTAAGCAATTCTTCCAACCTGGAAATTTTGTAATCAGGATTCATAGCGATCATTGGATGTTGATCAGGATCTTCATCTTCCAATATGATTCCTTCAGAAGAATATCCATTTGTGTTTATAATCGTAATTTCAGCAAAACCTGCTTGTCGACCACCTACGACATCGCGTGAGATCATATCACCGACATAGGCGCATTCTTCGGGTTGTACACCAAGTTCTTTAGTACAATCGATAAACAAAGAAGGATGAGGTTTACGTTTCCCGTGAACTGTTGAAAGAATAATCACAGAAAAAAGGTCCGTAATGCCGTTTTCTGTCAACAATTGCGGAACTTCGACAGAAGATGTTGTATTACTGATAATTGCTAATTTATAACCACGTGAAGAAAGGGTCTTTAAAGTACTAACTGCATCGGGGAGGATTGTTTTACTGCGCGATTCTCGCCAAAGTTGATTGAGCTTTACCCCATTTTCACAAATAAATTCACTTGGTTTACCAGGGAGCATAAATTTTGACCACAATTCAGCTTCGGTAAGTTCTATCATAGTCTTTCTCGACCAATTTCGATACTCCCTTTCTCGTTGGGTTAATTCATCAACGAGTTCTTGGGGATCTCCATTTTCGTTGATAAGAGCTTGAATTTGTCTTATGTTGTTGAAGTTACGGATTGTTTCTTCTTGGGTAACACGTAACGTACCACCCACATCAAAACAAATGGCTTTTATTGATGGGTTCATTATGTTAATCCAATTCTAGTTTTCTTTTTCGATAATTGGTACTTTTAATAATTCGCAAAAATTATCAATATAAAAATCAGCAGATGCTCCATCTTCAAAGTTGAATGCCACTGTCTTCATACCAACCGAATGAGCACCTTCCAATTCTGAGATTTTATGACCGACAAAAATTGTCTCGGAGGGACAAACCCCGACCTGGCGGATGGCTTTTTCATACATATCGTGTTCGGGCTTACGCACTCCCATTTCTTTTGAGCTGATAAAAACATCCCACAGGCCACCAAATCCATTTTGATCAAACCAATTCAATTTTTTATAGATTGGTAAAGCAGTATCTGTTATTATTCCCAGAACAAACCCCTTCTCCTTTAATTTTCTTATTGTTTCTGGAACACCATTAATAATTTCAACGGTATTATCATCTTCATTCATAGCCTCCACACCTTCTGCGATGAGAGAGGGATCAGAAATACCATACAATCTCAGCACATTTTCATAATACACATGTCTTCCCATTTGCCCTGAAAATGCTAAATTTTTTAATCGAATTCTTTCAGTTTCAATATCAGGCTCTGGATTTATTTCCACTTTACCTAAGAATTTCTTAAGATTTTCTTCTTTATTTGGCCGATAATAGAGAACGTCACCTGCATCAAAGAAGATTGCTTTGACAGAGTTCCCATTTGGACTAATTTGATAATAAGCTTTTTCCACTTCATCTTTTATGATTGGAATAAGCTCTTCCATATTTCGAATGATGGCATCAGGAATTGCCCCCTCATCCTTGAAGCCATCATCGTATTCATGTATTATTTGTACAGCCAACCGGAAACCAGACCGTTTTGCGCCAATGATATCACGGTTTATTTTGTCACCAACATACGCACAAGAGCTGGTTGGAAGATTAACTAGCCTTGCTGCATAGTAGAAAATGGCAGGATCTGGTTTCCTTCGGCCATACTCAGAGGATAAAACAATCGGATTAAAGTATTCATAGATTCCATATTGTTTAAGGTTAAATGGAACTTGATTTCTGCTTTGTGTATTGCTGATAACTCCTAAGCCCAATCCCATTTCTTTTAATTGAGATAAAACTGAGGGAATCTCAGGTCGCATTTTTCTGGTGTAAAGTTGGGTTTCATATAAGAATGCTAATTCTTCAGCAATTGGTTCTAATGTTTGTGGTGAAACACCCATATTTTCAAGAAAGAACCTTGACCATATTTCAGCTGGTGATAATTCCACCCTGGTTGAAAAGTTCCATTGAAGATACTTTTTTGCACCATTTGAAATCGAATCAACAATTTCTTCATCTGAAAAGCTTGAGGTTTCACCAACTTTTTGAAGACTTTCTCTAATCAAATGAATGTTTTTGATTCGATACTCTGTGGTGTAACCAAAGGTGTCGATCGTACCACCCATATCGAAGAAAATGGTTTTAAGGCTCATATATCCTGAATTCCTAATCCGTTTGTTTTTTTAATTCCTCAGAATTAATGAAAATTCTTAATTCTTATTTACTAAGGTTGATTAAGTAAAAGTCTCGTGCCTGTACCATATTATCGTAAGCATATTGTTCATCGATAAACCAGGTCATTGACATCATTTCTTCCAGAGATAACATTCCTTCGGGTACTTCGTATGTCGAATCAGTAAAATAAGTCCCGAATTTTGCCCAAGGGTCACGACCTTCTGGACCAACAACAAACTGGATCCATAATTTTGCCGCATTGGGATGCGGTGCCTGGTTGATGATGCCCAAATAACTTTGACTTTGAATACCTAACTTGGGTTTAAGACCCCAACAAGGTTCAAAAACAAGGTTTCCTTCTACTACATCAGCCATATTCGAATAGGATGTCAATGCCATAAAGCTATTGGTCATACCTGGTGTGGCAAAAGCCGAATCAACCTCATCACCACCTGGTTGAGGAATTGGACCATTCTGAGCAAATCGTTTTAGCCACAGCCAACCTACATCGGGTGTATTGTCATCCAATACTGGTTCTTCACCATAAAAATCGATGTAAGCTTCGGTCATTTCATCCACTTTTGACATATAGGTGATTAATTTACTAAGAGTAGATGCATCATTCAGAGGATCTTCAATGAAGAATCTTCCTTTCCATTCTGGCTCAGTTAATTCCCATACATTACTAATTGGGCAGGAATCTTCTAATTCTGAATTATAGGCAAATATACTGGTGCCTAAGCGTCCCATTAACAATGGTTGGGTATATTGTTCATCAATGATGTCTGTTACAGTATCTGGCACAAAGCGCCAGACATACCCCTTCGGTAATACGTCACCAACTAATTCAGCACCACCACTACTATGCCAAACATCTCCTGTGAATGCGCCAGCTTTCTGCTCTTCAATTGTTTTGCGAAGCACATCATCACCGCCCAGATCAAAAGCCTGCACTTTGATTTCTGGATAAGCTTCCATAAACGCTTCGGCAGCTTTTTCAGTTTTTGAACTATTGGCATAAACTAATAATTCACCTTCCTCGATTGCGGCTGCTTTTATCGCATCCCAATCCTGATCAGCGGCATAGTACGGTCCTAATTGATTGGCTTTTAACCATTCATCTTTAGGATCTAATTCTTGCGCTACCGGAGCTTCTGGATCGGCTGGTGCTGCTGGCGTTTGCGCACATGCAGCTAACATACTGATCACAATGATCATTATTCCAAATTTTAAAAACGCTTTCATTTAACTTCCTCCTTCATATTATAGGGACGAAAAACTACGTTGGGTGAAACAAACCTATCCTTTCTTTTACCTCCTTATCTTAATACTGCATCAACAACTGGTTGATAATTGTGTTATCCACTTATTAAAAGGCCACTTTCTTTGTCATAAAGGTTTATGGCATTTTCATCAAAGTTCAGCCAGATTTTTTGATCCATTTGAACTTTACTGACACCCATTTCTTTGATGGTTAATTCCATATTTCCTTGCCGTGCAATAATCGTTGTGTCAGCTCCAGCAGGCAATACGGAATAGGCAACAAATTCCACTGCATCATCTTTCGGTGTTAGGGAAATTATGATATCTTCGGGTCTGAAACCTACAACAACTTCACCATATTTTTGAAAAGTTTTAACTGGAATTTTGAAAGTTCCCAAGTCTACTTCGTTTTGTTTCAAGACCTGCCCAGTCAGGAGATTAATTTTTGGATTTCCAATAAAATCTGCAATGAATAAGTTTGCAGGGTAATGATAAACAACATCTGGTGTATCCATTTGTTGGATTACACCTAATTTCATTACTGCAATGTTGGTAGACATCGTCATCGCTTCCACCTGATCATGTGTCACATAAACAGTAGTAGCACCAGAAATATGATGTAAGCGTTTGAGTTCAGTACGCATGTCCATACGCAAGCGTGCATCTAGGTTAGAAAGAGGCTCATCCATCAGAAACACACTTGGCCGGTATGCTAACATCCTGGCAAGAGCAATACGTTGTTGTTGCCCACCACTCATTTCTCTAGGATAACGGTCTTCATACCCCGTCATTTGAACTTCTGCCAAAGACGCTTTTACCCGCTTGTCCATTTCTTCTTTGGGCAATTTTTGCATTTCTAACGCAAATGTCATATTTTTATAGACATTCATATGTGGCCAAAGTGCATAATTTTGAAAAACCAAACCCAAATTGCGTTTTCCTGGTGCAATTGAAATTCCTTTTCCAGAAGAAAATACCAACTGATCCCCAATATAAATTTCACCTTCATCCGGATCTTCCAAGCCTGAGAGACATCGTAATAATGTAGTCTTGCCACACCCAGAGGGACCCAAAAGCGTCAAAAATGTTCTCGGTTCAATAGTAATACTGACATTATTTACTGCAACAACATCGCCGAATTTTTTTGTTAGATTTTTAATCGTAATAGCTGTTTCCATGAAATTCTCTCCCTACATTCCTAAACCTTTTTTCAAACTACCGCCTTTAAACCGGCTGATGATGAAATTACCTGTAAGCACAAGCGTGATTAAAATGATAATGACTGCATTTGCTTGTTGTTCACTACCGTTTTCGATGTAACGCATGGTCATACTGGCCAGTACTGCTGTCGTTGGGGTTACCAACAAGATAATCAATGACAATTCACGCATGACTGTTATGAAAGTCATTAAGAAACCTGAAACAAATCCTGTACTGGTCAGCGGAAATATGATGCGTTTGAAGCGTTGCCAGGGGGAAGCTCCTGCAATCGAAGCTGCTTCCTCCAATTCTCTGCCAACCTGAAGCATTGCAGAAACTCCAGTGCGGGAAGAGTACGGGATTTTGTCTGCGATGGACACCACCACCAACAAGGCAAATGTGCCATATAGCGGTGGTATAGGACCCACCGACTTTGTGAACATGGATATATAAATCGCTCCAAACGCGATTCCTGGAATGACATAAGGAATAAAGGCCATTTGTTCGACTATTTTTGATAATCGGGTACCTCTACCTTTGACAATAGAATATCCAAGTATCACTCCAAAAAATGCAGTAAACACTGCTGTCAGCAATGCCAATCTGATCGAATTCCAGGCTCCCATGTATATTTTTGGGTTCAACAGTACCCCTGGTTCCCCACTATTAATGGTAATATCCCCTTTTCCTATCCAGTGAGCGAGGGTCAGGTTGCTAAAACTATAGTCGCCTGTCCGTAACATAAATGTACTGTAGATTAATAAAGATAGTGGTAGAACAGCAATCAATATTTGGAAAATGACGATGAAAACGGTAAAGAGTTTTTTATAATCTCTTAGTTTTGTTTTTTGAGCCATAAAACCACGACCACCAATCGTTTCATAGCTTTTCCTGGTTCCCACAAATCTCTGGTTAATCATCACATTCGTCATGGCAAACAAGATCAGGACAATTGCTAAAACAAAGGCATCTCCATAGTTCCCAACCGTCGTATTGGATCGAAGCATGGTTGAAAGTGTGTAATATTGAACCGGCACACCAAGAACATTAGGACCACCAAATGTACCCATCGTTTTTGAAAAGGTCATGATAAATCCGGATGCAATGGCTGGAACAATTAATGGAAAGGTAATCTTTCGCATGATGCGCCAGCGTCCCGCACCAGCCAATTCACCTGCTTCTTCTAAGGATGAATCAATCGATAACAACGCTGCCGACATGAACAAAAAGAAAAATGTGTAGTAATGCAAACCACTACTCACAATAATTGGAAATGGACCATATGCCAACCAATCCGGGGTTGGCATTCCCGTCACAAATTCCAGTAAACCGGGTGTTCCTCCTGATTTTGCATTCTTAAACAAAACCTTCCAGGCCATTGCAATTGTCCAGGAAGGCATGATGTAGGGAACTGTGGCTAAAAGGTTGATGACACTCTTTCCGCGGACATCTGTTCTCACCACCAACCACGCCATTCCACCACCAATGACCAAGGCGAGCAATGTTGCCCCAATTGAGATGGTTATTGAATGCAGCATCGGTTCATAGGTCATAATTCGTGCAATTTCACTGGTTAACATCCTCAACCAGTGGTACCAGGTAAAATCACCAACTTGTGCATCTGGAAGTATTCTCAGGTCACTATCTGAAATGGTGAAGGTTGTAATTAACATTCGATAAAGCGGAATGATGACCATGTAGAACATCACCACGATCATGATGATTGATAAAATTACATGCGGCGTGGTGATCCAGCGAAAAAATCGCCTGAGTCGGGCAATCCAAATTTGACTAGTATCATTTTTTAGATTTGATGCATTGGACATTAACAAACTCCTCTATGTAAACCTAATTTCTTGTTTGGTTGAAGTTTAAGTTCTCTGAAACCTCCTGATAAAAACTCATTAGTGATCATCATTTTGATTGGAATTTAATAATTTCAAGCGATCTCGTAATGTGTCCAATTTGTCTAAATTTTCCATTACATTTTTCTGATCGGTTCCCGCCACAGACAATAGCAAAGAATTGATTACTGTCATTGGAACTACTAGCGAGTGAAAAGCTCCAACTGGTCCTCGACGAGCGGATAATGTTACATCTGCTTTCCCATTTAATATTGTGTCAAGCGTATCTGTAAGCATAATGATGGGACATCCTACTTCCTGTCCATATTCGAGGACCAAATTAAGCGTGGGGTTTTGATCAAAGAAGCAGATCACAAAAAGCAAATCATCAGGTTGCAACATAATCAGAGATTCAATAACTTCTCTACCTGAGTTAATGAGTGGTACAACATCCTTACCAAACCGGCGCAATCGAATTTCCATGAGATCCACTAGTGAGATAGATGGTCCAAGTCCAAAAACAAACACTCGTTTATGCTCTTTAAAAAGATCAACAGCCTTCGCCATCGCCTTTCTATCAATAGAGTCGATTGCCTGGGAAAGATAGTCGATTTCTGTAACAGCCAGACGATCAAAAATATCACCAGCTTCGCGGAGATCATCTAACCGTCCTCGAATCCGACTGGAATGAGTGACTCTCCGTCGAAAATTCTCTTGCAAAACAGTTCGCATTGCAGGATAACTGGGAAATCCTAAGGTTCGGGCAAAACGAACCAAAGTTGCCTCACTTAGATTTAATCGTTTCGCTATCTCTCCAGCGGCTAAAAAGGCTGATTCTTCCTGGTTTTTTCTTAAAAAATTAGCAATCCGTTTTTCACTTTTGGTTAAATCAGGATATTTTTCACTGATAATTAAACCAAAATCCGGATTATTTTCAGATTTTTTGTTATTCATAAAAAACCTCTATTGAATTTTAATTATTAATAATGGGTAACAATTTTTAGATTAATGAAAATTATCTTTCATTTGAAACATTGTACAACATTTTAATATCGATTGCAAGTAATATTTCATTTTTTAAGAATTACTAGTAGAAACGAACAAATCTTGAGTATCAAGAATTTTGCTTATTTTTGTATTCACCCAGATTGATGCCTCGGTTGTATCCACCAAAACATCACATTTCTCCATCTGGGGGATATAAGCTGATTCAGCCATAAGAAATTGTTCCCGGAAGTATCGATTGATGAAATAGTGTAAATCATATTTTTTCCGAAGATCCATATCACGTTTCCATTTTCTTTTTAGGCGAATTTCATCATCCGTGATGTAAACTACCTTTATATCAATCAATTCAGCTATCTCATCATATAAAAACGGGAAGTTGCCTTCGACAAATATCATGTCAGCTGCCTGCACCTCCCCGGTTGTGTGACCAGGTTTTAATTTTCCATCAGTTGAATGACTGGATGTTGCACTTATAAAGTCATAAATTGGGGTTGAAATATCATGACCATTATGTAGTTGATTCAACGAGTGTTTAAAAAGCTCAAAATGCATTGCTTCTTTTCCCAAAGAATCAATTCCTTTTTCCTCTCTATCATCCCGGTCGGTCAAAAAGTGATCCATTTCTAACGAGGTGAAAGAAAGATTTTGATTGATAAATTCTTTTTGCAGGCGAGCTACAATTTCTGTTTTTCCAGCAGCAGTTTGCCCTGCGATCCCTATGATGCAAGGACGCTGGCCAGTTGAGATTAATTTAAACAATAAATCGATCAGACAAAGATCCACACGCTCATTTGCTTGCTTAAAAGTCTGGTAACCAATATCAAATTTCGGTTTTAATTTATATTGTTCCCGTTCAAATGATCGATATGGATGCTTCCCTAAATGATTAATGATCTTTTCGTTGTAATATTTGGTACGATGAAAAAAATAAAAGGCACGCATATCAAAATAAAAGTTTTGATTGATCCAATCAATTGAATAGACATTTTCCACAATCCCAGAGAACAACATTTGCGTTAATTGCGTGAGTTGACCGTCGAAAATAAGTTTCCCCTCAATTTTTGGACGTAGTTGAATAGACTCATAGAATTTTCTTGCGTTAATTTTTTCTTCGATTTCACAAACCGATTGTAATTGAACCGAATTCCAACCTTCTTTAGGGATCAAATTTTCAAGGGCATAACGAAATTCAAACAACTCCAAGCTTGAAATACCTGGATTTACTTGTTGCATTCTTTGAAATAACTTTTCGGAGAAATCTTGTATATTATTTGTGTTCTGATTCTCACTGGTTTTAAGCTCCATATTTTGCCACCCTTCCAGCATTGGCGAGTGCTAATGGCATTATATGTTTAGCATTTATTTGGCCAAGACTACCTTTTGCACATGCACGTTCTCCAAATACTGGAATATCGTCTGGCCGACAATATCTGGAATACAACAGGAGTGGGACAGGGTGCCAACTATGAAACCTTAATACTGCTGGGGATGAATGATCGCCCGTAACGATAACTACATCCGGGTTTAAAGCTAACAGACGGGGAATTTGTGCATCAAATTCCTCGATGGCTCTAACTTTTCCATCAAAATCACCATTCTCTCCACAGGTATCAGTCTTTTTAAAATGCAGGTAAAAGAAGTCATAATGGTCCCAGTTTTTTTCCAATGTCGAGAATTCATCAGCGAGTTCAATACCATTAACTTCCAGAATTTCCATTCCAGCTAATCTTGAAACACCTCGATACATGCCATTAACAGCAATACATGCTGGGTTCAGTTTATACATTTGCTGAAATGATGGAACTACGGGCAATTTTGCAAAACCACGCAGCAGGATCATATTGGCTTTATTCTCATTTTTAAGAATGGCTTTGGCTTTTTCAACAAATAGATTGACGATCCCGGCCGTTTTTTTGGAGTCCACATCTAATCCGATCAATTCATTTGGAGCATTACCGGTCTTCAATGGATCTGTTTCGTTTACATTGGAACCTAAATCATTTCCTCTCAAAATTAAGGCGAAGCGATGTTCTTTTACTACGCGCACAAAAATATCTACGCCATCAATTTTAATTTCCTGCAGTTTTTCGACGATTTTTTCACTTTCTTCGGTCGGCAACCGCCCTGCTCTGCGGTCTGTTAAGATGCCATTTTCGTCTACCGTGCAAAAATTTCCTCTGGCTGCCACATCTTCAGGATGAAGATCAAAATCCACACCTAATACCTCTAAGGGTCCCCGTCCTATTTCACAAGCCAAAGGATCATAACCAAACAAAGCTAAATGTCCGGGACCACTACCAACTGTGATACCAGGGCCTAATGGAACCGACAAACCAAGGGCAGATTTTCCCGCCAATGCGTCCAGATTTGGTGTATTAGCAGTTTCCAGTTCGGTTTTTCCTCCAGCTTCCCTGGGTAAACCCCCTAGACCATCCAAAATCAACATCGCAATTTTTGATGTACCTGGAATCGTTTGGCTTCTAAAAAAATTTTCAAACATTTTATACCTCGCCTATCAACCCTTAATCCGTTGCAATGCAAATTTTTGTAATTTTTCAATAATGGCTGGTTGCAGCCATAATTTTGCTGTTGTCGTATCAACCACAAGATCACAAACTTCCATCAATGGTAAATAAATCTCTTTTGCCCGAATAAATTGGGTTCGAAAATATCGATTTACAAAACCAACAGGATCATACTTCTTACGCAAATCAATATCCCGCCGCCATTTTCTTTTCAAGCGGATCGGGTCATCTGTGAGATAAACAATGCGTAATGTGATTAATTTTGCAAGTTCAGGCATATAAAATGGGAAATTACCTTCGAGAAATATTACATCTGCAGGTTCAATTTTTATGGGAGTTTGCCCTGGTCGAAGCTTACTGTAAATATCATGGCTTGAGGTGGCGCGATAAAAATCATATCTGGGAATTAAGGCTGCTTTTCCAGCTAACAAATCCTGCATCGCCTGCATAAATAAATCAAAGTGGATTACATCTCTACCATAGGCTTTTGTATCACGAAATTCTCGATCTTTATAAAAATTATCCATTTCGATTGTCGTGATATGCAAACCTTTTTCCTTCAGAAACGTCTGGACCCTTTCGGTTATTTCCGTTTTTCCAGCACCAGTTGGACCAGCTAAAGTTAGCAATATCGGGAGTTTGTATATCTGAACCATTTGATAAATGGTTCGGATGAATGCATGGTCAATTTCCAGATTTGCTTCCTTAAACTCTTTGTAACCAATTTCCTGCATCGGTTCGAGATCTTTTTGATTCGGCTTAAAAATTAGATAAGGTTTATTGCCAAAATTTTCTAAAATGCTCTCGTTGAAATAGTTGGTTTGGATAAAAAAACAAAAAGCTCGAATATCAAAATAGAATTGAGTTTTTACCCAACCTAGAGAAATATCATCAGTCAACATTGAAACGAATATTTTCTGCATTAGATATAAAATCGTTTTATCTAATACGATTCTATTTTCCACCACCGGTTTCAGTGTAATTTTCCTGAAGAATTCTTCATCAAAACATATAGATTGAATATCTTCTGGATGATTTTTCGCAAAAACCGCCCACCCTTCCTTTGGTTTAATGCCATCTAAAGCATACTGAAATTCATATAATTCAAGTTTGCTGATCCCTGGATTGATGATCGTCATTTTTTCATATAATATCCTGGCGATCGATTCATCACTTATTGATTCGAGAGCGATAATCATATTTTTACCCTAATCGTAAAATTCTCCCGTTCCATTAACAAGAGCATCATACGCGATTTTTATCTTTGAAAAATTACCATCTCGGTCAAGTATGATCCCTCGCCCAATGGCTGTCACAACCTGACCAATGCCTATTTCATCCATTTTCAACTCTAGATTATTCAGCAATAGTGGTGCACTCCCTGGTTCGGTACTGCGACCATCTAATATCAGATGCAAATACACTTCATCCAGCCCTTTTTCTTTGGCTAATTTTAATAATGCTAAAGGATAATCAATCGAACCATGAGAACTTTTTTCGGTTAATAAACCAATCAGATGGAGTTTCGAATGATTGGTGGCAACGTGGTTCATCGCATTGACAAAAATTTCATTGGAATAAAAAGAACCATCTTGCATTGCCATATCCAACCGGACATCATCCTGCAAAACAATTCTTCCAGCACCAATATTCATATGCCCGGCTTCCGAATTCCCAGCTTTTCCTGCTTTCAAACCTACAGCCTCGCCAGATGCTTGTAAATTTGAAATGCAATATTTCATATTCAATGAATCCCAGAATGGTGTTTTTCCAATATAAATCGGATTGCTTCCATCTTCGCAACCTTTACCCCATCCATCCAATATAACCAGCAAAACCTTTCTATGTTTACCAAAATCATGATCAGGAATTAAGTTTTCACCAGTCATTTCTGCAGGTGGTTCAAGGTCGAGGATTCTCAAAATTGTTGGCGCAATATCTCGTAAGCTGCCATCGTTAGGTGTAATCAAATTCTCATTTAACGGATCAATCACCAGGAAAGGCACAGTATTGGTGGTGTGTGCTACATGTGGTTTACCTTCCTTCGTGTACAATTCTTCAAGATTGCCATGATCAGCTGTGACAAGAATGATGTACTCATTCGCTTTTGCAGCTTGAATAACTTTCTCAATTTGTTGGTCGATCACTTCTGCACAACGGATCTTGGCTTCTTTACTTTCTGTGTGACCTATCACATCCCCATTGGCAAAGTTGGTCACTACCAGATCATATTTCTTCTGGAAACTATTTACAACTTCATCCGCAACCTTTTCAAGGCTCATTTCAGGAATTTGATCAAAAGGCACCCCTTTAGGGGATGGTATCCTCAAATCAGTTTCACCAGGAAAAGATCCGTTGTTACCGCCATTTAAAAAGAAAGTAATGTGCGCAAATTTCTCTGACTCGGCACAGCGGAACTGGCTTAAACCCGCCTTACTGATCACCTCTCCCAAAGTCTGACTTACCCTCGATGGAGCAAACGCGACAGGTAAATCTTTAAATTTTTCGTGATACATGGTTAAAATCACAAAATGCAAATCGCTTAGGAAGGGTCTTTCGAAATGATTGAATGCAGGATCAGTAAATGCCTCGGTAATTTCAATTTCCCGCTCGCCACGCCGGCAAGAAAAAATAACCGAATCACCATCTTGAATTCTTCCAATTGGTTCACCATTTTTATCAGTTCTTACCATTGGAACAAATGAATAATCAGTTTGACCGCGTTTGTAGGCATCTTGTACTGCCCTGCCCAACCCTGTTGCACCGCGAGTTATTTTTACGCTTTCCATACCCGATCCTTTCTATATAAATGTGACAATAAAAAAGAGAAACTTACTTATCATTTGAGGCTACCGACTGTTCGAATATTTTCTTTGGATACTTGCGGGTATGCGGGAAAAATATCCAGCAATTCAGAAAATTCGTGAATGATCGCATCTGGAGTGTTTTCTTCAGTAATTTCCGAACCTTTCAGTTTTTCAGCACTGATGAGAATAACCACCATACCAAATCCAGCTTGCCTGGTTCCCGTTACATCGCGGTTTAAGTTATCCCCCACATAAACGCATTCAGAAGGATCTACACCCGCCTGGTTTGCGGCGTAAAGGTAAATAGCTGGATCCGGCTTTCGAATGCCCAGTACTGAGGAAAGCGCCACAGATTTAAAATACTGTTCTAAACCATCAGCCTGCAGCCAATCGGGGATTTCCTGCGAGGTGATCACATTGCTAATTAAACCTAGTGTGTACCCCCGCTTGTACAACTCAATAACCACTTCTTTCCCACTTGGTACAACTACTCTATATCCCATCGATTGTCGATACTGGTAGGTCAACTCCACTCCATTGGCTGCAATCCTATCTTTTGGGAACTCAGGTGCCAGCCACCTCGTCCACATTTCAGATTCTGGAGCTTCTTTTAAATTAGCAAAAGCCCATTTCCTATATTCTTTGTAGCGTTGATTTATCTTTTCAATAAAGGATTCAGGTGATTCATCGGTGCCAACCAATTCTGTAATTCTTTTTCTGGCTTGCGCTTGATGAGGTTCATTATCGGTTAACACCCTTAAAGTGTTACCAACATCAAGAAAAATTGCTTTTATGGTTTTTGACATATCTTAGTTTTCTCTTATTTCGGAATGTGACTTAATTTCGAGGTGGAAAAATATCCAATAAATTACTGATTTTTTCTATGGTGTAATCTGGCTTAAATTCCCCTGTCGGTGGTTCTTTTGCAAGGGTTGCAGGTTCGTTGATTAAAATCATCATGCCGTAACCCGCTGCATGTGTTCCTTCAACATCACGGACTGGATTATCGCCAACATAAACACATTTTACAGGTTCAACACCAAGCTCGCGTGCAGCTAACCAATAAATTTCAGGGTTTGGTTTCCGGAATCCCACTTTAGATGACAGAATGACAGATCCAAAATACTCTGTGACCTGATCATCTTCCATCCAATCCGGGATTTCTGTTTCGGTGATTGTATTTGCGATGATTCCTAATTTATATCCACGTTTATGCAACTCAATAATAGTTTCTTTAACATCCGATCGAGGAACGCGTCTGCCATCTTTATCCCTCCACAATCGGGTCAATTTTCCAGATAAAGGCTCGATAATTTCTTTTGGATAATCAGGCAACATGTGAACAGTCCACAATTCTCGTTCAGAAGCTTCAACCAATGTTTTTTTACATCGTTTTCTATGCGCTTTCCAACGCGTTTCAAGTTTTTCAAAAAACGCTTCAGGATCTTCCTTTACCTCAAGCAGTTTCAGCATTTCCTGTTTCGCTGCTTCTGCAAAATCCTTATCATCCAATACAATTCGTAAAGTATTGCCAACATCCAAAAAAATTGCTTCGATATCTGATTTCATCATCACTCCTGAACTATTTGTTTCTATCTTTCATTTATTGGATAATTGAAAGTTATCTTTCATTGTGAATATAATATAACATTTTAAATATTTTTGCAAGTAATCTTTCAAAATTTATGAGTTGACAAATGAAATACGAGTCTCTATAATAAAATTGAAATTTCAGATATCAGATTTCAGTTTGTCCCCAAAGGTAATTATGACAAATAATCAAATATTTCATCGAATTAATACACCTAAAGTAAGTGAAATGGTTTATTCCATCCTAAGGGAAAAGATTATTAGTAAGGAATTCGGCGAGGGTGAAAGGTTAGATGTAGATGAAATAAGTGAGCATCTAGGAGTTAGCAAAACACCAATAAAAGAAGCATTAAGTCATCTGGAAATCGAAGGTCTTGTAAAAATTCTCCCCAGATCAGGAACTTTTGTTAGCCGTTTCTCTGAAAGTGATATTGAGGATTCTTTTGATGTCCGACGAGTGCTCGAGCGGTATGCTGTAGAAATTATTTGTAAAAACGCAAGCGATGAAGAAATTCGAACCTTAGAAAAAATGGTTGAGAAACTTGGTGAACTTGCCAGACATCCAGACATAAAAGAAATTTATCCTGATTATCTTAAATTAGACCATGAATTCCATCGCCAAATGGTTGTGCAAACAAAAAATAAACGGTTACAAGAAGCGCATGAAAGAGAAAATTTACACGCTCAAATGGCAAGGATTAGATACCGTTCCTTTGAACGTGAGCTCAACAAAGCACAAAATGAACATGAAAGAATAATACTAGCCATAAAAGAACGAAATGTGGAAAAGGCTGTATTTGAGATCAATTCACACTTGCAGCGTGCTAAACAATCTTTATTAAAAGATATGAATTCACATTCTTTATCAGACGAAGAGAAAAATAATTACAAAAAGAATTCTTAATGATCCCAATAGAATTTATCTTCAACCCAAATTGGTGGAATCAAAACTACGGAATATGTTTTGATGAATCATTTTATATGAATTTAGAAAAAAGAATTGATTATGATTTTGAAATGAGACATCAATTATTTGATCGTTTTGGGATTGGAGTAAAACCTACAAAAAGAGAGCCGATCATTGGTTCAATGTTGGTAGCAGGCGGATTTGTAATCCCTGCACTATTTGATATGCATATTGAATTTTCTGATAAGGAAGCTCCATGGCCAATCGAGAGTGGTTTAAATGATGAAGAAATTTTTAGGTTAGTACCACCGAATATAAATGAAAAATGGCCAATGAATTCACTCTTAAAAGATGCGAGTTCATTAATGGATAAATTTGGCTATGTTCTTGGTGATTTCGATTTGGATGGTTTTTTTAATACAGCTTTACACATCCGTGGTCATCAGCTTTTTTTTGATTTAGTTGAAAAACCTGATCTTGTAAATCATCTTTTTTTGGTCCTAACAGAAACATATATTTCATTAGTCAAATTAATGAGAAGTATCTCAAAGACTTGTTCAATTTCTACAAATCGTTCAATTCTCAATGTGGACCCAAGTATTTTTTTACACAGTAACTGTTCAGTTAGCATGATTTCACCAAAACTATATGAAAAAGCAGTGTTTCCACACGAATTAAGACTAGCAAGAAATATTCAACCTTATGGGATTCATCATTGTGGTAATAACATGCACAAATTTTCTAAGGCTTATTCACAAATTCCATCAAAATTTTATGATATTGGTTGGGGGTCAGATATAAATGAATGCAGCAAAACCTTTTCTGATGCATTCATAAATCTTCGCCTTAGTCCAGTTCGCTTATTACAGTGCGGGCAAACAGAAGTATACCAAGATACTCTTTCATTGCTTAAATCGGCTAAGAGAATTGAAAATGTAGGTGTCTGCTGCATTAATATGGATGATGGAACACCTGATGAAAATATAAGATCCATTATCCAGGCAGTAACTGATTACGAACAACAATATTATGAGAGTTCAACAAATGAAAATTACACAAACTAAAGCCCATATATACAAAAATCGGACATTTGACAACTGGGATTCGGATGTTGCAGGAAATTGGACAATTGAAGACCTACGTTCAGATGTTGGGTATTGTAATGATTGGATCTCATTTGACTCTCTTGCTTGGGATAATTTAACCGAAAAACTCTACATTGGCTTAACATCCATCAACACTGATATTTTTCATGTTTTCAATCAAGCAAATCAAGAATTTCAATCTCTAGGTTTTCATCGAATTAGCGATAAATTTGACGCAAAATTTCATCGTTCTCTAGAGATTGATCATGATGGAATGATATATGCCGCAACAGCATTGCTTCATGATCAAAATCAACAACATCAAGCACCTGGCGGTAAACTGATACGATATAACCCAAAAACAGATGAATATCTGATTCTTGCTATACCAATTCCACATCACTACATTCAATCCATAAAATTGGATAGAAAAAGAAAGTTAATTTATGGATTTACTTATCCAGGTGAGTACTTCTTCAGATTTGATTTAGAAACTCAACAAACAAAAATACTAGCTTACATTGGTAATGGGGTTATGATGTGTCAACCTCATTATAGTGCTTTAGATCATCAAGGAAAATTATGGGGAACGTGGGGAGAAACCAGAGCATTTGAGGACATCCCTGGCCCAAACCCAATCCGTATTTTTTCTTACGACCCTGATTATAACCATTTCAATTGGTTTACCTATGGCTTTCCAAAAGTAAACAATATGGATACTGCAAGAGTTGATACCATGTTAACAACCAAAGACGGTCTAATATATGTTGGTACTGTCGCTGGTGGTTTTAGTCGTTTAAATCCAAGAGATGGATCTGTTGAGGATTTAGGATCGCCATACAAAGGTGAAAGATTAGCAGGATTAACACAAACATCCAATGGTCTGATTTATGGTGCAGGAAATTCGGGGTATGGTAAGGATAAAAAAGGGGAAACTAGATTATTTGTATTTGATCCTGAAAAAGGTAATTGTGAAGATATAGGTCCGATATTTGACAGGGAGTTAGGAAAAGGAGCTGTCAAAATTCACACATTAGTAGCTGCGTCCAACACAAAGCTTTATGCAGGTGAAAATGATAATATTTACCGCTCGTCATATCTGTGGGAAATTAATCTAGGAGATTGATCTATGAAAAAAATGAAATGGAGTTTTTTATGACCCAAATCATTGATTGCCATTGTCACCTTGGTACAGGCTATGATTATCAGCAAAGTATTTCCAAACAACTTAAGGAAATGGATTATTATGGCATTGATAAAGCTGTCATTTGTACGGTTGATAAATTCTTAGCTGTAGATAATAAAAAGGGGAACAATTTTATTCTAAAAGCAGCTAGCCAATTTCCAAATAGATTTATTCCCTTCGCCACTGCAAATCCCTGGTATGGTAAAAAATCAATAACTGAATTAAAACGTTCCATAAATGAAGGTGCTCGAGGAATAAAACTTCATCCATCCATTCAAGGATTTTTACTCTGTGATGATTTAGTATATCCGATCGTTGAGTTAGCTTGCTTAAACAAATTGCCAATTTATTTTCACACCGGTACCCCAGCTTATTCACAACCAATGCATGTAGCTGAATTAGCATTACGTTTTCCCGATGCTAACTTAATCATGGGTCATATGGGAAGTACTGATTTTTGGATAGACGCAGTTCCTGCTGCCCAACTTTCTCATAATATTTATGTTGATACTTCCTGGAGTTTACCTGACAAAATCCGTCATGCTATCGACACACTAGGAGCCAACCGGGTTTTGTTCGGCAGTGATTCGCCGCTAAGCAGTTATAGCATTGAAATGGGATGTATCAATGCAACTTCTCTTGATCAAAATGAAAAAGTTCTGCTAATGAGAAATAATTTGTTGCGCTTGATAGGAGAACTATCATGACTATAGTTGATACTCACACTCACATGCCTGGAAAAGCTTTTTCGATGATTGAAGGGTACGATCCAGATAATTTTATTAATTTGCTCAATAAGAATGGTATTGATAAAGCCTGGGTTTTTACACTTGATGGTTTGTATTTTGACCCAACTCCTCACAATAATCATCTTTTAGATTATTGCTCAATTGATCCACAGAGATTAATTCCCTTTTGTACAGTTCACCCCCGTTATTCAAACGCAATTGATGAGTTGAAAAGATGCATATTCGATTTAGAAATGAAAGGTGTGAAATTGCACCCTTGGGCTCAAACCTTTTCCCCCTTAGAACCAATGATGGATAATTTAGGTGAAGAAATGGAAAAATTAGGAGTACCAGTCGTTTTTCACGATGGAACTCCGCCATATTCATCACCTTTACAAATCGCTTATTTCGCACTCAGACATCCCAGGTTGAAGGTTATTTTAGGTCATGGAGGTCTCCATGACCTTTGGAAAGAAGCACTATTTGCGGCAGAACTTTGCGAAAACATCTACATAATTCCTTCTGGTACTCCACCATTTGGTTTAAAACAAATTATTTCAAGATTATCAATAGAAAGAATCCTTTTTGGAACAGATGCTGGTTTTGGTGATCCATATTGGATTCCATTTCAACTGTCAAAAATACTTAGTTTGAAGCTATCTCCAGCGGAAGAAGAAATGATTCTAGGAGGTAATGCAGAAAGAATTTTATCTAAATGTTGAGAGGAGGAATAAAAACAATTAACCAATAAATTTTTCGTACGTTTTTTCTGGAAAAGACTTCAACAAGTGGTCAAATAATTATTAGAAAATAAGGAGAAAAAATGAAGCAAAAAAAACACCTTTGGATCAACCTAATATTAGCAATGATGGTACTCGTCCTGTTCACCCAATGTACACCAGCAGCCGCACCAGAACCAGAACCTGGTCCAAGTGAATCTGGAGATTCAGAAGAGGTAGCTGCTCCAGCAGAAAAAGTAAAGATTGTTTATTGGAGCATGTTCAGTGAAGGTGAACCATTAATGCTGGAATTAGATCAAGCGACTAAAGATTTTATGGTTGAATATCCAAATATTGAAGTTGAAATCCAATGGGCAGGCCGACAGGTACTTACCCAATTACAAAGTGCCATTTCAGCTGGCACCCAGGTTGATATCGTAGACCATTCTGACGATCGTGTTTTAAATGCCATCGTAAAAAATGGTTTAGCATTACCAATGGATAAATATCTTGGCGAAAAGGCATATGATAGCGATAAAACATGGGGTGAGACATTCGCTCCAGGTGTATTAGAAATTGGAAAATATGAAGGTAATACATATCTAATTCCACGAGACGATTATATTTCAGCATTTTTCTATAACAAGGCAATATTTGAAGAAGCTGGGATTGATCCAAAAGTTAATGGAATGACCTGGACAGAATTCAATGGATTAATTGAAACATTACAAACAAGTCAACCAGAAGTAACACCAATCGGTGCAGACGGTAATGTGCCATTTTATAATAACTGGTGGTTCAGCTATCTTGCGACACGTTTAGCTGGTGTTGAAGCGTTCAGGGAAGCAGCTTATGATAAAACCGGTGAAAAATGGGGTGATCCGGAATTCTTACAAGCAGCTGAAATGATAAAAGAATTACAAGACAAAGGTTATTTTCAAGAAGGTTATGAAGGATCGGTTTGGCCAGCTGCTCAGGTACAATGGGTAAACGGTGACATAGCTATGATGTTCATGGGTGCGTGGTTACCGAAAGAAATGTCAGAGCAAATGCCTGAGGGTTTTGAGGTTGATTTATTTGCATTTCCTGATATTGAAGGTGGCAAAGGAAATCAAGTTGTAGAACACTGGGCGAATGTATATGGCGTTCTTGCAGCTACCGAACATCCGGATGAAGTTGCTACATATTTAAAATACATTTTATCAATAAAAGTTGGTACCAAAATTGCCACATTAGGAGTGCCAGTTCCATTAGAAGGTGTTCCAGTACCTCCTGCATTAGTAAATCAATATGAGATTCTCGCATCTTCTACCGCTATTCCAGCTAGAGCTGGATTGAATACCGAGATTCCTGAATATATGGATAATGTTTTCAATGTGTGTGATGATCAATTCTTCACCAAACAATTAGGGCCAGAAGAATTTATCGATTGTCTCAAATCATATAGTAAGAATTATTGGGAAAATAAATAGAGTATTTTTCAACATTATGTGTGGGTGAATTTATTCACCCACACATAAATTAAGACAAAAAGGAGTGATGAAATGGGAAGAAGTGGCCGACAACGTATGGTAATTCCATTTTTACTGCCAGCATTTATTTTATACACAGTGTTCTTCGTTTATCCTGCAATTCAAGCTTTTTGGGTAAGTATGCATGATTGGTCAGGATTTGGTAATACTATGGTGTATATAGGTTTAGGAAATTATCAAGAAATGCTCAATGACAGAATTTTTTGGGCAGCTTTCCGTCGCACCATATATATTAGTGTGGTGGGCGGTGTCGGGATATTTGGATTCGCTCTTTTCTTCTCGGCTGTTCTTCAAAGAACTATTATTTTTAAGAAGTTTTTTCGATCTTTAATCTTCTTCCCAATGGTAATTCCAGGAATTGGGTTAGGATTAATTTGGCAGTTCATTTATAACAACGATTGGGGTCTTCTATCAGGTTTCTTAGAATTAGTCGGACTGGACGTGTTAAACAAATTTTGGTTAGCACCTGATCACATTATTCAATCATTAACCATTGCAATTATTTGGAGTTATGTAGGTTATTACATGACCATATTATTGGCAGGAATTGACAAAATACCCATCACATATTTCGAAGCTGCCATTCTGGATGGTGCTTCAGAATGGAAAATGTTTTTCACGATAACATTGCCAATGATCTGGGACGTATTCGTTGTTGCTTTGGTACTTTGGATTATCAGTTCATTAAAAATATTTGATCTCATCGCCGCAACCACGTTTCCTGCGCCACCTACATCTTCTTACACGTTATCAATATATGTATGGTCACAAGCTGTTGGTACATATACACCTGTCTTTAGATTAGGATATGCTACCGCTTTAGGAGTGGTGTTACTCATCATGGTCGTTGTGAGTGTTGGTATTACTCGATTTATCACACGTCGGGATGCTATTGAGTATTAAATCAGGAGAAGATTATGACATCACCAAATTTCAAAATTTTAAAAAATCCGAACAAAGTTAATAAAACTAAAAATCTCATAACTCACCTCCCTTATTACTCAATCATGTTGATATGGGCATTAATTACAGTTATTGTGTTTGTGTGGGTTGTCAGTAGTTCATTCAAAACTAATAAAGAAGTATTCAAAGACCCTTGGGCTTTGCCATCAACTCCACTGGAAGCTGCTGCAGCTAATTACACAAAAGCTTGGGAAGTATCACACATGCAAGTTTATTTTATGAATAGTGTCATAGTTGTGATAGCATCTGTTCTAATCGTAGTTGCTGTCTCTGCCCCAGCTGCATATGTGTTATCTCGAATCCCTTTCTTAGGAAATGAACCGATCACTTATTATTTTATTGCTGGTATGGGACTTCCTTTTCAGCTGATTCTTGTACCATTATTTGTTCTTCTCAATAAAATGGGACTAATAAATAGTCTGCAAGGATTAATTCTCGCATATGTAGGGGTATCGATTCCATTTACTGTTTTATTGCTTACTGGATTTTTTAGAACATTACCAATGGATCTAGAAGATGCAGCTGCAATCGATGGATGTACAGATTTTGGAATCTTTTGGCGTGTTATGATGCCATTAGGTGCACCAGGGTTAATCACGGCAGCAATTTTCAATTTTATTAGTATTTGGAATGAATATCTGCTGGCTATGTTGTTAATCAATAAGGATACCTTGAGAACGCTACCGCTAGGTGTTATGAATATTCGATATTCAATGCAATACACTGCAGATTGGTCTGCACTGTTTGCAGCTGTAGTGATTGTTATTATTCCAAACTTTTTGCTTTATATCTTCCTCTCAGATCGTTTAATATCTGGGTTAACGCTTGGAGCAGGCAAGTAGAATATTTCATAAAAGAGGATTAATATGCTTGAAATTACAATAAATGGAAGTCCTTTTGAAAGAGGTATGAAACAAGGGTCAGCTTTTTCAAAGGAATTAAGTGAATTGGTTAAAGAATACCCCACCTGGTTAGGAGATGTCTCTTCTGATCAAGTGAATAAAGTTCGAAATAGGATGGTGGAGTACTTAGATAAAAATTTTCCAGAGATGATATCCGAATTAGAAGGAATATCAGAAGGTTCCGGAATCCCTTTCGATCTGATATGTAATATTAATTTCGTGTCAGCCATTGGTGCATTAAAGGGATGTACAAACGTAGTAATTCTAAGTAGTGAAGTTGGACCTCTATTAGCAAAAACAAGTGACATAGGAAATGATTACAAGTATTACTCAATACAAAAAATAATCCCCAAAGAAGGCCAGGAATATTTGGCTATCTCATGGGCTGGTTCATTGTGGGCGGAAGTAGGTGTCAATTCATCAGGCTTAGTTGCAGGTCAATCCTCTGGTCCCACACAGAAAGGACAGGATGGGTTTGGTATACCAACATTACAATATCCAAGATTTATCCTTGAAAAATGCACCACTGTTGATGATGCAATTGAATTTTGTAGAAACATCCCAATGGCTGGCAAAGGTTTGAGCATTGCTCTGGTCGATAAATTAGGCAATGGAGCAATTGTTGAAAAATCTGGAACAGCATTTGCTGTTCGCTATCCAACAAATGATTTGGAACAGAGTCGGATTGGAACTTCAATTAATAGCGTATATTGTACTAATATATTTTTAGAAAAAGAAATGCAGGGATTCGGAGAGTTGAGTTTATCAGGTGTTCCGAATTTAGAAGAGAATTCAAAATCAAGGTTATACGCTATTGATTCCTTTCTCACCAAAAAGCCTAAACCTACTATTAAAAATATTGAAAATTTTTTGATGACGCCATTGCAACTAGGCGGTTTATGTCAACTCAAATACGAACCATTAATTACACATTATGCCTATATCATTTCAGCTAATAAAAATAAAATGTCGATTTATGAAGGAATACCTCAGAAACAACTAATAAAAAAGACATACTTCATTTAGACATATCAATATTTTCTACTACTTTCTGAAAAACAAACCGAAAATTAACAACATAATAGTAAGTGAAAAGAGAAATCAAATGGCAAACCCCTTACTGAAATCAAGTCAAAATGCATTAAACAAAGGACTAAATTGGCTAAATAACAATCGGTCCAAAATTATACAAATAAATGAATTGAGCGCTCATTACAAAGCTCCCTACCTGTATGCGTCAGTAGGTGATCCGATTCAAGGGAGGTATTATGCTGATTTGATGAAATTCAGGTTTTTGCAAAATGACGGTGATTTTAGAACTTCTTCGGATAAAAAAGGATGGTCACATCTCCCAAGTAGTCCTGCCAATCGATATATATATTCTAATGGGTGGATAATATATGGTCTTCGACAATTATCTTATTTTGGATTGGCAGAGAAAGGATTAAATTTTATTAGAAAATTTCAATCTGTTGAACATGGTGGTTTTGCTTCCCATTATGATCCTCTCACAAACAAAATAAATCCAAATTTATTAGATAGTTCATCGACTTCTGCTGCCGGTCTAGCATTACTAGCTTGTGGGGATGTTGAATCTTCCCGTAAGGCAGGAGATTTTATTCTACGAATGTTAGAATCCCAGCCACATCCGGATCGTTTTTATTACTGTAGTTGGCATATTGATGATGGACTAAGAATGAATATTTGGGGAAGCGAGGATGTAACTGAAATAAATGGTCGAAAACAATTTTGCCTTAGTGCTGAAAGTGATCCACGTCATGAATTAACATGGTTGGTTGGAAAACCAATGAAGTTCCTTTCAAAACTATATGATCAGACGAATGAAGAAAAATATTTGCTTGGTGCTAGATCATTGTTAACTTTCTTCGAAAAATTAGACAAAGAAAGAATCCATAATTATGGGTCGTGCAAGGTTATGTGGGCATCAGCAGAGCTTTTTCGTCTTACCGGTGAAGATATTTACTTTAAAACCGCAGAAGAGATATTGAATTGGTTTTGTGAAACTCAATATGACTCCGGTTTATGGGTACATTCGCTCTTGTATCAAAATGAGAATGAACAACCTTTCGAAGCGTCGCTAGATATTGTTCAGGAACTCTGCGCGGAAATAAACGACACAATATTTAATTTATTTAGTTAATTGAATTTGATATTCAATTTTGAGAATTGTGAACTAAATAACTTTAGATAAAAAATCATGAAATATTCCTTGGAGGGAAAATGGACAGCATTTCTTTTTATTACAAAACTATTAGTGAAAAAATGTTACAAATAATTGATGAGGAGAGTGAAAATATTGAAAAAGCGTCAGAAATTATCAGTGAGAGTTTGAGAGATGAAGATAACCTTCTACACATCTTTGGAACTGGTGGTCATTCTACCATGTCAGCCACTGAGGTTTTCTATAGAGCAGGCGGATTAGCACAAATAAATCCAATATTTTTCTCGGGGGTTTGTCTTGAAAATGGGGGTAGGAAAGCAGTCATCGAAAGAGTCCCTGGAATTGCACCTATGATTATGGACGCATTTACTTTCAAGAAAGGTGAAGTATTGATTATTGTTTCACAGGTAGGAATCAATTCTTTGACAATCGATGCTGCCCAATACGGAAAAGAAAAAGGTCTTTATGTAATTGGAATAGAAAGTAAAGAATTATGTGCAAAGGTACCAGATGATTGTGTTTCCAGACATCCAAGTGGAAAAAATCTACACGATATTGTTGACCTAACACTTGATGCAAAAATTCCTTATGGTGATTCTGTAATAGAAATTAAAGAAGCAATGCAAAAATTTGGACCAGTTTCAAATATTTTAATTTTCTTTTTACTTAATTCACTCATTATAAAAACTATTGAGAAATTGATCAAAAAAGGAGCCAATCCTGCTATTTGGAAAAGTGGCAATATTCCTGGTGGCGATGAAGCTAATAAAATATTCCTTGATAAATATTCAAAATTAGTAAAAGCTTTATAAACCTTCATTGATTTACTAAAAAATTCATTTCTCGTTTGGTTATTTACTCTGAGGAGTAATTAACCAAACGGATGAAACGCTTAGTGGATATGTTTTGTTATAACAATTAATTAAACCGATAAGGAGTAAAAAATGAAAAACATTGAATGTTTAGCATTAGTAAATGGGAAAATAGTACAATCAGATCAAATAGTAGAAGGAAAAGTTCTTCTATTAGAAAACGGAAAAATAGTTGGTGTCACGTCACTGGGTAATGTCGGTTCAGACACAACAATTCTTGATGTTGAAAAAAGATTAATTTCTCCAGGTTTAATTGATATTCACACTCACGGAGCCTTAGGTTTTGACTTTACTGTTTCATCCAAAGAATCTTACGAAACAATTACTCAGCATCAAGCAAAGCAAGGAATTACAACGCTTTTAGCGACATTAACAACCGCACCTTTGAATGTTCTCAAAGAAGCTATAGATTTTACGGATTCGTGGATGACTAATTGTCACAATGGATCCAATATCGTAGGATTACATTTAGAAGGGCCGTATTTTAGTTTTGATCAGAGAGGAGCACAAGATCCAAAAAATATGCGCACTCCGGATGATGGAAGTGCTGACGTGCTTTTATCTAATCCAGACATAATAAAAATTGTTAGTTATGCACCGGAAATTCGAGGAGCCATAGAATTTACCAAAAGACTGGTAAATCTTGGAATTGTCGCAGCTGCTGGTCACAGTTCTGCTCAGGATCAGCATGTTCTGGAAGCTATGAAAGCTGGGCTGTCCCATACCATTCATATTTGGAGCGGTCAATCTTCAACTGTTAGGGAAGGACCTTGGCGTAAACCAGGATTATTAGAAGCAACTTTAACCTTTGATGAATTAACTGCGGAAATGATTTCCGATAATCGCCACTTACCTCCAACATTAATGAAATTGGCTTATAAATGTAAGGGACCAGATAAATTGTGTGTAATATCCGATTCAACCAATGGAGCTGGTATGCCTGAGGGAACTATCGTACATGCAACTGGTATGGACTTCGAGGTTTCAAATGGGGTTGGGATACTTTTGGATCACACCTCTTTTGCTGGTAGTACAACACTCATCAATAAAATGATTCCCATTTTGACCAATGAAGTAGGGATTCCACTTGTTGAAGCCATTAGGATGGCGTCATTAACTCCCGCGAAAGTAATTCATATTGATGATAAAAAAGGAAGCATTTCCCCAGGTAAAGATGCTGATATTGCTATTTTTAATGATGATTTTACCGCTTGGAAGGTTTTTATTGATGGAAGTTTATTAAATTAATAATCAGATAAAACTTTTGACATTAACACAGAAGGGAAAACTATGACTTTATTACGAACACAAAATGTAGAAAAAATGCCTGTTTTTGTATTTGAAACACCAAAATCTCTTGGTGAAGCAGTAGCGGATGAATTTGAAAGAATTGTAATTTCGGAAATAAATAGGAAAGGTGAAATTTCTGTAATCTTAGCAACTGGAAACTCCCAATTGTCTTTTATGGAAGCATTACGAACGAAAAATAATATTCCATGGGAAAAAGTATATTGTTTTCATATGGATGAATATTTGGGTATGTCAGAGGAACATCCAGCAAGTTTTCAACGGTACATCAAAGAAAAATTAGTAAATCATGTTCATCCCAAAGAATTTTATGGGATAAAAGGTGATACAGATAATGTCAATGAAGAATTGGAAAGGTATAGAAATTTGTTATTAAAACATAAACCTTCCATTTGTGTTTTGGGAATCGGGGAAAATGGACATTTAGCTTTTAATGATCCTCCCGCAGATTTTGATACAAAAGAATTAATTCATGTAGTAAATCTTGACAAAGCTTGTCGATTACAACAAGTCAATGAAGGGCATTTTCCAAATTTTGATGCAGTGCCAGCCAAAGCGATTACCTTAACAGTTCCTGCTTTATTAACAGCTAATCATGTATTTGCTGTTGTCCCAGAATTGAGAAAAGCTAACGCGGTATTTAATTCATTATATGGACCTGTAACACCTGATTGTCCTGCATCGATTCTAAAAACACAAAGTAGTACCCGCTTATATTTGGATAAAAATTCTGCATCAAAAATTTAAAGATTAATAAAATAACCCCGATGAACAATTATTTTTCCAATCAAACCAAGAAAAGAGAACAAAAAATAACTGTTGACTTAATATTAATATTTGTGTAGACTAGAATTAATTAGTGCACACGTGTGCAGAAAGAATCCAATGCCTGTAACAATCAAAGACATCGCAAAAATTACCGGTGTATCCCACTCCACTGTTTCCAGAGCCTTAGGTGGAAATTCTTTGATTTCTGAAGAAACTTCATCAAGAATTCGTAAAGTTGCCAGAGAATTGGGCTATCAACCCAGTGCTGCAGCCCGTAGCTTGAAAACGAAGCAGACGAAAGTCATTGGCGTGATTTTAAACAGCATTGATGATCCATTCTTTAGTGAAATCCTTTTTGGCATTGAAGATGCCGCCCAACAGGCAGGTTACAGTCTCTTTATCGCTGCGTCTCAATATGATTCTTTGCGCGAGCAAAAAATAGTTCAAACGATGATGGAACAGAGAACAGATGGTGTGATTATCTGTTCTTCATCTTTCAGTGCTGACAAAGGCCGGCAACTACTGGCAAACAAATTTCCAATAGTTGTGGTGAATTACAAGGCCAATGAGAATTTCAACTACTCCATTTACCATGATGATGTTGATGGTAGTCAGCAAGTAACTTCGCATTTGATCCAATTGGGTCATAAAAAAATCGCTTATTTCGGTAATTCCAAATCTGGTCGTACTTCACAGGATCGACTGATTGGATTTCGAACTGAAATGAAAAATGCAGGGTTAGATATACCTTCAGAGTACATTTTTGAAGTGGAAGGAAGTGAGCCGCAGTTGGGGAAAATTGGTCTCGATTATTTTCAGAAGCTACCAAACCCCCCAACCGCCATCATGTGCTTCAACGATATGTTGGCTATCGGTTTATTGCGAGCATGCAAAATATCTGGAATTAAAGTGCCAGAAGACATATCGATCACAGGCTTCGACAATATTACTTTTTCAGCCTTCACCAATCCCCCACTGACAACTTTGGATCAACCCAAATACTCCATTGGGAATGAGGCTGCACAATTATTACTAGATCTTTTGAAAAATATGGAGAATTCCAATAACACCCATAAAGAAAAGATATTAAAAGGAAGATTGCTTGTTAGAGAATCAACAACTGCCCCAAAAACAAAAAATTAAAAGGAATGCAAATGTTCTTAAAAGCCTTAAAAGAAACAAATATTGAAGCTGAAATTATCAAACAATCTGCCATTTACGTGGAGCAAATGTCATTTGTCCTGGCAAATACGCCAAATGGAATTAAATTGTTGGTGCTGGGGATTCACGATGATAATCGAATGAAAAGTTTTGAAGGTAACCAGATACAAAATGGCGAGAATTCAATAAAAATCTGTGCTTTGAATTCATCAAATGCAGCCGCATTAAGGTCACAAATCCCCTGGTTAACGCCTATACCTTTAGGATTAAAAACATCCGCTGGCATGGGAGATCGATTAGGCTTGGCAACACCTGGTCATATCCGTGCGATTCGAAAAATGGAAGGAAAAATTGCACCCATTTTCGCTCAACAATCCATTCGTGAGAATACCCGTACTGGTCGAACACCACAGGAAGTGATTGATGATGTTACCTGGGGCATCTTCCAGGAAAGTTGGCGCGAAGGATATGGTGCCGATGCCGATCATTTGAAGACAACTGATGACATCGATGTTTGTCTGCAAGCTGGATATACCTTCTACACAATTGACCCTGGATCTTATGTGGATAATCGTGCAGAATCCAGTGATCTGTCTCAATTAAAAGAATTAGCAAAAGAATTACCGTTTGAATTGGGTGTTTATCAATCCGGTTTATTAAATCAAACCATTTCGGTTGAACATCTTCAAATTTCATTTGATGAATTAACTTTGCTGAAAGCCATGGTCAAGTACGGAAAAGCGATCTGGCATGTTCACAACATGTATGAACATTTGAAAAATAAAGCCGGATCAAAACCATTTGAGTTGGAAGTGTCTGTTGATGAAACCGACAATCCCACCTCACACGCTGAACACATTTACATCGTGAGTGAACTCAAAAGATTAAATGTAAAATGGGTCAGCCTTGCCCCTCGTTTTGTAGGTGATTTTGAAAAAGGGGTAGATTATATTGGGGATTTAAATAAATTCGATGAAGACATCAAAGGTCATGCGGCAATTGCGCGCGTATTCGGTCCTTATAAAATAAGCTTACACTCTGGTTCTGACAAATTCAGTATTTATAAAATTGCTGCCAAAGCGACTAAAGGATTGGTGCACCTTAAAACAGCTGGCACCAGTTATCTGGAAGCGTTACGAACCATTGCAGATCTCGATCCTGTATTTTTCCAGAAAATCTATGAATATTGTCTTGATCACTATGAAAGCGACAAAGCCAGTTACCACGTATCTGCACAGCTCTCCCGAACGCCAAAATCAACAGAAGTTGAAAATTGGACTGCCTTATTGGATCAATTCGATGCCCGTGAAATTTTACATGTAACATTTGGTTCAGTATTAAACGAAAAAGCTTTAGATGGAAATTTTGTTTACTTTGATCGAATAATGGATTTATTGAAAAATAATCCCGAATTATATGCACTGAATCTTGAGAAACATTTTCTCCGTCATCTGATTCCTTTTGTAGAAAAGTAGATAAAACAAGAGAAGGAAAGTTATGAAAAATAATCTCAACTATCAAACAGAATTAGTAAACCAAACCGTTGTGGTGACGGGTGGTGCTGGTGTGTTATGCGCAGCCATGTGTAAAGCATTGGCAGCTGCTGGTGCTTCTGTCGCAATTCTAGACTTAAATGAAGAAGCCGCAAAAAAATTAGCAGAAGAAATTAAATTGGAAGGTGGAAAAGCTGAAGGCTTTGCTTGTAATGTTCTCGATAAAGAAAATATTGAAACGGTTGCAGGTAAAGTGATTTCAAAATTTGGCCATATCGATATTTTGATCAATGGCGCTGGTGGAAACAAACCACAAGCCACAACCAGTCAGGACTTAAAATTCTTTGATCTCCCTGCAGATGCCTTCCGATGGGTTTTCGATCTAAATTTACTGGGCACCATCTTACCGACCCAGGTGTTTGCCAAAATCATGGCAGCGCAGAAAAGTGGGGTCATATTGAACATCTCATCGATGAATGCCTTCAAACCACTCACCCGCATTCCAGCCTATTCTGCCGCCAAAGCCGGTGTTAGCAATTTTACCCAATGGTTAGCCGTGCACCTGGCACAGGAGTACTCAGCAAATATTAGGGTCAATGCAATCGCACCTGGTTTCTTCCTCACAGAACAGAACCGATTTTTATTGACAGATAAAGAATCAGGTGATCTTACGGATCGTGGTCAAACCATCATCAATCATACGCCAATGGGACGTTTTGGTGATCCGACAGATTTGCTCGGAGCAATGATGTGGCTTGTTTCTCCGGCTTCTGCATTCGTAACCGGGATTGTTGTTCCTATTGATGGCGGCTTTTCAGCATTTAGTGGAGTTTAATTATGGTTATTGGAAAAGGTTATCCTGAACATTCACTAAGCGAACCCGAGATCCGCACCATTATTTCAGAAGCGTTAGAAAATTCGGATTTGGATGGTAAACGAGTTCTAATCCTTATTCCGGATGGAACCCGCACCATGCCAATGCCTTTAATGTTTGACCTATTTGACAAACATCTCGGAAACCGCACCGTTAAATTAGATTATTTGGTTGCACTGGGTACACACCAACCCATGGATGACGCGCATTTAAGTAAATTAGTTGGCAGACCTGTTCACAACGGCAAAGCTGGTTCCAGCTCAATTTTTAATCATCATTGGGAAAATCCCTCTACCTTCATGGAAATTGGTGTCATTCCTTCTGCTGAAATAAAAGAACTAAGCAATGGCATATTGGAGATGGATGTTCCCGTCAGGCTCAATAAATTAATCTACCTATATGACCATTTGATAATTTGTGGGCCTGTATTTCCTCATGAAGTGGTTGGTTTCTCCGGCGGTAATAAATATTTCTTTCCTGGTATTGCCGGTGCAGAAATAATCAACTTCACTCATTGGCTTGGTGCATTGATCACCAATTACGAAATTATTGGTGCGGGTTACACGCCGGTTCGTGCGGTTATTGATCGGGCTGCCTCATTTATCGACCGACCTGTAACTAGTTTTTGTCTGGTGGTGACGGAGAACAATACCAATGGGTTATTTTACGGGCCAGCTCAGGATGCCTGGCAGGCAGCCGCGAATTTATCATCCCAGGTTCACATCAAATATGTAGATGAACCTTATAAAAAAGTAATCTCTGTCATGCCTTCCTTGTATGATGACATGTGGACTGCCGCAAAAGGTATGTATAAGATGGAACCAGTCATGGCGGATGGAGGAGAAGTTATTATTTATGCTCCACACATTGACGAAGTTAGCTATACCCATGGGAAAATTCTGGATGAAATTGGTTACCATTGTCGTGATTTTTTTGTGAAGCAATGGGATCAATACAAGGATTACCCTTGGGGTGTTTTAGCACATTCCACCCATTTGCATGGCCTGGGAAGTTATGATGCTGAAACAAAAATTGAAAAAGCACGAGTCAATGTTACTTTAGCTACAAAAATTTCTGAAGAACGATGTCGGAAGATAAATTTAGGTTATTTAGATCCTTCGACGATTAATTTAGAAGATTGGACGAATCGTGAGAACGAAGGAATATTGGTCATACCCCGTGCAGGTGAAATGCTTTACCGCCTCAGAAATGCTACAATCAAACCACAAATGTTGAAAAGGTGAGACATGAAATATAAAATTGGAATTGTTGGTTTAGGTGTGATGGGACAAAATTTAGCACTCAATATGGAGCGTAATGGCTTCCCGGTAGCTGGTTTCGACTTGGACAAGGAGAAGACTGATGCATTTCTCGCGAATGAAGGAAAAGGTAAAGAAATTACGGTTGTGGATAGTATTCCAGCCATGATTGAGGTTCTCGAAAAACCAAGACGAATATTGATGATGGTACCTGCCGGGAAACCCGTGGATGCAGCCATTGAACAGATCAAACCCTACCTGGAAAAAGGTGACATTTTAATCGATGGAGGTAACTCCTTCTTTTTAGACACAGAACGCCGGGCAAAAGAATTAGAGGCCGATGGTCTTAATTTTGTTGGTGCGGGAGTATCCGGGGGAGAAGAAGGTGCTAAATGGGGACCTGCCATTATGCCCGGTGGGCAACGTGAAGCTTGGGATGCTCTATCTCCAATCTTCTATGCCATTGCTGCCAAAGCCGAAGACGGCCAACCTTGTGTAGAGTATATGGGACCTAGAGGTGCCGGACATTATGTGAAAATGGTTCACAATGGTATTGAATATGGTGATATGCAATTAATCGCCGAAATTTACGACATCTTGCATCGCGGATTGGGTTTAACCAATCAGGAATTGCATGAAATCTTCTATCGCTGGAACCAGGGTGTGCTTAAATCCTACTTGATTGAAATCACAGCTGATATTTTTAAGACACTAGATCCGGAATCCGGCAAACATGTGATCGACTTGATCCTGGATGAAGCTAAACAAAAAGGCACTGGAAAATGGACAAGCCAAAATGCCCTGGATTTAGGTGCACCTATCCCTACCATTCATGCTGCTTTGGTTGGCCGAACGATCTCGGCATTGAAACCAGAACGCGTATTTGCATCAAAAATCTTAAAAGGACCAATGCCAACATTTACCGGTAATCGAGAGCAATTTATCAAAGCGGCAGAGAATGCATTATTCGCAAGTAAAATCACCTCTTATGCACAAGGAATGGGATTGCTAAAGCTTGCCTCTAAAGAATACGAATATCAGCTTAAGCTAGATGAAATTGCGAAAATTTGGCGAGCGGGTTGTATTATCCGCGCAAGTTTACTATCAGAGATCATGGCTGCTTACCAAAGAGAGCCTGATCTGGAAAATCTGATGTTAGATGTTTATTTCCGTCAGGCAATTCAAACAAGGCAGGAAGACCTGCGTCTTGTAGTCAAAACCTCGATCGATATGGGTATTCCAACACCTGCATTGAGTGGATCTCTGGCATATTATGATGCTTATCGAACTGAAAGATTACCCGCTAATCTCACACAAGCACAACGAGATTATTTTGGTGCACATACCTATCGTCGATTAGACCGTGAAGGCGTCTTTCATACCCAATGGAAAAAAGGAGAAGATTAGAAATGCAATATGGTTTAGATATTCGTAAAGAGGCCGAACTGGATTTCCTCTCATTAGGAGCCCTTGTTCACCGGCTTGACCCTGGCATTATCCCTTTTCGTAAAGCAACCCAATGTCAGATCCATGTAAGTGGGGGTGAATTTAATTGTGCTGCCAATTTGGCTGATTGCTTTCATCTGAACACCGGAATTGCAACAGCTATGGTTAACTACCCAATCGGTGATTTAATCGCTGAACGTGTAAAAGCTATGGGAGTAAAACCATTTTATAAATTCTTTGATCATAATGGTGTTAATGGCCCTAACATGGCAACTGTTTATAGCGATCGCGGGTATGGGGTGCGAGCCCCAGTCGTCTTCTACAACCGTTGTAACGAAGCTGCTGCTCAACTCAAAGCTGGCGATTTTGATTGGAATAAAATTTTTTCTGGTGGAGTCCGCTGGTTCCACAGTGGCGGTATTTTTGCGGCGTTATCCGAAACAACTGGAGAAGTCATCATTGATGCGATGAAAGCCGCCAAACAAGCTGGTGCCATCGTTTCTTTTGATTTGAATTATCGTGCAAAATTATGGAATATCTGGGGTGGTAAAGAAAAAGCACAATCCGTAATTCGAAAAATCATGCAATATGTAGATGTTTTGGTTGGTAATGAGGAAGATTTACAATTGGGGTTAGGGATTAAGGGACCGCAAGTTGCAGCTGTTTCAAAGTTAGACCCAAGCGTTTTCTTTGGCATGATTGAGGAAACCGTAAATTTAATTCCTCAGATAAAAATTATCGCCACTACTTTAAGAGAAGTACACACTACCAATCACCACAGTTGGAGCGCGGTCGCCTGGATCAATGGAAATACCTATCAGGCGCCAACCTGTGAATTGAATGTATACGACCGCGTCGGCGGTGGTGATGGTTTTGCTTCTGGATTTTTCTATGGTTTGTTGTCAGGTGTAGAAGAACCGGAAGCTGTCAATTTAGGATGGGCACATGGCGCATTACTAACCACCTTTCCTGGCGACACGACCATGGCAACCATCGATCAGGTAAAAGCTTTTGCAAAAGGAGGATCAGCGAGAATTCAGAGATAACCAAATTCACCCAGTAAATTGTCTTTATTATTTTTTTAATATTTGTGCACACGTGTGCAAAAAGGAGTGTAGAAATGGAAAAAATGAAAGCTTTAGTCATGAAAGATGTTGGCAAGCTCGTATTAGAGGATCGTCCCATTCCCCAGGTAAAAGAACCTGATGATGTTCTACTGAAAATAAAAGCTGTAGGCATTTGCGGAAGTGATGTAAAAATTGTTGAAGGAAAACACCACTTCAAACCAGACACCGTGCTTGGACACGAATTTTGTGGCGAGGTTGTCGAGGTTGGTTCGCATGTCCATCACCTAAAAATTGGTGATCGTGTTTCAGTTGATAACAATATTCGCTGTGGTTTTTGTGATTTCTGTCGCATGGGGCTCACCAGCCAATGTGTCGATATCAAAACCAGCGCATTAGGCGTGATGCGTGATGGAGGGTACGCAGAATACTGTCTCGTCCCCGAAAAACAATGTTATGTGGTTCCGGACTTGATCGATGATGTGTTAGCCACTCAAGTAGAAACCTTAGCCACCGTGGTAAACGGTATGAATCATCTTCAAATGTTACCCTATGATTACGCCCTGGTTATAGGATTTGGCCCAATCGGCTATCTTTTTGCTCAGTTTTGCAAAAACATTGCTGTTAAAACAGCAGTAACCGAAATTGATCCTTATCGTATTGAAGTCGCAAAAAAATGTGGATTGACCGTATGGAACCCCAATGAAGTGGATATTCCTACAATGATTTCTGAATTTACCTATGGTAGAAAAGCTGATATTGTCATCGAAGCCACGGGAAATGGATTCGAACAAGCTTTGAAATGTGTCACCCCAGGTGGAAAAATCTTGCCATTCGGTATGGATTCCAGCATTACTGCAACCGTTACTCCTAATGAAATCACCCGTTGGGCAACCAAGATCATTGGCTTATATTTAGGCCAAAATACTATGGTACCTTCGATTCGTATCTTCCGGGAGAACCGGTTAGATATGAGCAACTTCTTCACGAAAGTGATTGATCTTGAAGATGGTATCAAAGCTTTTGAGGATCTCGGTCTTGATTTGAAGACTTTGCAGAAAATTCCTAAGAAAGCAATGAAGATTGTGATGAAACCTTAATTCTCCTTATTTTTCAAAAGGGAGATGATGATTGTGATGCAGTTTCTTGTGAATTAACCATTACAATAGGAAAGACAACATCAAAAAAATTCACCACCAAATCCTTCATCATCTCCCCAAAAAAGGAAATCATTTAATGAAAAGAAAAGTAAACTTAGCAGTTATTGGTACAGGGCGCATGGGCAGTGTTCATGTGGCAAACCTGGCAAAAAAAATCCCAGAAGCCAATTTAATGGCTATTTGTGATATTCGTTTAGATGTAGCACAGAAGGTAGCTGATGAATTTGGGATAGATCTAGTGGTTCAGGATTATCATGAACTATTGCAGAATCCCAATATCGAGGCGGTTTTAATTGCCACCAGCACGAACACCCATGCTGATATCATCATTGATTGTGCAAAGGCTGGAAAGCACATATTTTGTGAAAAACCGCTGGCTTTAGAATTGGATAGCATTGATAAAGCATTAACAGCTGTTGAACTTGCCAATGTGAAATTGCAGGTTGGTTTTAATCGTCGCTTTGATGTAAGTTTTCGTAAAGTCCGTGAAATTGTTCAATCTGGCCAAATCGGAAAACCATGCATCTTGAGGATTACCAATCGTGACCCCGAGTTACCTAACAAGGAGTTTCTTAAGGTTTCTGGTGGAATGTTTTTAGATATGACGATTCATGATTTTGATATGGTTCGTTTTCAAATTGGCGAAGTGGATGAAGTTTATGCCATCGGAAATGTGATGATTGATGAAGAATTGAAATCCTTTGGAGATATCGATACCGATATAGTGACGCTGAAATTTGAAAATGGAGCGATTGGAGCAATTGATAACAGTCGTCAGGCAGTCTACGGTTATGACCAAAGATTGGAAGTTTTTTGTTTAAATGGAATGGCAAAAGCTGATAATGAAATGGAAAACACGGTAACCAAAGCCAACAATGTTGGCTTTACTGCTAGTCGATTACCTTACTTTTTTATGGAAAGGTATGCTCCCTGTTACGTGGAGGAAGTTCGTCAATTTGTTGAATGTGTTCGCGATGACCTACCAACACCAACAACTGGAGAAGACGGTCGTAAAGCAGTCGTGTTAGGATATGCAGCCTGGAAATCGTTTCATGAGAACCGCCCGGTAAAGGTCAGTGAAATCGGATAATCAAGATATAGAGTTTCATCTTTGATTGGAAATCATTATGCCATTTGACAAAAACATCAAGATCCCAAATGAAGAAGAATATCTGAACTGTATCCGTTGCGGGTTATGCCTGGCAGTTTGCCCTACATACCGCGAGTACAAAAATGAAACGGATTCCCCACGTGGAAGGGTTGCTTTGGCAAGAAAAAGTCTGGAGGATGAATTAATTTTGTCTCCGAATCTGGTTGAACAAATGTATTCTTGCCTTGCCTGTCTGGCTTGCAATGACATTTGCCCGGTAGGAATAAAACCCGCTGATATCGCCATGGAAATGCGCTATGTTGCAGAGCAAGTAAAGCCCTATGGTTGGAAGGATACACTATTTGGAAAAGTCATTGCAAAACCGCAAAACATGGAATTAGCTACTTTACCATTACGAGTGTATGAGAATTTAGGTTTGCGTTGGTTAGTTCATAAGTTAAGAATTAACAAGCTATTTCCCAGCCAACTACGTGATTTGGAAAATATGTTGCCAAAACAACCCAAACAACCTTTGCGAAAAGAATTGCCACTCATTTCGAAAGCAACTACCGAAAGAAAATATCGTGTAGGGTTTTTCCTTGGTTGTGCGCAAAGCTTAATGTTTTCAGAAGAAAGTGCTGCAACAGTGCGAGTTCTAAACCGCAACGGATGTACAGTTATTACCCCAAGAGAGACTGTTTGTTGTGGAATGCCTGCAGCTGGTTATGGTCGCCAGGATTTGGTGATGGAACATGCCAAATTCAATATCGAAATTTTTGAAAAAGAAGATTTAGATGTCATTGTCACTGATTGTGCAACTTGTGGATCGAAACTACATGAATATGGAGATATCCTGGCAGATGATCCACTTTGGGCTGAACGAGCAAGAAATTTCAGCGGCAAGATTCGTGACATAAGTGAATTTCTCATGTCCATTCCTTTAGAAAAACCAACCGGAAAATTCGATGCACGTATCACTTATCATGACCCTTGTCATTTACGACGTGCTCAAAAAGTATGGAAAGAACCCAGAGCAATATTACAGATGATTGATGGTGTTGATTATGTGGAATTGCCTGAAGCCGATTGGTGTTGTGGCTCTGCCGGCAGCCAATTGATCACCCATTATGACACCTCCACCCATGTTTTGGATCGAAAAATGGAAAACCTAAAAACCACTCAAGCCGATATCATCGCCTCCGGATGCCCAGGTTGTCAGATGCAATTAATGACCGGTATCCAACGCGAAGGGCTCAAAGTCAAGGTAATGCATCCAATTCAATTGTTGGACTTGGCATATCGTGCACAGGAGAAGCCCGAATGATTGATCAAAAAGTAATCTCTCAATTAGAAAAAATTATCGGGAAAAGAGGCGTTTTAACAACGCCTGAAGATCTTGCTGTCTACAGTTATGATGGTACCTTTGAGGAATGCAATCCGGATGTAGTCGTGTTACCAGAAAGCACCAACCAGGTTAGTGAAATTATTAAACTAGCCGGAAGAGAAAGCATACCGATCGTTACACGCGGAATGGCATCTGGTTTAGCGGCAGCTTCGGTCCCATTCAATGGCGGTATTGTATTGGTCATGACTCGCATGGATAAAGTTATTGAATTAGATCTTGAAAATGCAACCATTCATGTGGAAGCAGGAATTGTGACTGCAGATTTACAATCGCATGTTGAAAAGCATGGTCTATTCTACCCACCAGACCCATCCAGTATTCGTCATTCGACTATTGGTGGCAATATTGCCTGTAATGCGGGTGGCCCACGTTGTCTGAAATACGGTGTGACAGGTGATTATGTGCTTGGATTAACGGTAGTTTTAGCAGATGGACAAATCCTAAAAACGGGTGGGAAAGTTATCAAAGATGTGGTCGGCTACGACCTGAAATCCCTGTTTACTGGCTCTGAAGGCACATTGGGGATCATTACAGAAGCATTATTGAGGCTAACAGCAAAACCAAAATTCGCCCGCACCGCCCTTGTTGAGTTTGGCAGTATTGAAGATGCCAGTAAGACTGTTAATGAAATCCTATTGGCCGGAATTGTCCCTGCAACATTGGAGTTAATGGATCAAACGGCCATAAACTGTATTGAACAAGCCATGCATTTAGGATTACCAACAGACGTTGCTGCATTTCTACTGATTGAATCAGATGGAGTTGATTTAGCGAATACGATACAGGAAATTGAGGAAATTGCAAAAATTTGCGAGAAAACTGGTGCAACAAAAGTGACAGTGGCAAAAGATGAGACTGAGCGTGCCAATCTTTGGAAAGCTCGCCGATCGATTTCTCCTTCTTTGGCACGACTTGCACCAAACAAATTAGGGGAAGACATCACAGTTCCACGTAGTGCAATCCCTGAGGCTGTTAAACGACTGAAAGCAATCAGTGAAAAATTTGGTTTACCAATCGTTATCTTTGGCCATGCAGGTGATGGAAATTTACACCCAAACATTCTGTTTGATAAACGTGACCCCGAACAAATGAAAAAAGTTGAACAGATGGTAGCCGAAGAGTTTTCCGTTGCTTTGGAATTAGGTGGAACCCTGTCCGGTGAACATGGTGTTGGAACGTTAAAGCGCCCTTACATACAGAAAGCACTTGGAAATGTTTCCGTTGAAATCCAGAAAAAGATAAAACAAGTTTTAGACCCGCAAAATATTTTAAACCCTGGCAAAGTTTTACCAGACTAGATTTTAAAAATAAAAGGAGTAATAAAATGAGTGATAAAAAAGTACCAGAAGGTTATTTAGCTACAGATTTACCAGATTTATTTTTTGAAGATAATGCTGTAGGAAGATTGAAAAAAGAAGTTTGGGAAGCATCAGATCAAGAAATCGACGCGATTTTGGAAGATTATGGTATTCCCTCACCTGTTGAGTGGGGTAAACCTGGTTCCTATATCCAGACTACTACTCGCTGGCAGGTGGAGGAAAACCGCAAGAAGAATGATATAGTTTACATTCCTGTTGGTTGTACCGAATTACACGGTCAACATTTACCTAGCGCGGCAGATACACTCTATGTCAGTGCAATTGTGGAAGGTGTTCGTCGTTTCACTGCCAAACGTGGTGCTCCAGTCAACTTGGCACTTCCGCCTTTGAATTATGGTGCTCATCCCTACCATCATGTTGGTATGCCGGGCACTGTTATCGTTCGCGAGCATGTTGTGCGTGAGATGATGATCGATGTAATGCTTGGGTTGTGGAATGACGGTTTCCGCAAGCAATTAATTGTTAATAATCATGGTCACTTATGGGTTCTGGAATCAGCTATTCAGGAATTCCAGAAAAGATACCAACTGCCAGGAATTTTCCGTGTGATAGATTGGCATCGCGGTGTACGTGAATTTTTCCGACCGATTGAACGTGGTGGCAAGATGAGTACTAACTTCGTTCATGCCGACGAATCCGAAACATCCCTAAGCCTCTTATTACATCCAGAAATGGTTGATATGAATTATGCAGTCGACACAGAAGGAAAAGCCTACTTGCCAGAAGGTCACTTTGATAAATCGGTAGATCCATATGGTCGCCCAAGCCGCTGGTCAGAAGGAGAAGGTCATTTTGCCATTGAAATCGCAGCCACCCCAGAAGGCGTTGTTGGAAAAGCAAAATCCGGCACCGCAGAAAAAGGAAAACGACCAATGGCTGCCATCCTTAAATACCTCACACTTTGGCACGATGATGTACTCGAGGCTTTCCCAGCCGGGACAGTTCCACCTGTTGAAGAAGTTACCCTACGCACAGAAAAAGAAATGGAACCCTATTTGCGAGAACCTCTGAGCAAAGGTTGGAAGCCAGTTTATAGTATCCCCAGAATCGGTCAGGGAACCGAAGTTTAATTTCACTGTTATTAACAACAAAGGAGAAAGAAATGAACGGAAAAATGAAAGGTGTGACCCTGGTCGCAGATTGGGATCCAAAACCAGGATTTAAATTAGGCGTAAAAGATATTGAAGGTCGTCAGACTTATTTAGGAAGTCAGGTTTGGCGTAACCCACGTTTTGAAATCAGAGAATACGACATACCTACCCCAGGTGATGATGAAGTATTAATCGAAGTTAAAGCTTGCGGTATTTGTGGTTCTGATGTCCACATGTCCCAGGCGACCGAGGATGGCTATATTTTCTATCCCGGGTTAACTGGCTTCCCCAGCATTTTAGGGCATGAATTGTCAGGTGTTGTCGTAAAAGCCGGCAAAAAAGCCTTTGACAAGTACACCAATAAACCATTCAAAGGCGGTGAACCAGTCACTACAGAAGAAATGTTGTGGTGTGGAATGTGTAAACCATGCGCTGATGGTTATCCAAATCATTGTGAGCGTCTTGACGAAATTGGTTTTAATGTCAATGGGGCTTTTGCTAAATATCTGGTTGTGCCATCCAGAACAATATGGAGTCTTGAACCTTTAAAAGCTAGATACAGTGGACAGGATCTCTTCGTTGCTGGTAGTCTGGTCGAGCCAACCAGTGTTGCATATAATGCTGTGATCGAACGAGGTGGTGGAATTCGCCCTGGTGATCGAGTGGTGATTCTTGGTGCTGGTCCTGTTGGAATTGCAGCCTGTGCTATCCTGAAACAAGCGGGTGCTTCCCAGGTGATTATTTCAGAAACAGAAGATGTTCGTGCAAACATGGCATTAAAACTTGGCGCAGATTACCATATCAACCCATTAAAAGAAGATTTTTCAGATCGCGTACTTGAGATAACCAATGGTATGGGAGCCGACTTATATATGGAAGCTACTGGTCTTCCAGAAGTTGTTTTCCCAGGCATTGAAAAAGCAGTTTGGGAAGGTCGCACCTTAAATGCTAAGATTGTTGTGACTGCCAGGGCTGAAGCTAAAATGCCGGTTGCTGGTGAGGTGTTGCAAGTACGTAGAGCACAAATCATTGGTGCCCAGGGACATTCTGGTCATGGCACTTTTCCACGTGTTATTCAATGCATGGCCTCTGGAATGGATATGACACCGATGAGTACAAAGAAAATCACATTGGAAGAATTGCCGGAAAACATTATAAAACTGCAGACCGATCGTTCTGAAGTAAAAATCACTTATTTGGCATAATTTTCCCCCCTAAAACGCCGGGTATCAAGCACTTTGACAGTGCTTGATACCCGACAGGAAAAAAATATGAAATTATCAATTGTATATTCCACACAACAAACCAAATTCCAGGCAGCCACCTTCTCCGGAGAACTGAAAGAGAATTTAGCCAAAATTGCTCATCTTGGGTACGATGGTGTTGAGTTAGCCATTCGTGACCCAAAATACCTAAATTTGGATGAATTGGCTGAAATCACCGAGAGATTAAATTTAGAAATTCCAGCCTTAGGGACTGGTCAAGCTTGGGGCGAGGAAGGTTTATCTTTCACCGACCCTGACCCTCAAATCCGGAAAAATGCTATTGAACGGATAAAAAGTCATATTCCGATTGCTGAAAGATTCAATTCAGTCATCATTATTGGTTTAATCAGAGGTATCCTCAAACCTGGTGTCAGCCAGGACCAAGCAATGGATTGGTTGGTTGATGCATTGCAGCAATGCTGTTTAGCAGCACAAAAAAGTGAAGTGCTTTTTGCTCTTGAACCAATCAATCGTTATGAGACTTCATTAATCAACAATGTTGAACAAGGCATGCAATTGATTGCTGATGTTGGCATGAACAATTTTGGTTTATTGTTAGACACATTCCATATGAATATTGAAGAACCAAATATTGAAAAAAGCATAGAAATTTGTGGGGAACGTGTTTATCACTTTCACGTAGCAGATTCCAATCGCTGGTATCCTGGAGGTGGCCATTTAGATTTTAAATCTATTCTTAAGACTCTTTTCTCAACTGGATACAAAGGTTTCATCTCTGGAGAATTTCTTCCCCATCCTGATGTAGATACGGCTGCAATAAAAAATATTGATTTTCTCACAAGTTTTATTTCATGAAGGTCTTTATATCTTTTTTAAATTGAATACCTGGCTGAGCCAGGTTTTTTAAATTCTTCCTTAGTGGATAAAACAATAAATCTGGTTATTTTTACACAATTTGTGTGCAAAACTTGATTCAAATGATTCTACAAAGAATAAAGATATTCTCCAAAAAAGGATTGTTTGTCTTTTTTTGATATCGAGGTGTTTCCATTTTTTCTTCCTTACTCTTTGATAGGTATCTTTATTGAATCAAAATTTGCGCATTTTGTCAATTAATCTCCATTTTTAATTTTGTTTTTCAACACCCTCTAGTAAATTAATTTGACATTAATAGTCCAAATTGCTAAAATTTTTTATCAACTATGGTTCAACAGTTTCATCATGGTTACCATCCATTAGTTAAGTATTAAATTCAATTTAAGGAGAATGGTATGAGCAGCGTTCGTGTTCTTGTAGGTACCCGAAAAGGGGCATTTATCTTCACTTCGGATTCAAACCGCAAAAATTGGGATATCCAAGGTCCGCTGATGGCTGGTTTAGAGATTTACCATATCAAAGGATCCTCAGTAAATACACAACGTATTTATGCTTCTCAAGCCAGTGATTGGTTTGGGCAGGTGAACCATCGTTCTGACGATGGTGGCAAAACCTGGGAAACAATTGGCAATCAATTTGATTATTTAGGCAAGGTAGAAACGCACCAGGATTTTAATGGAAATCAGATACCCTGGAAATTCAGACGAATTTGGGTTTTTGAACCCTCTCCAATTGATCCTGATACTGTTTATGCTGGGGCTGAAGATGCAGCCTTATTCAAATCAACCGATGCAGGTCTTACATGGGAGGAATTACCTGGCCTCCGTGATATTCATCCTACACTTTGGATGCCAGGTGCTGGCGGAATGGGGTTGCATACAATCCTTATTAACCCTAAGAATCCCGATCAGATTTGCGTTGCGATTTCAGCTGCAGGTGCATTTCGGACCAGAGATGGAGGAAGATCATGGGAAGGTATTAATCATGGTTTGAAATCTGAATATGAATTACCCAATGCAGATGCAGAAATTGGCCATTGTGTCCACAATATAACAATGCATCCTTCTAATCCAAATACCCTTTTTATGCAAAAACATTGGGACGTGATGCGTTCTGATGATGGGGGAGATAATTGGTATGAAGTCAGTGATAATTTACCATCAGATTTTGGCTTTCCAATTGCGGTTCATGCACATGATCCTCAAACAATTTATGTAATACCAATAAAGAGTGATTTAGAACATTATCCACCTGAAGGAAAATTGCGCGTATATAGAAGTCGTTCGGGCGGAAGCCAATGGGAAGCACTTACCAATGGATTACCTCAAAAAGATTGTTATGTAAACGTATTAAGAAGTGCAATGGCAGTTGATACTCTTGACTCATGTGGCGTGTATTTTGGAACGACTGGAGGTCAATTGTATGTATCTCCTGATTCTGGTGATACATGGAATGCAATTGTACAAAATCTACCGCAGGTTTTATCGGTTGAGGTGCAGACATTACAATGATTCGGGTAATACTACCAACGTACTTACAAAGACTTGCTCAAACAGATAAAGAGATTCATCTCCATTTAGAAGGTGATGGTAGCATTGGTGAAGTAATAAATTTAATTGAAACAAAATACCCGATGCTAAAAGGAATGATTCGAGACCATTATTCAGGGGAACGAAGAGAATACCTCAGGTTTTTTGCCAGTGGTCAGGACTATTCACATCATTCGCTGGAAGCACCTTTACCGTTGGAAGTCCTTGAAGGTCGAGAACCTTTGAGAATTATTGGTGCAATGTCAGGCGGATAAAAAATGACTAAAAAGAAAAAAATCCCTTTCCTACAAAGAGAGGGATTTTTTGACATGTTATAATTAACCTATGCAAATTCTGCAGATCAATCATTTTGTGATGGTGGGGTTACGGGGAAGTTGATCATTCATTGACAGATTGCATTAATAAAATCTAGATGGGAATTATTCTCCTTCAAAAGGAGTTTTATGATTTTATGTAAATTATGTGTAGAATTATTTTAAGAATGATCTCCATTTAGGAATTCTACGATTGATCAATCATAGATTTCGCCAGGAGTAAAAAATGGAATCCAACAAATCTATAAAAATTGACCAGTTTTCAGAGATAATCATTGTTTCCAATCGAGGTCCGGTGACATTTACAAAGAATGTTAATGGTGAAGTGACCTACAAGAGAGGTAGTGGAGGTTTGGTTACCGCATTAACAGGTTTAGCGCATCACACCAAACTTACTTGGGTCGCTTGTGCAATGAGCGAGGAGGATGCAGATTGGAAACAAGGGGAAATTTGTTCAGAAATCGATGATTGTAATCTGAATGTGAATTTCATTGATCCAGCTCCAGAAGCTTACGAAGGATATTACAACCAAATTTCAAATCCGCTACTCTGGTTTTTACAACACTCAATGTGGGATGTGCCCAGATCTCCTGTAATCGACCATCAAACATGGCTTGCATGGGATACAGGTTACCAGGTTGTGAACCGTCAATTTGCCAGAGAAATTTCTGAACTTGTTAAGAAGATGGACAAGCCAGTGCTGATCATGTTGCAGGATTATCATCTTTATTTAGCAGCAAGATATTTAAAGAAATATCTGAGGGGACAAGATGTTACCATTTCACTCTTTGTTCACATACCTTGGCCTGGACCTGAATATTGGGGTATATTACCGGCAAGAATGCGACAGGAGATTTTGGATGGATTGGCAGCAGTAGATTTAATGGGTTTTCAAACCAGTGAAGATGGTTTAAATTTTATCCGTACCTGTGAAAATTTCTTACCTAAAGCAAATGTTCGTTATAAATACCGACGTGTCAAATACCGCAGTCATGATACTTATATCCAGGATTTCCCCATTTCGATAGATGTCCAAGCATTAAGAGAAACTGCTCAAACGCAAGAAGTTATTGATTATCAGAGGGAAATCGAATCGCAAATTGATAACAAGAAAATGATTTTGCGTGTTGATCGATTAGAACCCAGCAAAAACATTTTGCGCGGTTTTCAAGCTTATGAATCGTTGTTAACGTTACACCCAGAATATAGAGGAAACATTGTATTCATGGCAATTTTGATCCCATCCCGTGTTGGAGTTGATGAGTATAAAACTTATCTTGATGAGATTATGGTTTCTGTAGGAAGAATTAATGCCCATTTTGGCAGTAGTGATTGGGAGCCCGTCCGGTTGTTAGTAGGTGAAAACTATCCACGTGCTGTAGCAGCAATGAAAATGTATGATGTGTTATTGGTTAACTCGATCGCGGATGGAATGAATTTGGTGGCAAAGGAAGGACCTATAGTAAACCAAAAAGATGGAGTTTTAATACTGTCTGAACGAGCCGGTGCCAGGCAGCAATTGTCCAAGGGTTCTTTGGTGGTTTCTCCCGTGGATATTTATGAAACAACGAAGGCTTTAAAGCGTGCCTTAGAAATGTCAATGGAAGAAAAAGAAGAAAAAATAAAATTATTGCGCCACTTGGTTGAAGAAGAAGATATCAATTTCTGGCTTAAGTCCCAAATGGAATTTTTAAATAAAATTTCAGGAAGAAGACGAAGAAAATAATTATTTGAATTGATGAAAAGGTATTAAATGAATTTGTGTTCACCACTCAAAGTACTTTTAGATCAATCTGGACATGAAAATGTTTTTTTATTTCTGGATTATGACGGCACACTAGCAGAATTTGCCCCAAACCCGGATATTGTGTTACCCGATGATGAATTAATTCAATTGTTGACACGATTGAATGCACATCCAAAAGTTGAACTCGCAGTAGTGAGTGGCCGAAGGTTATGTCATATTCGTAATCTGGTGCCAGTAGATGGAATTTGGTTGGCAGGCAGCTATGGGGTTGAAATGATTACCCCAAGCGGAAAAGAAATAGATCTGTTAAATTATAATGAATTACGTCCTTGCTTGGATAAAGTTAAACCAATTTGGGAGATTTTAGTCCAGGAACGAGATGAGTTTTATCTGGAGGATAAAGGTTGGTCAATTGCTATTCATGCAAATGGTAAGAACCAAAAAGAAGTAGATTTTGTAATCGAAAAGGCAAATAAAGTTAACGTTCCAGAAGGTTTTATCCTTCAAGGAAATGATCATTTTGTTGAGCTTTGTCTACCAGAAGCTGAAAAAGGTAATTCAATCAGGCATATTTTGAGCCTGGTAGGTCTGGAAGATGTTTTCCCTATTTTTCTTGGTGATGATGATCGTGATGAGAGTGCTTTTGAAGTTGTCGAAAGCTTGGGAGGGGTTGGAGTGCTTATTTCTGATCAACCAATTGAATCGAAAGCAACCTGTTATTTAAAAAATCCTAACGTGGTACGTCTTTGGCTTTCTGATTTTTTGGATTGATTTTCTTTCTTAAATACTAAATTAGTCGGTTAGACTCAGATGAAACAGACCGTTTATTCTTGTTGAGTAATTTATGGTCGACTTGTTAGAGGTTTTGTGTAAAACAATAACCAACGCCAGCAACCGTTTCAATGATTGGAATTTCTGTTTTTGCATCGCTTAATTTTTTTCTTAGGCGATGCACAAGTTGCCGTAACATCTCTTTATTACCAGTTTCATTTCCCCAAATACAATGAATTAAAATTTGACTTGTCACAACCTGACCAGCGTAGCGCATAATACAATGAATAAATTTGCATTCTGATTCGGATAAGTTTATCGGTTCTTTGTCTGGAACTGAAATAGTTTTAGATTGTAAATCAAGATATACAGTTCCAACGGAATAATGGTCAACGTTTTCGTGCGAGCATGATCTTCTAAGGACGGCTTCAACACGTGCCATTAACTGACGAGGGCTGAAAGGTTTTGTGATGTAATCGTCCGCACCAACATCCAAACCTTGGATAATATCCTCTTCTTCACTTCTTACCGATAAAAATATTATAGGTGTGTCATTGTTCCTCCGGATGGTTTTACATACACTGAAACCATCCGGAGAGGGGATATTGATATCTAATACCATTAAGTCCGGATTTTCATCTTTCCAAAGTTGAAGAGCATCGCTTCCAGAGTACGCTTGAATGACTTCATAACCTTCGTGTACAAATGTGAAAGCTAAAATATCTGCAAGTGTTCGATCGTCTTCAACGATAAGTGTTTTCATTTAATCTCTTTTTAGGTTTTTCCGTTTGTAAATCAAATGATCATTTTTGTGATGAATTAGATACTTTTGAATAAACTGGTTTTAATTCGCCAACTGCTTTTGGTTTTTCTTCCTTCACCTCTTTCACCTCTTCTATTGGATGAGAAAAAACAGGCAGGTAACGTGAGGCGATCGTGAATACAAATGCTCCAATTGCGATCATACCAATGGTTACAAAAATTTCCAACCAGGAAGGGGCATATGCACCAGCTGAGAATGCCACCAAACTAACATTAAATCGGTTAATTAACAAACCAAAAACGACCATCAAAGCTGTGCTGAACATCTGCATTGGTTTTTTTCGAACACTGGGTAAAGAAAATAAAATTACAGGTAGAATGACAAAAATCAACATTTCAACCCAGAATAATATTGAAAATTTATCACCAGTGAATAAATAGACACTATCTCCACTTATGATCAAATCTACTATTCTCATAACTCCATAAAGGCCAAGCACAAAAGGAATAACTTTTGCGATTTTGGCTAATAGTCTAACTTCTAATTTGTGCTTCAAACCAAAGAAACTCCACGTAGATTCTACGATGACCATTGCTAATCCAGCACCAATTGCAGAGATCAGGAACAATATTGGTAAAATTCCTGAGTACCATAAAGGATGTACCCGATGTGGCATCAAGACAAATAACGTTCCTAAGGAGGATTGATGCATTGTTGATAAAACAACACCCAAAATGACAAGCGGAACGGTAATTGCTCGGATAATTTTCAATGGCGCTTTCATATTAAATTTTTCAAAAACAATTGGGGAAAGTTCCAAAGCCAAAACGGTTAAATAGATCATGACACACCAACCGACTTCAAATAGTGGGGAATGGACATTCCAATTGAAGATCATATAATAAATTCGGTGTGGAAATCCAAGATCTACCGAAATTGCAAACGCAGCTAATGCATATCCCAGAAAACCTGTGAGAACTGTTGGACGAAGGATTGGATAAAACTCCTTCAACCGTAAAATATATACGGTCCCTGCCACAGCGAAAGCACCTGCTGCTAAAGCAATTCCACATATAACGTCAAAACTAATCCAAATGCCCCATCCACGTCCGTCCGTTAATCCAGTTGTAACTCCCAGGCCATTGATCCAACGATAAACAACCAGAATTAATCCAAACATTGCAAGTGAACCGAGGACAAGAGTTCCTAAACCTAACTGTTGAAATCCTCTTTTCTGACTAATGGCTGTCATTTATATTCTCCTCTTGAACTGCAAGTTTTACTTTTCTACCGGTGAGCCAATATAAAAATGTCATTAAACTGGCTACAACCACAGCCACACCAGGGACTGCTTTCATCCATGGCCAGGTTAATGAGGGGAGCGAAGAACTGGTGAGTGTAGGTAATCCTAATTTGTCATGAGTGAATTTTGAGAGAATAAGTACGGATGTGCCACCTACCTCATTTTCACCATACACTTTGTCAACATAATTGGTTGGGTTATTTTCAATTCGTTGATGAGCTTCGGCTAACAGATCTGACCGTTTTCCAAATTGTAATGCGCCAATTTTGCACGCATCAACGCAGGCTGGTTGACCACCTTCGGCAATTCGATCAGCACACATGTCGCATTTTTGCACCCTGGGGAACACTTCTTCCCATTCATACTTAGGTACATCAAACGGACAAGCTGCCATGCAATAACGACAACCGATACAAATCGTCTCATCATAAATGACGGGACCATTATCAGTCTTTTTCATTGCACCTACAGGACAAGCGGACACACAAGCAGGATCTACACAGTGCATGCAATTTCTTTTCACAAATGAATACACGTGTTGATTTTCTTCATCCTGGTAAAGTTTGATAATTGTCCAATTGTCTGCGTCTAATTCCGGTTCAAACTCTGTCGGTACATTTCTTCTTTCTTTACAAGCTACTTCACAATTTCGACATCCGATGCAGGCATTTGCATCATACAAAATTCCATAGCCGTCTAAATTTGCAGAGGACGCATGGGAAACTGTTTCCGGCATTGCCATCAAACCAGCCAAACTCACTCCTGAAGTTTTGAGAAATTCTCTGCGATTCATAGTCATAATTTTTACTCCTCAAACAAATCTTGCTTGCGTTCTTTAATTAATTGGCTTATTGTCAAAGCCCCGACACTACCAATCAAGATTCCTACAATTACACCTGTTACACCAACATTTTCAACTGGTGGACCTGCGTGTTGCATTTCCACTTCAGGATAAAGCGTCATTGCAGAAATATTGGCTTCGATTGGGGGAGGGGTCTTCTCGCCAACTTCGTGAATCCCGTGACAATCGTAACAAGTTGGTTTGTTAGTTAATGAATCAGGATCATAATCTTCTAACAATGTAATAGTTGTTCCATGGAAGACCATATATGTATCCAACACATTGGTCTCTAATCCATACTTTTGCATTACTTCTGGGTCGGTATGACACTTTGTACAAACATCAACGGAGGTTTTCCTGAATTTACTTTGTGATGGATCGCAAATTTGATGAATATTATGACAGTCCACACAATCTGGCATATCGTTATTTTTTTCATGTAGAAGTCCACTACCATGAACACTTTCTTTATAGTCCTCAAAAGCAGCTTCATGGCAATCGGCACAGATTTGGGATTGCCAGCTTATGACACCAGGTTCACGTTGATTATCAAGGTGATCAATGTGCATTTGGCTATGAGGTTGATGGCAGTCGGAACATAACGGGGCACCCATGTTCCCATTCATGAAACCAGCATCATGGACACTATCACTTACTTCTGTGAATTGCGCATTATGACACTTTTGACATGTATCATGGAAGCTCGCCTGGTATTCGTCTCGACTTTTGGCAGTGATTTTTTCATGGGGGGCTGGAAATTTTTCATAGCCAATGTGACATTCAGTACAGACCATATCCTTGTGAACAGACTGCCTGAAAACATTGTAGTCCATGGTCAGGTTTAGTTCATCACCATTCGGTAAGGTATAAACCCAATCTGGTTGGCCATGACAACTGAGACACTCAGCAACTCCAGGCTCATCTTGTTGATCATTGTAGTACGTTGAAGATGCCAAAACAGCTTCTGTGGTAAATCCAATAATCAAGAAACTAAGAATGATGGACACAATCAATAGAAACGAGTGATTAAAAAATCGTTGACTTTTCATATTTATCCTTTATGAAATTGTGTTTGGAACGGTGGGAAGCCCCCAATTATTGATTTGAAGTTCCAGCAACGCTGTTTAATTGTTGTAAACTAGTTTTCCTAATAGCCATTAAGGTTATTGTAAGTAAATACACACCCAAAAAGAATGTAATCCATGCCAGGGCTTTGTGATCGGTAACATAAAAAATAATTGCTGCTGCTGTTGCCGCAACAAAAGTACAGGGACAAGATATCTTGAGTGGTTTGAGACTAATTTTCATCAATCCAATGTAGAGGAAATAACCCACAATGACTAAACCAATTACAAAATAGAACATAGCACACCTCGATTTCAAAATATTATCTCTATAAGAGATCCTTGTTCTATAGTTATTCTATGAAATCGGTATAACAAACCTCGTTATAAAGGTGTGACAATTGTGTGACAGTTTGTGAATTATTGCACATTCTTCAGTAGTATCAATTCATACCCTATGCCAGGCACATTATTGATGTTAATTTGATCGGGAAATTCTTTATCAATTTTGACCCGCAATCGATGAATAAGTTGTCTGACCATGTCCATATCACCCCCTTGAGGACCCCAAACATGGTCAATAATAATTTCTGGCGTAACTATTTGACCTGCATTAATCATAAGGCAATCCATCATCCTTGATTCCAAACCAGATAATTGGATGGTTGGATTGTCTCCGATTTTTAATTCGTGGCGATTCAAAAATAATGAAATATTTCCAAATTCCCGAACGGTGGCTGGGTTGCGTTTTTTTGTTCGTCGCATCACTGCTTTCACCCTGGCGATGAGTTGTCGTGGACTGAATGGTTTCGTTATATAGTCATCTGCACCTAAATGGAAGCCACCTAGAACGTCCTCTTCATCACTTCGAACGGTAAGCAGGATAATTGGAATATCGGATTCCTCTCGAATTCTTCTGCAAACTTTGAACCCATCTTCTTTCGGTAAATTAACATCCAAAATTATAAGATCAGGAGCATCATTTTGCCATCGTCTATATGCTGCTTCGCCGTCCTCTGCAAGAATGACTTCAAAACCTTCTCGCTTGAAAGTGAAGGCAATTACATCTGCAAGCGTTCTGTCATCATCAACGATTAATACTTTCATTCCTCACCTGTTATCGGTAACGTAAACCAGAATTCTGAGCCACCTCTTTTTCGATCGCGGACACCTATATCTCCTCCGTGTGCCTTTATAATTGCTTGTGAAACGGATAATCCTAATCCTGATCCTCGCTGCATACGGTCTTTGACAATTGTATTCCAAACAAAACCTGAAAAGATCATTTCTTTGTAATCATCTGGAACCCCGGAGCCACGGTCACCAATTGCTACTTCTACAAAATTTTCTAGAACCATTGTTTTGATTTGAATAACTTCATCACTCGGACCATATTTACTGGCATTTGCAATCAAATTTAATAATACCTGGTTGATCCTCCTACCGTCAATCATTACTAATGGCATATTTTCTGCAAGGATTATGGAAAGACTTTGACCATACTTACTTAATAATGGCTCCATTGTGTTGCAAGCAGTATTTAGCACATTGACCAAATCTGCTGGATGTGGGTTTACTCTGAACCGTCCGGTTTCAATACTCGATCCTTCCAGCAGGTTGTCAATTAAATTTTCTAAGTTAATAGTGCTTAATTTAATTGAATCGAGTAAATTATTCATTTCTATGGGCTTTAGATCATCTGCTTCTTCCATTAAAATCTCAATAGAGGCAGATAGGGCACTTAGTGGTGTTCGGAATTCATGAGTAATATTTCCGATAAATGATCCCAAAAGATGGCTTAATGCCTCTTCTTCATTTACATCTCGTAACACCAGGACGGTTTTTGTATGAATTAATTCTGAAATGGAAAACTCCGCATGTGTTATTGACAAAATTCTTTTTGTGCCATCTCTTAAAATAAAACTAGTTCTTACCTTACCGCCTGGTGGTGGAAGAATGGACAAAAAAGGATTGGATTGATCTGATAAAACCAGTATAGAATTTATTGATTTATTAATAACTTTGTATTCTAGATGGCCAGTTATCCGTTCAGCTCCTGGGCTGAAGTATTCGATCCATTCACCGTCTAAAACAATTATTCCTTCAACAATTGATTTCATTAATAAATCACTCCACCGTTTTTCTTCCTGGAGTGAAATCAAGGCACCATTAATTCTCATACGAGAATCTTCCAGCACTTGTGTTAATTCAATTACTTCCTGTAAATTGGTCTTAACTTTCAATGGTTTTGATAAATCAAGCTTTTCAAAGCGATTGGTTGCGGACACTAATTGTGCGATTGGCCGTTGTATCAATTGAGCAATAAACGCTCCAAAAAGTATTGAACCAATTACAACGCCAATGATAACAAATGAGAGAATTAATTCTTGCTGCCTATGATCTTGATGATAACTGGTTACATCCAAAGCCACTTCGACTTCAAGTCCCATATTATTCAAAGGAAAATATGAAACGTAAAATTCATTTTCCCCCATCATATACGACTTTTGAAATTCATCGTTTGCTATGCTCGAAGGAATTAGTTTAATATTAGTTTTTTCTGAAATTCTGCTACCGAAACTAGTAGCAATTACTTTTTCGTTTTGAATGAGCGAATGATATAAATCACAATGATCACACATCTCCATTAATATTTGGTTATCTAATTTGATTCCTAAAATGATTAAATTGGGTTTCTCAATTTCAATTTTTCTTCCTCGTAATAACCAAACTTCAGGATTATTTTCATTATTAATTGTGATATAGGTTGGATTTTGATCTAATGCACAATTTTTTATTGGATTAATTTCACCAACTGATGTAATAATTTCCCCAAATTCGTTACAATAAATAATACTATCAATCTGGGGGAGGCCTTTATGAATTTCAACTAAGTGGGAGTGTAAGGCAACAGGATCTGAAAGATGATCGACTGTATCTAATGCAAGGTGAGATGCTGTTAAAATAGCAATATTGGATAGTAAAGTTTCTTGCGATGCATAAAATTCACTTACCATAGCGAGACTTTGTTGGCGTTTTTCATTTTCCAAATATTGATAATTAAGTTTTAAAGCTGTTAATCCCACCGCGGTAACAGCAATAATCGTAAGAATAGCAAATCCAAGAATTATCTGTGATCGTAACGAAGTAGGTTTAACGAATTTGCTTATTTTTTTGAGGAAAGTCACAGAGAACTCCAAAGAGAGAGCAAGATGCTTTAAATGATTTATTAATTTTACATTAAAAAATATATTGAATAATGACAAAAACATAACCGGATGATGAACGTTTTTCATTCGATTGAATTTTATAATCAAAGATACAGGCAACATTTACAGTAGCATCTTTTTTTTATGATGTTACATTTTTTTGAACACGAAGCGAAGTATGAGTGTTTGCTAATAAATGATGACATTTTTTAACACTTTTCTTAACCACCCAACATAAAACCTTATCTTGTGGTAAACTTAGTTGCTTGAGTTGATTATTAGTTTTTCAACATACCAGGGAAATCCCTGGTTTTCTTTTGTAAAAAACCGCTCGTAATTTCTTGGTGTAACCGTATTGCGGGGCGACAGAGCGGCTGCAGATCAATATTTTGCAGATACAGCGACACCAATAAGGAATTACTGTGAGCTTTAAATCTTTTTCGTTTCACCCACAAATTAATGCTGGGATTTCTTCGGCTGGCTATGATTTGCCAACCCCAATTCAATTACAAACGATGCCGGCTATTCTCCAAGGTCAAGATGTCTTAGGACTTGCCCAAACAGGTACAGGAAAAACAGCAGCTTTTGTATTACCGATTTTACAACACCTGATGAAAGGGCCTCGAGGCAAACTTCGTGCACTTATCCTTTCACCAACACGTGAGCTAGCTGAACAAACTCACCAAGCAATAAAACAATTAGGCAGGCAAACAGGTTTACGCAGCATAACAATTTATGGGGGTGTCAGTTCAACATCTCAAATAAGGGCTTTACGCAACGGTGTAGATATCGTGGTTGCTTGCCCGGGACGCCTTTTGGATCTTAAAGATCAACGTGCAGTTCATTTAAACAACATCGAAATTTTAGTTATGGATGAAGCAGATCACATGTTTGATATGGGCTTCTTACCCTCAATTCGAAAAATTATCTCATTTTTACCAGAGAGACGACAAACGCTTTTATTTTCTGCTACAATGCCTTCAGAAATTAGAAAATTGGCTAAGGAAATGTTAGTAAAACCGGTGACTGTTGAAATTGGTATTTCAAAGCCTATTGAAACGATCAGCCACGCGATCTATTCTGTTGATCAATCAAAAAAACTGGAAACCCTATTCCATTTGTTACGGGAAAGTGGGGATGGCCAGGTATTGGTATTTACCAGGACAAAACATCGCGCAAAAAAAATTGCAGTTCAGTTGTCGCAAGCTGGATTATCAACCACTTCTTTACAAGGAAATCTTTCACAATCAAAACGTGATCAAGCTATGGATTTGTTTAGAAGAGGGCGTGTGAAAATTATGGTAGCAACAGATATTGCTGCGAGAGGTATAGATGTTTCACAAGTTTCGCATGTGATAAATTTTGATATTCCAGATACAGTAGATGCATATACTCATCGTACCGGTCGTTCCGGGAGGATGGGGCGTCTCGGGACTGCATTAACTTTGGTGACCAGAGAAGATTATCAAATGGTAAAAACCATTGAACGAGTAACAGGACAAAATTTTGAGCGACGAGAAGTTGAAGGACAGCTAAAGTCATTACCTCCGACCAAACAAGTTGACAACACTAAACAAGATAGATTTCAGAATTGGAAAAAAGTTAAGCGATCTCATTCTTCAGCAAATGCATACTAGGATTAAATATAAAAGTTGGGACGAGGTCCCAACTTTTATTGTTGATTTTTATTTACTGTCCATAACCATAGCCAAAGATGTATTTCTCCATATTTTGAATTTGAAGATCTTTGTCCTCAATACTAAATTGAACGACATCTCCAATACTAATCAAACCTACTAATTTGCCCTCATCTACAACAGGCAAATGTCTGATCCGGGTCGTGGACATCACTGCCATACACTCATCAAGTGTTTCGTAAGGAGAAATAACAAAAACTTCTCTTGTCATTAATTCTTTAATCGGCATTTTTAAGTCGATCTGTTTGGTTTTGGCTACTTTTCGGGCGAAGTCCCTTTCTGAAAAAATCCCAGCAATTTTTTCACCGTCCATCACAAGAACTGCACCGATTCTCTTATTTGCCATCAACTCCAATGCGTCTAATAATGGAGTATCTTCAGAGACTGTAAATACTTTTTTTCCTTTGACTTGTAAAATTGCTGAAACGTAATTCATCTTTTCCTCCGATTCAATTATGGTTTAAAGGGAACAGGGTGTGAAACTACAAAAAAATTTTCGAAACTCGACTAATATTGTAAAAACTCGGATTTGTTTGTGTTTTATAAGGTCATTTCAACGTTCTTATTTAAGGTCCGACAAAATATTTCAAAACCTACCTGTAAGAATACAAACTTCATAGAATAACAATAAAGTAGATAAAATAGTGGATAATATATTGCTTTTTAAAAGACTGATTAGGAAATTAAATACTAATAATATTTTAGAATATTTGAATTCTTAAAGCAAATTAAAAATTGTTCTGGTTATCGAATAGATGGGTCCGATTGCGGTTTGCGGTGAAATAATTTGGGGCTTCATGTTAGAAAATAAAAAAAGTAACTACTCAGCTTAATAAACAAAATCGGGAATAAATGGAGAGCCAGCAATCGCCATACGCAATGAGTCAATTGCATTCACACCATTCTTGCGCGAAGTAGAGATATAGCCTCGAATATCACAGAAATTATCGGCACCTTTTTTTGTTCGAAAACAACCGGATATCTTCTGTTTTACCTTCATCATTCGAATATCGCGTTCCGCCAAATTATTATCGAACGGCACACGGAAATCAAATAGAAAAGCAAGC